>ENA-OREN01004914-OREN01004914.1-marine-metagenome-genome-assembly--contig:-NODE-4914-length-11375-cov-7.831298_pt1 | contig 11375 bp, 6 predicted proteins | sample MGYA00248624_ERZ508555 | MGnify/ENA primary metagenome ERZ508555 (study PRJEB26222, sample SAMN06267773) | marine metagenome | isolation source: Saanich Inlet, British Columbia, Canada | place...
AAAGATATTGGGAGATAAAAAATCAAAAGTAAATGCGATAGAGTGTATAAAGAATAGACTTGGAGAACCTGATGCGAGTGGTAGAAGAAGGCCTGAACCTATTCCAGGCAGTGAATTTACATTGCCGGTAGATATGATAATTGCTGCAATTGGCCAGGCGCCGGATGCAGGGTTTATGGCCGGGAAATCAGGAGTTGAATTTACAAAGTGGGGTAATGTTAAAGTAGATGACAAAAGTTTTGCGACAAGCAGGAAGGGCGTCTTTGCCGGAGGAGACTTCATAACCGGACCAAGGAATGCGATTGAGGTGATTGGTGACGGTAGAAGGGCTGCCACGGCCATAGATAACTATCTAAGTGGCAATAAAGAAAAAAAGTATGATTATTTTTTTAAGGACCAGGATCCGGTAAGAAACGACCCTGGTTATGAGAAAATACCGCGTCAGAAACAGGATGCTGTGTCGATGGGGACAAGGTGGGACATTGACAAGGAGGTCGAACTTGGCTTCTCCAAAGAGAGTGCTTCTAAAGAAGCGGACAGATGTCTGCTCTGCCACTATAATATATTCATAGATGAAAAATGTGTACTTTGTGGAGGGTGTATAGATGTTTGTCCTCACAACTGTATCGCAATGATTTCCCGGGACAAGGTTGATACAGATGATATTCCGGACGGATCAATACCGGATGACTGGGATGCTGTTATGGCCATAGATGAGGAGCAGTGTATCAGATGCGGCCTTTGCGTAAAGAGGTGCCCGGTAGATGCAATAAAGATGCAGCGGTTTTCTTATGCCGAAGCTCCGGTGTAAGAGGTAGTAATAATAAATTAGTGTTGTCGTGAGGTTGCAACGACTATCCATAAATTTTACGAAGGAAATTTAAGTGGCAGACAAAAAAGATACTGAGCAGAAGAGATACCGTGCACTGGCCTTTGTCAAAGGAGAATCGCTGGCAAAGGAGAAGGATTCACATGTGTCTGAGGATGAAATTCCAACCTGGCCGTATCTGGTGAGGAAGGAGTTCCTTGCTGCCATAATCGTAACTATAATCTTGCTGGTCTGGTCAATAGCGCTTAATGCACCATTAGAGGATCCTTCAGATCCCAGCGTGACGCCTAATCCTGCAAAGGCACCATGGTATTTTCTGGGACTGCAGGAAATGCTTGTATATTTTGACCCGTGGATAGCAGGCGTGATTTTTCCTTCGCTGATCGTAATGGGATTAATGGCAATGCCTTATGTTGATATAAACCCGAAAGGTAACGGGTATTATACTTTTAAGGAGAGATGGTTTGCGATACTGACGTTCTGCTTTGGGTTTCACATTCTCTGGATTCTATTAATAATAGTAGGAGTATTTATGCGTGGGCCCGGCTGGTTGTGGTTTTGGCCGTGGCAGGAGTGGGATGCGCATAGAATAGTAGCTGATACAAATTACGATCTGACACAGTTCATAGGCATTGATTCAAAATCCCTGCTGGGTTCTGTTATTGGTGGGGGAGTTATTACTGTCTATTTCTTTCTGGGTATGGTGATACCATTTCTTTTTCTGAAAGTAACTGGGAACCGGACGCTTGAGAAATTAGGAATAGTAAGATATTCACTGGTGGCATTCTTGTTCTTGTCTATGATGGGATTACCTATCAAGGTATTTCTGAAGCTGGTCTTTCACTTGAAATACATTTGGGTTACACCATGGTTTAATATATAAGCCTTTTATTGCTTTAGTCATTCTTATCGGGGACATGTGACAGGTATTTCCTAAATTTGTTGATGATCTCCGTATTCTTCCCATCTCTTTTAGATAAGAAATCCTTGATGTCATCAATAACTTCTCTCTTCTTTGTGTTCTTTGTTTTTGACTTTGCTGTATCAAATGCTTCCATATCGAGTTCATCAAATCCCAGTTTATTCATCCTCCGGGATGCAAACTGCATGGACTCATCCCTTATCTCCGACAGGAATGCTGAGGTTATTACTTTGTATCCTTTCTCTTTTGCGCGTATTTCCATCAGCTTGTAAATTCCGGGTCTTACAAAATCAGGGGCATTTTTTACTCGTTCCAGCGCCTCTGTCTCCCACTCAATCTTTCCGTTTTTAGCAGGTTTCTTCTTGAGCAGTCTCATAAAGGGAAACATCGCTGTTTTATCTCCAGCCATTTTTCCCTTTGCTTCCTTCATGATGTCCGGCGTGATCGCTGAAAGCCCTTTTTCTCTGGCGTATTTTTCTACTCTTTTTATTACCATCCCTTTTCCAAAGGAAGGTACTTTGCCCAGTCTTTTCTTGGCGTCTTCACTCCATGGGAGCTCGAATTTCTTGTCTAAACCGAATGTGTTCTCTTCCTTAAACTCCAACTTCTTTCCTCCATGTTTTCCGGGTTCGTAATCACACCATGAATCTTCTTCCATCTGATCGCCTGTTGTAACTAAAGCCCTCGCGCGGCAACCCTTGCACATTGACTCAAACTCACACTCTCCGCACCTGCCTTTGAGATCGGCCGTCCTTAACTCATTTAATATATCGGAGTTATTCCAGATGTCTGCAAAACTTTTTTCCAGTAAACTCCCGCAGGAGGTGTCCATATAAGGGCATGGGGTAACGTTTCCTTCCGGTGTGATCCTGCAATAGTTAGTTCCCGCAGGGCATCCGCCTGAATAGTATTTGACTAAAGCCGATTCAGGGTTTATCTCATATGCGATCCTTCTATAATGAGGAGCACATTTTGCACTTACGAGCATTTTTCCCTCGTACTGACTGTTAAGTTTGTAGATCTGTTTCAGCGCATTCTCATATTGCTCAGATGTAATATCTGTTATATCCTGGCCTCTTCCCGTGCAGACGAGAAAGAAAAGATTAAAGACCCTTGCTCCTATATCGTTTGCAAATGCTACTAATTCCGGAATCTCATCATAATTTTTTTTGAATACCGTGGACTGTATCTGTATCTCCAGCCCTTGCCTTTTGCACGCCTTCATCCCTTCGACTGCCTTTTCCCAGGAACCCTTCGCACCTCGAATTGAATCGTGGATTTCTGGGTGTACAGAATCCAGGCTTATCCCGATTCCGGAGAAACCGTTGTCTTTCAGGTTTTTCGCCATTTCGTCGTCAATAAGACAGGCATTAGTGCCAAGAAGGACCATCATCCCTTTCCCTGCAGCATAACGGGATAGATCGAAGAGGTCTTCTCGCAGGAGCGGTTCGCCACCTGTTAAAATGAGAATTAAGTTTGGGTTCAGTTCTGCAATTTCGTCTATAACTTTAAGTGCTTTTTCTGTGTCTAGCTCATCAGCGGCATTTGCGGAACCGCATTGTACCTGATTAAAGTTAGGAGTTTCATGGCTGCGTGCAGTATCTGGCAGATTGGCATCCGGCTGCTCTGTCGGTTGGACATTATCCGCCAGAAGATAACAATGAGTACACAGTAAATTGCAAGCTTTTGTGAGGTTCCAGGAAATTACGTGAGGTATGGATTTCATTTTTAGAATATTTAAACAAAATATGATAGATTAAGGTTAATTTGATTGCAAGCTAATATTGCCGTAAGCGATTCATTCAGAATCGTCTTAATCTAGTCTGTTGGTATTATGTTATTTGTAGGGGCTTATAAAGGTAAATTATAGAGAGGCAAAATACTTCCGAATATCTTTATCCTGCATATTTAGAAATACTTACAGAAAATAGCATCATGGCCGTTTCGCCTTAATTTTTTTGTCATTATAGTTGCAAAAATAGCAACTTTCTGATTATATAGTATCTGTTTATCCAGTTGACTTAGCAATGGAAAAACATATTTTTTGTCTTTTGTTAAGCATTGAGATGATAAAGATATTTGAAAGCAAAAGATCGTGGCCGCTTTTGTATAATATTCATGCTGTCAAAATAAAAACTCGTTGTCACAATCTCCCTTTATCTGAGGTGGGAATTTTATCATGAAAAAAGAAGAAGAGAAATCATACGCAGGTCTGTATCTGTTTCTAAGTTTTATACTCGTCCTGACGATGGCATGGGCAGTGTGGAATGAAGCGGTAGGAAAAAGGCCATGGAAAACGCATCAATCCCGGTTTTATGAGTTGGAGCAAGAGAAGGTCAGAGGGGAATACGGTGAGGCGATGACGGCATTTAATCAACCTGATGTTCAGGTGAAATATAAAGAGGCTCAGGAAAAACTTGCAGAAGCATGGGGCAGGTTTAATACGCCAGCCGTTCAGCAGGGGTACATAAAGGCATTCAGGGAGTTGAATGTCCTGGATAAAGAAGAATTATCTCCCTTAAAGTTTGAAGCCATGGTTACACGGAATAAGATGCTGGAAGAGGAGTATCTGTTTGGAAAACATAAGGGTGATGAGCCGGTAAAGAAGATAGCAGAACTGGAGGAGCGTGGTAATGAGTTGACGGCAGAGATCGAACAGCTGGAAGAGAAGAGAGCTGGATTACAAAAAACCCTGGATGAACCCATGCGTGATATAAACATGTATGCAGACGAGTTGAAGACGTTTACCAATGATATGAATGGATATCAGGAATCGATGGAGAAGTTAAAGTCGCAAAGGCCGTCTCTGCAGATATACCAGGTGCATCTGGAGGATATTAACGAGGCGGATAGGTGTATGTCGTGCCATATGGGTATTAACAGGAAAGAGAGTGTTTCCGAGGGACAGCCTTATGCAAGTCATTCAAGGAGAGATGTCTATCTCGGGAATCATCCACCGGAGCAGTTTGGTTGTGTGTTGTGCCATGAGGGACAGGGAAGGGCGACTATAAGCCCGGAGAAAGCACACGGCGAAGTGGAGTACTGGTTGAAGCCGTTACATAGAGGCAAGATAGCGCAATCTTCATGTGTCAAGTGTCATGATAAAGGTGAGGAGTTGGTCGGTGGTGAGGATATTGCGAAAGGGATAGCGTTGTTTGAAGGGTTAGGTTGTTTCGGTTGTCACGAAACGAAAGGGTTTGGGAAAGACCTGAATAGTATGATAGGGCCTGATTTAACCGAGATAGGAAGCAAGGTGAATCCCGGATGGTTGCTTGAGTGGTTGAGAAACCCTAAGCATTTCAGGCCAAGTACAAGGATGCCTGATTTCAGGTTGGAAGAAGAGGATGCGATGGCGATAACGTCATATCTCTGGCAGAATTCAGAAGGTTTTGAGCCCGGTGAGCCACAGGCATTTGATGATGAAACGATAGACGAGGGGGCATATTTATATGAGAGTATAGGGTGTCTTGCATGCCATAGCGAACTGGAGGAAGATGGTCGCATCCATGGGCCTAATCTCTCACGGATTGGTGACAAGTCCAATTATGAGTATCTGGTCAGCTGGCTCCTGGCGCCTAAAGCACATCAGCCGAAAACAAGCATGCCTGATATGAAACTTGATGAAGAAGATGCGAAGTATGTAGCGTCATTCCTGATGAGTTTAAAGGGTGAAGAAGGGTATGAAGACTTAACCGGCTCAGAGTGGCTAAGCAGTAAAGAGACTGCCAGAAAAGGAGAAGAGTTGATAGGCCAGTATGGTTGTTTCGGGTGTCATAAGATAATGGGCATGGAGGGGATGGGTAAGATAGGTGTTGAGTTGGATGAGGTAGGTTCTAAGCATATACATCTGTTTGACTTTGGCCTGTTGGAAAAGAAAATACTTGAGGGAGTCGGGTTGCACAATGCACATGAAAACATTTCAAAGGCGAGGCGAGCGTGGTTTACGGAGAAATTAAGTGACCCCAGACAGTTTGATGAGGGGCGCTATAAGAGGCCGAAAGACAGGTTGAAGATGCCGGACTTTGGTTTATCAGCGGAAGAGATAGAGTCGTTATCAATTCTGTTGACAGGAATGAGAGAAGGTGAGTTGCCTGAGAATTATATCGCAGAATTAACGGATGAAAAAAAGTACCTGATAGAGGGTAAAAAGGTAATTGATAAATACAATTGTATGGGATGCCATCAGTTTACAATAGATACATTGTATTTGAAGAATGGATCTGTGGTGAAAGGTATGGTCAAGCTTGAAGAGGAAGAGAGCCTTTTCTTCCAATTATGGGCGGATAATGAAGGACTTGGCAAAAAGGCCGGTGATACGGTGCAGGTAGTGAATGAAGAGATAGTGAGAAGGGTGGTGTCTCAAGGGGGGGATATCAGTTCATATATCATAGACTATCATGTGGAGGTAGAGGGAAGCATCGCAGAAGAGGCTAAAGTGTTTACACCTCCTGTTCTGTATGAAGAGGGTAAAAAGGTGCAGAGTGCGTGGCTTTTTGATTTTCTCAAAGAACCTATAACTTTAAGACCGTGGCTTGACGTTCGTATGCCTGTTTTCAAAATGACAGAAAACGAAGCCACGGTATTGTCCAGATACTTTGCTACTTTAGAAAAGGAAGAGTATCCTTATGAGTTTATAGTTGAGACTAAAGATTCATATATAGAGGGTAAAGAGGAGGAGAGCCCCGGGTATCTTACTATGGCCCAGCACTTATTCGAGCATAAAGATGTAAATTGTGCGTCATGCCACGTTAGAGGCGATATCAATCCTGAAGGTGATCCGTCAGATTGGGCTCCAGATTTGTCTGTGTCTCGGAATAGATTAAAACCTGACTGGATAGTGGATTGGCTGATTGATCCTCAATTAAAACAGCCCGGTACAAAGATGCCAAAGTTTTTCAGAGAAGGCGTATTTCAGGAAATTTTTCCAGGAACGCCGGAAGAACAGGCTGTCGCTCTAAAGGATCTGTTGATGAACCTTCCTGAGGAGATGCTGAAACAAAAGGCAGTTGAATCGGAAGATCCTTTGATGGATTGACAGGTGAGATTAGTATCATAAATTTTTTTTTAAAATTGAAGTAATTTGTATTTGAAATGTTAAAGTTTTTTTGATATAAGTTGAAACTTTGATATTTCAGACATAAGGTGTTTAAGGTGATAGTTGTAAAAAGTTGATTCCAGGGAAAATTAAGTTTTGTAGTGTAGAATTTATTTTACTCTGTTTTAGTTTGGTTTTTGACACGTTTCGTTGATTACTTATATATAAAGATATTTATATAATAATTGGGAGGTTTTAGAAATGAGTAAGATTATAAAGAGTTATGTGTGTTTCTTGGCGATAACAACGCTTTCGCTGGTTTTGATAGTGGGTAATTTGTCTGCATACGAGGGTGGAGACGTATCTAACGGTGGTACAATAACAGGTACGGTTAAGCTTGCTGGTGACGCTCCGGTAGCAAAAGCGCTAAAAGTAGATAAAGATCAGGCTACATGCGGTCATGATGACCTTCCATCAGAGGCCTTAATGCTTTCTGGTAATTCTATACAGAATGCTGTCGTCTCTATTACCAATATCTCTAAAGGGAAGAATTTTGAAGGCGGAACCCCTTCAATAGATCAGAAAGGGTGCGTCTTTGCTCCTCATGTTGCTATGATTCCTCAGGGAGGTTCTATTAAGCTTCTTAACAGTGACGACGTTATGCATAACCTTCATTCATGGTCAATGAAAAATACAGCGTTTAATGAAGGTGTTGCCGCTCACGGTAATATCTCTAAAACCTTTGAGTTTCCAGAAACTGTTAAGGTGACATGTGATGTACATAAGTGGATGACTTCATGGTTGATTGTGCAGGCGAATCCATATTACGTATTAACAGACGCAAATGGAAACTACAAGCTCGAAGGAGTGCCTGCCGGTACTTATACAGTTCAGGCGTGGCAGGAATCACTTGGAAAGGCTACGCAGGAAGTTACTGTAGCCGCCGGTGGAGAAGCTAAGGCTGACTTTGGACTTGAAAAGAAGGCTAAGAAGAAAAGAAAAAGAAAAAAACATTAAGCTGGCTACATGATGTTTAGGGTATATGTGCCTGGCTCAGTACTATAAGATTATTTAATTATAATTGATTAATAAAGTATGAACTCAAAAAAACTGAATTTAAAAATTGCTTTTACACTCTTTCTCGCAATCTTCCTCGTTGCTCTGGCGATTAACACGGGAATTGCTGAGGAGCACGCTGAGGAAGTGGTAGTTACAGAGGCTTCCGGAGATGTGGAAGGTGCTGCAGAGGAAGCTGTAGAAGAAGAATCAGTTCCGTACGTAGAGGATGAGTATAGAAATTTCTTTGGGATTGATGGCAGGCTTGTTGTCTGGATAATATCTCAATTGCATCTGCTGTTTGCTGCCTTTGTGTTGGCAGTGCCGCTCTTTGTGGTTATCATTGAGGCGATTGGTGCAAAGACTAATCAAATAAAATTTGATAATCTCGCACGTGAACTTACAAAACTCTTGTCAACAGCGTTTGCTACAACAGCCGCGCTGGGTGGCCTTCTCGCTTTCGCGCTATATGGTTTGTATCCGGGCTTTATGCGCTACATGACTGGTGTTTTTCATCCCTATATGTTCATATATGCACTCTGCTTCTTTGGTGAGGTGTTCTTTCTCTACGCCTACTATTATTCGTGGGATCTGTTGAAGACAGGTAAGGGTAAATGGCTCCATGTTTTTCTGGGAGTAATGTTGAACGTTTTCGGTACTACCCTGATGATGCTGGCTAATTCATGGGCAACATTTATGATGGCGCCGTCGGGTATAGATATGAAAACCGGTGCAGTGTTAGATCGATCAGCAGCTTTCTTCAACTTTCTCTGGATGCCGGTAAATATTCATCGTATCATAGCCAACGTGGCATTTGGAGGTTTTGTGGTTGGTGCTTATGCTGCTGTTAAATTCATGGGAGCGAAGACTGAAGAAGATAAGGCTCATTATGATTGGATGGGCTACATAGGGAACTTTATAGGCTTAGCGGCCTTTATCCCTCTTCCGTTTGCCGGATACTATCTTGGAAGGGAAATATATAGTGCCAGTCCTGTTATGGGTAATATCATGATGGGGGGAGCCTTCTCCTGGACATTTATTATACAGGCTATTCTAATAGGCATGATGTTTGTTGGTGGAAACTATTATCTGTGGAATGGTATGGCAAGGATAAAAGGTGCAGAGAGATATACTCCTTACATTAAATATATAAACATCGTTATTTTCTTCTGCTTTGCCGTTTGGCTTACACCTCATAATCTTCCGTTAAGTGGAGAAGAGAGAGCTCTCATTGGCGAGCAATATCATCCATTTTCGAAATTCTTCGGAGTTATGGCTGCAAAGAATGCAGTCGTAAACCTCCTGATCTTGTCTACATTCTTCAGCTTCTTGTTATATAGAAGGGCTAATAAGGGTGAAACTATGCCGTTTAAAAGTCACGGTAATGGTGCAAGGATTACTTTGGTGATTACGGTAGGTCTTACGGTAATGTATCTTATATGGTATTCTATGGGGCTCAAGGGGCAGGATCTGAATGAGGCAATAAGGCCGTACATGAGTCCGCTCCTTACGTGTATCAAGATACAGATTGTAGCGCTTATCTGTGCGCTGTTTCTCACGTTTACAAATAGAGGTAAGCTTGCGCAGACATTGTTGTTTGTTGTGGCGGCATCCATATCTGTTGTGTATTTCTGGTACTACGGATTTGTGCTTATGGAAAAGGCAAATATGGTTTTAAGGTTCCTTTCTGTAACACAGGTATCAATAGTGATTTCTACTTTGATTGTTAATACGGTCATTGATGTTTTTCTCTTCAAAAATGCAAAAGAAGTTGGTGGTATACAATGGGGTAAAATTCCGAACAGAGCACAATACGCTTTGCTTCTGCTCTGTGTGGCTATTGTGACGCTTATGGGGTTGATGGGATTCATACGATCAGGTTTAAGGATGAACTGGCATGTTTACGGTTTTATGCAGGATAAATCTGCGGGAGCGTTTACTCCTAGTATTGCTTATATGGGCTGGGTGGTCGCTTTAATTGTTTTTCTCTTTCTGTCTCTTGTTGCCATTGTATTCTGGCTTGGAAGTCTTTATGGCAGGAAAGAGAAGCATGTTTAAGGTGTCGTTGTAGCAGGGTAATTTATAATATATCTGCAGTTGTATTAAGGAAATAAGAAATAATGAAAAGTTTCTTGAAATCAGCAGTGTTTTCACTGTGTATTCTTGGTTTTTTTGTGTTTGTCTGTATGTATGTGACAGGGCTTTCCGGAGGTGGTGGCGGAGGTGGTGGCGCTACTGGGATAAACCCTGAAGCAGGAGAAGCAATTTATTGGGGTGACGGACAATGTCATACGTGTCATAGCATAGGAACTTCAGGAAGTGCAACAAGAGGGCCTAACCAGGAAGGACTTGCGGCAAGGGCAGAAGAGAGGGCAAAGGAAGCAGGTTTGTCATCCGGTCTTGAATATCTGGTTGAGTCGATCGTAGATCCGTCTGCCTTTGTTGTGGAAGGATATGACAATATCATGCCGAAGGTTTATGATGCTCCTATTATGTTAGGACGTGAACAGATACAAGCTGTTCTAACGTATCTGCAGACATTGGGAGGTGAACCTAACATAGAGGCAGTTGCAAAATATGCAGAAAAAATACCTGAAGCATCTGGAGACGCAGTTGCTCCATGGGTACCTCCTATAGATGTGGATATAAAAGAAGGCGAGTTGGTCTTTTTTGATGAATCAAGAGGCGTGACTTGTTCGAAGTGCCATGTATTAAACGGAAAGGGTTCTAAGGTCGGACCTGATCTTACAGGTATTGGTGCAGTTCAGACCCCTCAGTATCTTATAGAGTCAGTACTCAAACCAAGCGAGATAATAGTAAAAGGTTTTGAAACGATGTATCTCATGACGAATGATGGTATGGCCTATAACGGACTTTTGGTAAGTCAGGATGAGGATGAAGTAGTATTGATGGTTGACGAAGACGGGGCGATGGAGGAATATGTTTTCTACCCTGATGAGATAGCTCAGATGCAGAAACAGGACGTCTCTATCATGCCGGGTAATTTTCAAGATATGCTGACTACAAAAGAATTTTATGGTGTTATATTGTTTCTTTTAAGTCAGAAATAAAAAATATAAGAAATAGGTTTGTAACAAGTAGAAAAGAAAAGGTAGCTTGATGGCAAAGAAAAAAAAGGCAAATAAAAAGAATTCGTATTCAATGATAATGGTAGTGGTGGCGGTACTAATAGTATTTGTCATTATCAAAGTGATTGCTCCATATGCTTTCATGATTTTGCTGGGAAAAGATCACACTATGCCTACGCCAAGCACGCTGCTGCTCTGGTACATGATTCTCGCAATACTTGCTTGTCTTGTTTATGTTTCGACCAGCGATCTCAAGTGGGCAAATTTTCTGAGCTTCATCCTGCCTGCAGGTAATGATAAATTTAAATTGCTGTTTCAGAAGATATTTATTATTGCAATTCCTTTACTAGTTGGTTGGTTTGTCTATTCAGGGACTGTGCCTGGTACCGCTTCTCCTGTAGAGCTGAGAATTCAGCATCCTACATTACCGCAGGAGTTTGAGAA
>ENA-OREN01004928-OREN01004928.1-marine-metagenome-genome-assembly--contig:-NODE-4928-length-11347-cov-2.579148_pt1 | contig 11347 bp, 7 predicted proteins | sample MGYA00248624_ERZ508555 | MGnify/ENA primary metagenome ERZ508555 (study PRJEB26222, sample SAMN06267773) | marine metagenome | isolation source: Saanich Inlet, British Columbia, Canada | place...
CCTGTCTGGAAATCTAGAGGATAGCCCTTTGGTGACTCTAAATGTTCCGCCTGATGGGTCTGCCACATCTTCGCCGATAATATGAACGCGGTTGTCTGTTTCAAAGGACTGATGTAGCGCGCAATTGAGAGATTCGACAAAACGCAAATTCTTTGTATCCATAAGCACTTAGCTTTAAGCCTGCTACAAGGAGGCAAACGGCATGTTGTCAACAGAAATTTGTACTGAGGCAAGTCGATCAGAGATCCTCTGGTCAATCTCAGATTTTACTGTCGAATTGATTGTTTTAGCGGCAATCAAAAGAGGGTCGCTCTTTTTCCACCGAGCAATCTCGCTTGGATCTCGATAATCATCTCCCTTGCTGTGGGCATTCAGGCGGTACGTATTGACAGTCTCCACATGACAGACAGAGTTCCTTCTAACATGATCACAGAGTTTTTCAAATCTCGGATAGAGCTCTTGGGCATCATTACTCGAAATTTCTCCGTAACTTAAGTCAAACGCTGTTGCCCTTTTCTCGATTGACCCCGCAAGGTTGTCTTGGATAGAGGTAGTCTGGGCGTAATAGTTGTTCTCGATCACGATTAGCAGCGGCACTCTGAATAGAGAGGCCATGTTTAACGCCTCGTATACGGTTCCTTGACCAAGCGTCCCATCTCCAATAAAGGCGACGACAATCGCGTTGGATTGCCGCGTTTTTTCTGCCAGTGCCATTCCGACAGCTGTCGCTAAGTAGCCGCCCTGAATACCGTAACTGAAAAAATGGCCGGCACAAAGATGTTGACTGCCCCCACGCCCTGCACAAACTCCACCCTCTTTTCCCATGATTTCGGCCAGCAGGTCCAGCAATTGCGGCCGCGCCGTCAGCATGGAAAATAGTTGCACGCCGGTGGGCAAATTCGAAAGAAACCGGTCGAAACGCCCCAATGTCGCATTGGGATTGGCGGTATCGGCGAAGGCCTGCAGCAACGCCGGCATCAGGGCGGTCAGCAGTTCCCTGGCCCGGGCCGAGCGCATGGCCCGGTAACGGCCATGATGCCAGCTGCGGACCGTCTGGGAGGCGCCCTGGGCGCCTTCGAACCCCATTTTAGTCAGCTCCTCCAGGGTGTGGGGATCATCGTCGGTACCGGTGAAAAGCAAATTACCATCGCCCAGGCGATCGGGCGTCGCGTCGAACAGCAGGCCGTGGTGATGGCGCACCCGGCCCAGATGGTGCAGCAAGGCGGCACGGAAATCGGTTCCCGTGGCGAACCCCATGAACGCGGCCATATGGTCCACGCCGTCCGCCGTTTTGGGCATGGTTTGGGTCTGTTCATCCGCCACCATTTGCAGGCGATGTTCCAATTGCCGCAAGAATTCATAGGCTTTCGTCAATTCATCTGCCGCGACGCCGTCGATCCAACCGCCCATGGCCAGCGCGTCCAGAGCGGCGACGGTGGCGGAGAGGCGCAGACCCGGTTCCCGGCCGCCGGCGATCAGTTGCTGGGTCTGGGCAAAAAATTCGATATCCCGAATGCCGCCCCGGCCTAGTTTGACATTGTGCCCCTCGACCGCGATATCGCCGTCGCCTTCGTGGCTATGAATTTTGCGCATGATGGAATGAATATCCGCGATCGCGGCATAATCCAGATTGCGGCGCCAGACAAAGGGCTGCAGACGTTCCAGAAATTCGGCGCCGGCCGCCAAATCGCCGGCCACGGGGCGGGCCTTGATCATGGCGGCCCGTTCCCAGTTTAATCCGACGGTTTGATAGTATATTTCTGCCCCATCAACGGATATCGCAACCGCCGTAGCGCCCGGGTCCGGCCTTAACCTAAGATCGGTGCGAAACACATAGCCGTCTTCCGTTCTGTCCGATATTATTTTTACCAGTTTTTGCGTTAGCTTGACGAAAAAATCCTGTACAGACCGACGCCCGGTATATTTGATAACTTCAGGGTCAAATAAAACAATGAGGTCAATATCGCTTGAATAATTAAGCTCATATCCACCGAGCTTGCCCATGGCGAGAATAATATAGCCGGAGTTTTTCCCTTCGTTACCTTCTTCAAAATCATGATCAATATTGCCAGATGCTATGCCTTCTCTTAACAGATAGTTGACGGTGATTTCTAAACTAATCTGCGCAAACTCACTTAAGGTTTTTGTGATTTTTGATAGCGGCCATTTTCCAGAAAGATCAGCAATTCCAACCGTTAGCGCCATTTCTGCTTTTGCAATCCTTAAAGTACGCATCAAGTCTGTCTGGCTTGAAAATTCAAGTGATCTGCTTTTTAAATTTGAAAATATTTCTTCGATCAGCGTGTCTGCATCATTTTCAAATAATTTAAGTGTGAAATCCGTATGTTTAAAGAGTAGCTTTGTCAGGTAGGGACTATTGGAAAAAATAGAAACCAGTAATTTTTCATATTGCTTAACGTCAATTATATTTTTAATATCAATGGGATAACTTTCATTGTATTGTGCGACAAAATCATTTAATTTCTGATTTGCAATGACTTGATCAGAAATTAAAGGAAAATGAAAAGAGTTTTGCGATGTTTCGGTTAACATCTTTGACATATAGTGGGTCCCTAAATCATATTATTGACATGTTTATTATATAATTAACACCAATAAGGGCGTTAACCAAACAAACTATTTGAAAATAAAGAGAAATATATATTGAACAAGCCTTTAAAATATACGGTAAAAACACTGGTTGCTACGATGGCAATCTTTACGCTTGCCATTATGTTGTTTTTTTGGCGCGTAAGCAATGGTCCGGTTGAGCTTGATGGTGATAGTCCTTTTTTAAGAAATGCTCTTGTCAGACTTAATGTTGGTGAAAATGTCAGTTTTGAAAAAAGTATTCTGACGTGGCGTAGCGGTGAAGAAAGCCCGACGGACAGCAGCAGTTTTGAAATAAGGTTTCTTAATATTGAAATTGAAGACCCGGAAACATCAACCCAATTAAATATTCCCCAGGCAGGCGTACAGTTCAGTATTCCGGCATTGTTTCGCGGTGTTGTTGCACCGACTTTTGCCGAATTCAGTGGCCTTGAGATTAATTTAATGCTCCCCAGAGAGGCCTGGTCCGGTCAGGGTTTTGATCAGGATGCCTTTATTGAAGCGATGCGTTTATATCTTGATGAATTTAATAATTCGCCAAATCTTGTATCCCGGTTGACAAAGCAGGTTCTCTCACCGCCGAGCGCGTTAAACTCAACCGGTTATCTTCAGCAGTTCTCGCTTTCAAACACAGCGATTAATGTTACCGATGAAATTTCCGGTGATGTTTGGCAGATCCCCGATGCCCATCTTGATATAAAGCGCATTGACGAAGGACTTAGTTTACTTCTTGAAGGTGCGTTTGATTTTGAAAATGAGAATGATATTCCGCTGCATTTATCCGTGCAATATAATATGGCACAAGAAAAAGCGACTACCCAGCTAAGGTTTTCAAATTTTGTGCCGACTAATGTTGCCGGTGAAGTCGAAGGGCTTGCCGCTCTTTCGACGCTGAATATTCCCATTAGCGGTATTGTTAATTTTACAATTGATGGAAGTTTCGAACTTCCGGTTTTTGATTTTGAAGTAGATTTCGGCGAGGGTGTTATTAATCCTGCGGATCTATTTGCCAAGCCCGTTCAAATTGATGAAGCAATGCTTATCGGTCAGTTCATTGCGGCTGAAGATGAGATTTCTATTGAAAGTCTTCATTTGATGTTCGCTGGTGCTGAACTGGACGGCGAAGGTTTTATCAGTAATTTTCGCGATCAACCGGATGTAACCTTCACGGCTGAGGTCGCGAATATGGACCTCATGGATTTGCAAACATATTGGCCGAAGGATGTTGTTGTCGGCGCCCGCACCTGGATTGTAAGGAACCTTACCGGGGGCAGAATGACTGACGGCACGCTTAACTTTGATGTGCGCCCTGAAATGTGGGCGCTTGATGAATTACCTGCGGAGAGTTTCTATTTTGATTTCAATATAGTGGATAGTAGTGCCCATTACATAAAACCAATGCCGCAAGTAACGGATGTGGTCGGCAAAGCATCGCTTAATTTTCAGCGGTTTTTGCTTAGTATAGAAAGCGCGGTTGTTGAAGATGTTGCCGTGAAGGATGCGGAACTTACATTCGCTAATATCGCCCATAAGGGTGAAGCGCTAGCCCATTTTGAAATACCTGTAAGCGGTAAAGTCGAAGACATGCTCCATCTAATGGATTATCAGCCATTTGGATATCCGACCCGCTACGGTATTAAGGAAAATAGCGTAACCGGCGACGCGCAGGGCCATCTGATACTGGATTTCCCGCTTATTAAAGTGGTGAAAATTTCTGATATTACCATTGATTTTAAATCAGATATTGAAAACCTGACCATTGCAAAACTTTCAGATAATTTTTCCTTAACTGAGGTGGCCATGAATATTGCCCTGACCGATAACGGCATTAATGCCACCGGTAATATTCTTTTAAACGGTATGGATTTTGAGGCGCAGTGGACAGAGGATTTTGATAAAACCGTTGAATTTCCCACGACCTACATAATTGAAGGCGATGTTGAAAATGATGAATGGGAAAAGCTCTATTTACCCTTTCAGCCATATGTGGAAGAAACCGCCCGGGCAAACCTGACCCTTTATGCAAAAGCATCAAAACTGGATAATGGCGTGGGTAGCTTTGATTTGGGCGCAAACAAAGTTCAGTTCGCACCGCTGGGCTGGCTAAAGGAAGCGGGCGAGCAGGCCTCCGCCGATTTCACTATTAAATTTGCCGAAAATGGCGCCTTTAACGTTAATGATATTGCGTTTAAATCTGAACAATTAAATTCTGATCTTCAGTTATCCTATGACGGCGCGCTTACGTCGCGGCTTTATATTGAAGAGCTTACCATGGCGGATATGGATTTTAGCGGGCTGTTTGAATGGGATTATGAAAATGCCCTTTATCAGGTATCAATCCGCGGTGACCGCTTTAATGCAGTTCCGTTAATGGATATTATTTTAGGACCGACAGAAGAGGGCGAGGAAGCGGACTTGCCTGATTTTAACCTCGCGGGTTCAATGGATAATGTCGCCATGTATAATGATGCTATTTTACATGAAGCGTCGGTTCTTGCCGGTTATCTGGATAATGAAGTGATCGATTTTGGTTATATGGCAAAAATGGGCGAAGATAAAAACTTATCAATCATTATCGCCAGCGCCGAAGACCTGAGCGCACCGCAAAGGCTTACCTTAACCACTAATGACGCTGGGCAATCACTGCGCGCGCTTGATTTCTTTACCAGTGGTGATCAGGGGGATCTGTTTATTGATGCGCAGATGACCAAAATGGAAAAAGGTTATTCGCTAATGGGCATCATAAGAGCGGAAAAATTCACCGTCGCCAATTCAACGGCCTTTAGCGAGCTGCTCAAAGAAAAAGAATTTGCCAAAGCGCAAGAAGAACTGGAAGAAAACGGCCTTTCGTTTGAAACATTTGAAAGCGATTTTGAGCAATATGATGACGTGCTTAAATTCATGGCCGGAAGTGCCAAAGGCCCGACCATTGGCGTAACGCTTGACGGATATGTTGATCAGAAATTTGATGAAGTATCGCTAGACGGAACTATAATTCCCGCTTATGGCCTAAATAGCCTACTTAGTAATATTCCACTGATCGGTACTATTATAGCCGGCGGAAAAGGCGAAGGCGTCTTCGCCGCCACCTATAGCATGACAGGAACAGTTGACGATCCGGTCGTCAGCATCAACCCGCTTATGGCCTTAGCCCCAGGCATCCTACGCAAAATATTCGGCGCAATCGGTGACGCGGGTGGAGACGCGCCCACGGCACGTGAGGAGGCGGAGCAGACTGAGGAGCAGGCGGCGGTTGTTCCTCCGCCTATAAAATAGAAGTTTAAACCACAGCACTTTCCAGCATCGTCACTGTACCACTATCCGCGTCCATCTTAACCCGACATCCAACCGGCATGGTGCGTTTTTCGGGGATGTGGCCGAACATGGCGCCTAGGAAGGCGGGGTTGTTGGTGCGTTTGCAGTGTTGCTCTAAGATATCCATTAAGCTGAAATCGCCGTAGCCACCGTCGCTATCAACGTCGGTCATGCCGCCGAAGACGATGCCGGCGCATTCATTTAGGTGACCGCCTAATGCTAGTTGGGTCAGCATGCGGTCAACGCGGTAGATATTTTCACCGACTTCTTCGAGCATGAGGATTTTATTCTTTATATCGGGGAAATATGGCGTGCCCTGAACGGCGGTTAGGACGCTTAGATTTCCACCAACCAAGACGCCTTCAGCGGTACCGGGCATTATGGTTTGGGTTCTGTTGTTGCGGACGGTCAGATAGTCGCCTTTGTCTTGAGGGTTTTCCATGTGCTGGGCTTTACCTTCAAACAGCACTTCACGTACATTTTGCGCGCTAAAGCTGCTCCATGCGCTGCCTGCGGTTGGGCCGTGGAATGTTATCAGTCCGGTTTTTAGGGTGATGGCGTTCAGTAGCGCGGTAATATCGCTATAGCCAAGCAGAATTTTAGGGTTATTCGCAATCAGATCATAATCAAGAAAGGGCAGCGTACGCGCCGCGCCCCAGCCGCCTTTAAGGGCGATGATTGCTTTAACTTGCTTATCGGCAAAGGCTTGATTAACTTCAGCGGCGCGGGTTTCATCATCAGCCGGGAAATAACCAAATCTGTCCAGAGTATGCTGCGCGACTTTCACTTTAAGGCCGAGAGCTTCAAGACTTTCAATAGAAAGCTGAAGGCGGAACTTATTATATTCGACGCCAGCCGGAGCAATGATCATTACCGTATCGCCAGCCTTAAGCCTTTGCGGTTTAATAGTTGGACTGGTTTGCGCAAGGGCGTTGGTAGAGCCGCTCATGGTCAGTGCTGCTGCACCAGCGATCCCGGCGGTTAATAATCCGCGTCTATCAATATTATCCATTTAATTTCCCTTTATTTTGGCACGACTAGTATATGGCGTTTTTTTCCGGCGGATAGTTTGATGCTGCCCTGATCGTTAAGCTGATCAAGGGAAACACTCATTTCACCGTCAGTGATTTTTTCGTCGTTTAGTTTGGCACCGCCGCCTTTAATCAGGCGTCTAACCTCACCTTTTGAATTACCAAGCCCGGCAGTGATATAAAGATCGGAAACGGCAATACCTGCTTCAAGGTCTGATTTTGAAACCTCAATCGTTGGCAGGTCAGCACCAAGCGAGCGGTCTTCGAAGGCTTTCTTGGCTGTTTCTTCGGCTTTTGCTGCGGCATCTGCGCCGTGAAGTAAAGTCGTGGCTTCGTTAGCCAGTATTTTCTTAGCTTCGTTAATTTCTTGCCCTTCTAGTGCGGCGAGGCGGTTTACTTCATCCATGGGAAGTTCAGTGAAAAGCGCGAGGAAACGGCCTACATCCGCGTCTGCCGTGTTACGCCAGAATTGCCAGAAATCATAGCTTGAGCACTTATCTTCGTTAAGCCAGATCGCGCCGGTAGCGGTCTTACCCATTTTGGCACCGCTAGCCAGCGTTATAAGCGGCGTGGTTAGGCCGTAAACTTCTTTACGGTCCATCCGGCGGTTCAGCTCAACACCGTTGATGATATTGCCCCACTGGTCCGATCCGCCCATCTGCATGGCACACCCAACCCGGCGCTGTAGTTCAAGAAAATCATAAGCTTGTAAGATCATGTAGTTAAATTCAAGGAACGTAAGCGGGTTTTCCCGGTCAAGGCGCAGCTTGACGCTTTCAAAAGTCAGCATTCTGTTAATGGTGAAATGCGGCCCCACATCGCGCAGAAAATCAACATATTCAAGTTTATCAAGCCAGTCGGCATTGTCGGGCATAATGGCGTCGGTCGCATTCTCACCAAAGTCGAGGTATTTTTCAAACACGCCTTTTATGCCGTTCATATTCTGATTGATCATGTCATGGGTCAGGATTTGTCGGCTTTCATCTTTACCGCTTGGATCACCGATTTTTGTGGTGCCGCCGCCCATGAGGGCAATTGGCTTATGGCCGGATTTTTGCAGATGACGCAGCATCATAATCTGTACGAGTGAGCCTACATGAAGGCTGCTAGCGGTACAGTCAAAACCGATATAGGCCGGAATAATTTCGCTTTGCAGTCTTTTATCAAGTGCCTGCGCATCGGTGCACTGGTGAATAAAGCCGCGCTCTAACATTGTTTTAAGAAATTCAGATTTCGGCGTATAATTGTCTATAGTATCGATCATAATATTGTCATTTATTTTATTATATGTTTATTTCTTTTATAAAGCTCATGTAACATAAGTTTGGCACTGATTGAAACTGAAATTTAAAGGAATATGCACAGTTGGATAATAATCGCCCGATAAAACTTGCAATTGGCCTGATGAGCGGCACGTCGCTTGACGGCATTGATGCGGCGTTGATTACGTCTGACGGCGATACAGTCCAGCGGTTCGGCCAAGCGTTTCATATGGATTACAGCACTGATATGAGAAGCCGTCTTAAACAGGCCTTAAGCGAAGCAAGGAAGGAAAAAAGACCAACTGATAAAAATGCGTTGATAAATGAAACGGAACAGATCCAGACGGATTTACATTATGTTGTTGTCTGTGAACTGCTGGAATTAAACGGACTTAAGACTGATGATATTGATGTTATAGGCTTTCACGGTCAGACATTGTTGCACGGCCCTGATGAGGGCTGGACATGGCAAATCGGACTAGGTGAAAGGTTAGCCAAAAGATTAAACATAACGGTTGTCAATGACCTGCGGGGTAATGATGTTAAAAATGGCGGGCAGGGCGCGCCAATGGTGCCGGTTTATCATCAATCAATTTTAAAGGGTCAGATAAGCGAATATCCGGCGGCACTGATTAATATAGGTGGGGTAGCCAATATAACATGGGTCGGAAGCGAGGAAGGCGGCGACATGGTGGCTTTTGATACCGGGCCGGGTAATGCACTACTTGATGACTGGGTTAGAGAGCACACTGATCTTCCCTATGATATAGACGGCATGATTTCCATTAAAGGGAAAGTTAATGATGATATGGTCAGCGGCTGGATGGAAAATGATTATTTTGATATTAGCCCGCCAAAATCGCTCGACCGTGATGATTTTGAAGTAAGCGAAGTGAGCGCGTTATCACTTGAAGACGGGGCAGCGACCTTATGCGCTTTTACTGCTGCGACCATAAAAGCTGGTGCCGCAAAATGCCCGGCAGAGGTGAAAAACTGGTATGTGTGCGGCGGTGGGGCCCATAACCCGGTTATCATGAAAATGTTAAAAGATGTTCTGGACGGGGATGTTGCGCCCATTAACGCACTTGGTTTTGATGGTGATTATATTGAAGCGGAGGCTTTTGCCTATATGGCAGTGCGAAAATTATATGATCTGCCTATTACATTTCCCGGGACGACTGGAATATCCGAGCCGTCCACAGGTGGTGTAATTAATTTACCCTAATAACCAAGACGCATTGTCAGATATTTATCGATTGACTGCACGAGCGGTTGATGATGAGCTTCATAAAAATGGCTCGCCCCTTCAATTTTATCATAATCGATGGTGATGCCTTTTTGTGCCTGAAGTTTTTCTACAAGCATTTGAACGCTTTCTTCCGTAACAACAGTGTCAGCCGTTCCCTGATTAATCAGTCCCGATGACGGACATGGGGCAAGGAAAGAGAAATCATAAAGATTTGCCGGCGGGGAAACCGATAAAAATCCATTTATTTCAGGACGACGCATTAGAAGCTGCATGGCAATCCACGCACCAAATGAAAATCCGGCGACCCAAACTTGTGGACTGTCCCGGTTTACTGTGTGTAGCCAATCAAGTGCCGATGCCGCGTCACTAAGTTCACCAATGCCACTATCATAGATACCTTCGCTTCTACCAACGCCGCGAAAGTTAAACCGCAGTACTGAAAAGCCACGACGGACAAATGAATGATAAAGGTAATAACAAATCTTACTATTCATGTTTCCGTTAAATTGCGGGTCAGCATGGAGTACAAGGGCGATCGGAGCATTTTCACTTTTACTAGGATGATAGCGGCCTTCAAGGCGACCTTCCGGCCCATTGATAATGACTTCTGGCATATTAATTTTAACCTTAGATTTATAAATTTATGTGGCAAATTTAATGGAATAAAAATACCTTATTGATGTATCCGCCTTCTTATAGCATAAAACCATAGTTAGATTTCAACTATGAAATTGGATTTTATAAAAAAAATGACAAAACCAGACCTGATATATCTTGATTATAATGCCACTGCGCTCATTAAACCTGAAGTGATTGAGCTTATGAGCGAGGTAATGAAAGAAGGGGGTAACCCGTCTTCTGTGCATGGCTTAGGAAGGCTTGCCAAAGCCCGGATGGAAGAAGCGCGCTCAATTATAGCTGAGCAGATAAATTGCCGCCCGCAGATGATTATTTTTACATCTGGCGGAACTGAAGCCAATAATATGGCAGTGCTTACCTGCGACAGGACGCGGCTTATTACCACCAATGTGGAGCACGATTCAATACGTTCAGCCTCAAGCCGTTTTAAGGGAGGTGTGGATCATTTATCCGTTGATCAAGACGGGCTTATTGATCTTGGTGTTCTTAAGGAACTACTTGAAGAAAATGGCTCAAGTGCTATTATATCAATACTTTTTGCCAATAATGAAACAGGCGTAATGCAAGATGTTAAGAAAATTTCCGCGATCGCTCATGAAGCAGGAGCGCTTCTTCATATTGATGCTATTCAGGCGCTAACGAAAGTTCCAATTGACTTTATGGAGCTTGGCGCTGATATGATGAGCCTCTCTTCTCATAAGACTGGTGGGCCGCAGGGTGTTGGTGCGCTTATCACTTATGAAAAGCTTCCCGTTAAGTCATTTGTCATGGGTGGTGGTCAGGAAATTGGTCGGCGCGGCGGCACAGAAAATATTGCAGGTATCGCCGGATTTGGCAAGGCGGTTTCACTGATCCCGCAGTCACTCGAAAAAATGAAAGAGCTTGAAAGCTGGCGCGACGAAATTGAAAGAAAATTATTTGAATATGCGCCTGCGTCGAAGTTTTTAGGCCAAAATGCCAAGAGACTCCCAAATGTTTCAACCATTTATATGCCGAATGTCACTAGCGAAACCCAGGTTATGAATTTTGATCTTGATAAAATTTGCATTAGTTCCGGCTCAGCCTGTTCATCAGGAAAGGTAAAATCATCCCACGTCATAGACGCCATGAGCAATGACGCAAATATCGCCACATCTACCATTCGAATGAGCCTTGGTTGGGGCAGTGAGCACTCAGATGTGAGAGCCTTTATAAAAAGCTGGAAAAAGCAGTATGACCGAAAAAACAGTTAAGTTTCCCAT
>ENA-OREN01004931-OREN01004931.1-marine-metagenome-genome-assembly--contig:-NODE-4931-length-11344-cov-3.928375_pt1 | contig 11344 bp, 8 predicted proteins | sample MGYA00248624_ERZ508555 | MGnify/ENA primary metagenome ERZ508555 (study PRJEB26222, sample SAMN06267773) | marine metagenome | isolation source: Saanich Inlet, British Columbia, Canada | place...
CCAAGAGCTACTACACAGACTTTCACATTTCCTCCATAACAAGATAAGACTTGGCTACCCTACCTAAAATGACGAAGGTTCTCAGTGTTGTCGGGGCGCGACCACAATTTGTAAAACTTGCCCCAATCGCTGAGGCATTTCGCCGTGCTGGCTTTGCCCACGCAACCGTTCACACAGGTCAACACTACGACCACGACATGTCTGCGGTCTTTTTTGATGAGCTTGGGATTGAGGAGCCGGAATGGAATCTTGGGGTAGGTTCGGGCAGCCACGGGTCACAAACTGGAGCAATGCTTTCGGCGCTTGATGATTTGTTCACCCAGGAGGAACCGGACTGGGTTTTGGTCTATGGAGATACTAATTCAACTGTTGCTGCAACTCTTGCCGCAGTGAAATTACATTTTCCGGTTGCGCATCTTGAGGCTGGTCTCCGTTCCTTCAATCGAAAAATGCCGGAGGAACACAATCGAGTTTTGACGGACCATGCCGCTGATTTGCTTCTTGCGCCAACGCAGAATGCGGCTGAAATATTAGCTAAAGAGGGCCTCGGAGAGCGCACGGTGGTGGTTGGTGATGTGATGATTGATGTACTTTTGGATGTGGAGCGTTCGCTTTCAGGAACTGTTTTGCCGCCACATGTGAAGGTAAAAAATGGCCAAGATTATGTGGTTGCAACTATTCATCGAGCTGAAAACACCGATGACCCTGATCGGCTTCGGTCGGTAATAGCGGCACTTGCTGCGTTGTCGCTTCCTGTTGTTTTTCCTGTACATCCTCGAGTTCGAGATCGAGCAGCGAAAGCATCAATTTCTTTAGACCAAGGTTCGCTTATTCCAGTTGAGCCTTTTACCTATCGGCAGATGGTGGCTGCGGTGAGATCTGCTCGTTCGGTTGTTACTGATTCTGGAGGTCTGCAAAAAGAAGCAGTTGTCCTCGGCGTACCGGTAACGACGCTGCGTACAGAAACAGAATGGGTAGAGACGATAGTTGGAGGTTGGAACATTCTTGCTCCAAGTCTTGAGAATTTGAACGAGATTGTTATGCGCCCCAAGCCTGCACCTTTTGGGGGGTCGCCCTATGGCACTGGCCATGCAGCACAAGCAGTTGTAGCAGCTTTAATTCAAAGAACTTGAGAAGCTGATTCAAGTACATCTTCGCAAGTTTTTACGACTAAAAGACCTTCATCCATGGTGACAACATCGTTTCGGATGCCAAGGATGGCATCACGGAATGCTTCATGTTCTCGTTTTAACGGTTCAGGTTTTGGATAGGCATAACGAATCATGTCTCCCTCGGCCACCCCGCGAAGAACCGACATGGCATCCCACTCGTTGGGTACGTCAGCATTGGCAAACCAGGTGAGATCTCCCGTGAGTGTGTCAGCGACAAACGCCCCTTTGGTGCCGGTAACAGTGACCAACCGCTCTTTAAGCGGAGTAAGCCAGTTAACAAGGTGATTGGTAACAATTCCGTTGGCTAGACGACCAGTAACGGCAACGAGATCTTCATATTCTCGACCAGTCATATGAGATGTTTGAGCACTTACTGATTCGTAAGGAGAATCGGCAACCCAAGCGGTTAAGTCTAAATCGTGGCTGGCTAGATCTTTGACTACGCCAACATCACGAATACGAGCAGGGAACGGACCAACTCGCCGGGTGGCGATTTGAAAAATTTCCCCTATTTGCCCTTTTTTAATTCGCCGTTTGAGTTCTTGAAGAGCGGGATTAAAGCGTTCAATATGCCCGACGCAACCTATAAGCCCGGCATTCTCAAAAGCGTCGCGTAATTGAGTTGCCGATTCGACGTTGTCGGCGAGTGGCTTTTCAATCATGGTGTGCACGCCTGCTTCGGCGAGAGCAAGGCCGACTTCTAAATGATCTCCTGTTGGTGCGGCTACCACAGCCATGTCGAGGCCGAGGTCGAGTAAGGGTTGAAGGTCATCAAAAACAGTCGAACCTTGTGAGGCGTTAAATCGATCGCCCATTGGGTCAACAACTCCCACCAAAGTGAGGCCTTCAGTTTCGTTGGCCACTCGTGCGTGGTTTCGTCCCATCATCCCTAAACCGACAATGCCGATACGGAGTTCGGTTACTGGTGTGTTCATTGACAGGCCTCGGCAATCGTTTCTAGATCTTGGCTGGTTAGTGAAGGATGTATGGGGAGGGACAAAACAGTTTGGGCGGCGGCTTCAGTTTCCGGCAGATGAAGGCCAGAGGCGAAACTTGGTAAGCGATGTGTTGGTGTGGGGTAGTAAATGCCACTGCCCACCCCGCGGTCAAGAAGTCGCGCCGCAAGGTTGTCGCGGTCATCAGACTTAATGGTGTACTGGTGATAAACGTGGTTCGCGTGGTCAGCTACTTTTGGGATGGTCACTCCAGTTAAGGCAGAGTCCAGATAAGCAGCGTTTCGTTGACGGGCTTTAGTCCATTCAGGGAGTTTAGTTAGTTGCACGCGACCAATTGCTGCATGAATATCAGTCATTCGCATGTTGAAACCGACTAACTCGTTTTCGTAGCGGCGTTCCATGCCTTGGTTTCGAAGAAGTCGCGCTCGTCGTTCAATCTCTGGGTCGTCGGTGACGATCATGCCGCCCTCTCCAGAGGTCATATTTTTGGTCGGATAGAAACTGAAGGCAGCGACCGTACCCATTGCGCCAACGGGTTGGCCATTAAGCGAAGAGGCGTGGGCTTGGGCGGCGTCTTCGATAATGATGAGGCCGTGTTGGTCAGCAATTTGTTGGATTTGAACCATTGCTGCCGGATGCCCGTAAAGGTGAACGGGCATGATGGCCGTAGTTCTAGGACCAATTGCCGACTCAACGGCTAGGGGGTCGATGCAGAAATGATTGGGTTCAATATCAACGAATACCGGTGTAGCACCCACAAGAGCAACGGAGTTTCCGGTTGCGGCAAAAGTAAACGAGGGAACGATCACTTCATCGCCAGGATTGACTCCGGCAGCGAGAAGACCGAGTTGCAAGGCAGAAGTGCCGGAGTTGACGGCAATGCATCGCCGGTTGTCAACGATCTTTGAGAATTCATTTTCAAAGGCCTCAACTTCAGGACCTTGGGCAATCATCCCAGAAGCCATGACACGATCCACGGCTTTTCGCTCGGCTTCTCCGATGAGTGGCTTTGCTGCAGGAATCATGAGTGTGATCTTTGGCTTAGTAGTTTAGTGATTTGTTTTGTAGCGTCAATGAATGGGTCAGGTTCTGAAGCATTATGTGTAGCCCAAGTCTGAGCGTTTGCCTGATAAACGGCAAGAATGTCTGGGTTTGCATACCAATGCATGAGCGTACTACTTATCGAGTCTCCGTCGCTTGCCACAGCCCCAATTTTATTTTTCGAAACAAAGGCTGCTGGCCTTGGTAGCGGCGAGGTGATAATCGCTTTTCCCGAAGCAGCGTATTCATAAATTTTCGTTGGCATTGCTTCAATAAAAGCTGGTGTTTGATGAAGAAAACAGATGCCCACGTTTGCTTCAAGAACAATGGTTTGGGTGGCATCTGGAGAAAGTCTTCCGTGGAAGCGAATGCGTGTGCACGAGGCAGAAAGTAGTTCTATTTCTCCTTGGATCGAAGGGGGCGCTGGGCCAATGATGTCAAGTTCCCAGGGGCCTGCTGACTTGATAGCAGTTATCATTTCAAAGACACCTCTGCTTTTTCGCACATCGCCGATATATACAACTTTTGGCGGATGGCTTAAAAGTTGAGGAGAGTTTGGCGTTTCTTCAAATTTAGGCATGTTTTGTACTACGATTCGCCGAGGGGCCTTCAGCGGTTGAAGGTATGTGTCCGCCACAAGAGTAAAGTCAGATTTGGATGCCACCCAAGTAGAAGAACGAGCGATTAAGCGACCGAAAAACCCGGCAATGCCGGTTGCCCAGTCCCGGTCTATTAGGGCATCCAGATAGTTTTCGTGAATGTCGCAAATAAGAAGCGAAACTCTTCGTAATCGGCGTGCAAGCAACGCAGAAAGTGCAAGGTCGGGGTCAACTATTAGAAACGCATCCGCCTTTACAAAGAAGGGCAGATAGAAAGCTCGGAGTGCTCGACGAAAGTATGTTCTTTCGTGTGCCGTAAAGCAAATAGCATTTTTCGGACCGTTCGCAATGTCGCCGGTACCATAGATGTGTACTGAAACGTCGTTATCAATGAGTGCTTCAGCGAGGCGGTGAATTCTTTTGTCGCCGAGGTCGTGGGCGACTGAGAGTATTGCAACGGTGTTGTCTTGCAAAGTGGCGGTCCTTGCCAGTTGTGGATTCTATACATAGAGGTTTTCTCCAGAGTAGTACGTTTGCGGCAAGACAAGGGAACGAAGATCTCGGTGTCCAAGTTTGAAGCGACCCAAACCCCATCTCTGAGGTAGGAGGGCATGTATTGTATGTTTCATCTGAATCAATGTTTAGTTTCGTGAATCGCGAGAAAATGGGGAAAAGTGACTGTAAGAGTATTAATGGTTTCAATGTCACCGTTGGGGCATGATGAGCGAATTAACCGAGCGGCAACAGCGTTGCGAGACGACGGGTATGAGGTTTCAGTTCTCGGTCTTGGCCCCGAGCCAAAATCAGTTAATTGGACGCCGATTATCGTTGGTTCAAAGGAAAATAAAAGCACAACCAGGAGGGGGTGGCAATGGAATTTAATACGTACTTTGTTTCTTGTTGCCTACCGTCGCCATAGACGTCGTTGGTTTAACCGTTCTGTTAAAGAAGTTTTTTCGTCGTTGGGGCAGTTTGATATTGTGCATGCACACGATCTACCTGCGTTAGAAGCAATTTTTCCGTTTCTGCAAGAGGAAAGCATTATTTATGACTCGCACGAACTTTGGGGTGGGCGTCAACTCCGGGGGATGGGAAGTTGGTGGGAGAGAAGACTTGACAAAGCAAGTGAAAAAAAGTTAACGGCAAACGTTGATGTAGTAATAACGGTCTCTTTGGCTATTGCTCAAATACTTAGCAAACAAATGAATAAAGAGGTAGTGGTAATTCGAAATACTTTTCCTCTTGATTTAAGCAAACGACCAATCTCAATGTCTTACCTTGCTTACGCTGGGAATATCGCTGGTGACCGAGACTTAGTTACTGTATTTCAAGGGGCTCACAAAGTTGGGATGGAGGCTCGATTCATGGGGAGGGTTATCGCCCCTGTAATAGAAATTGAAAATACGGTGGTCGAGGCTGGAACGGTCTCGGAGGCAGGTGCATTCGTGCGCAAAGGTGGGATAGCGGTTGTCAGCCTTGAAGGGGGAAGCGATAATCATCGGTTTGCTTTACCTAACAAGTTGTTTCAAGCAATCTCTGTTGGGGTCCCTGTGGTAGCAGCCGATCTTCCATCGATCGCCGAGGTTGTTGCCAAGCATGGGATCGGATGTCTTTATAGCCCAGGTGATCCGGATTCGTTTGCAAGAGCGGTAGAGAGGGTGCGAGCGGATTATTGTGGATTCCTTGACCGAGTCCAACAGGCAGGATTTACAATGTGCTGGGAGTTTGATCGAAAAAAATTGTTGGATGCTTATGCTGCGCTCTCTAAAAGACAGTAACTTTTGACTGAACGGTAACGGAGTAGTGCAAACAAGGTGCGCTATTAACCGAATGGGAAAAGAAAGGATAAATTTGTCGTGTGTGGAATCGCAGGAATAATATCTGGGTGTCGCGACTGTAGCCGCCTAGAACGAGAAATTCGTGCCATGAACCAGCTTCAAGCACACCGTGGTCCGGACGCTGAAGGGATTTGGGTTGATGAAGCCACTGGCGTGGCTTTAGGGCATCGCCGGTTGAGCATTATCGGGTTAGGTGAAGAGGGAACACAACCGATGACGGATGGGAAGAGGTGGTTAGTTTTCAATGGCGAAATCTACAACTATCGAGAACTCCGCCAAGAACTAGGGATTGACCGATTCCGCACAGCGACAGACTCTGAGGTCATCCTCGTTGGTTATGAAAAGTGGGGAGAAAATGTCTTAGACCGACTTATAGGGATGTTTGCTTTTGCGCTTTGGGACCCGGATGAACAGTGTCTTTTTGCCGCCCGTGATCGGTTCGGGATCAAACCATTTTATTACACAAATCAGGATGGAGAATTTCGTTTCGCTTCAGAGGCGAAATCACTGCTTCCGTTTCTCCCATCCGTGGATCTCTCAGAAAGAGGTTTGCACGACTACTTGACTTTCCAGTTGCCCCTGGGTGGAACGACGCTGTTTGAAGGCATCCAGCAACTTCCTGCTGCGCATTCATTGAGTTTGACGAGGGGAAAACCAAGCATAAAAATACGTAAATATTGGGAAGTTTCGTATGAACGGGATTTTCAACACTCAGAAAAGTATTTATTGGAACACCTTGACGAACTTCTGACGGATTCTGTTTCTCTTCATACACGTAGCGATGTTCCCATTGGTGGCTACGTGAGTGGTGGAGTTGATTCAAGCCTGATTTCGATCATGGCTTCTGAAGAGGTAGATGACTATTTGGGTTTCACCGGGAAGTTCACCTCTCCAGAGGGGTATGACGAAAGTGAATACGCTGTCGCTGCCGCAAGACACGGGGGTTTTGAGTTGTTTCAAAGAGATATACAGGCTTCTGATTTCATTGAGAATCTATCCAAAGTGATTTACCACTTAGATTATCCAGTAGGTGGTCCAGGCTCTTTTCCACAATACATGGTCTCAGAATTGGCGGCTCAACATAGGAAGGTGGTGCTAGGAGGGCAAGGGGGAGATGAAATTTTCGGGGGCTATGCGCGTTACCTCGTTGCCTATTTGGAACAAGCCATCAAAGGAGCGATTGAGGGAACTGCTGACGAGGCACAATTTATTTTGACTTATGAGAGTATGGTGAAATCACTTCGCGCGTTAGACGGTTACCAGCCGATGTTGGCTTCTTTTTGGTCAAAGGGAATCTTTGGGCCAAGAGATGAGCGGTATATTGATCTTGTTGATCGAAGTTCCGGGATAGAGTTTGCCGCTTGGGTGTCTGATTCAGGATATGATCCAAGAGAAACAGCCCTTGAATTATTTCGTGCTGAAAATGTTGAGTCTGGATCTTACTTTGATGAGATGACTCATTTCGATTTTAAGACGTTGCTTCCTGGTCTCTTACATGTTGAGGATCGCATGAGCATGGCTCATGGTCTCGAAGCACGGGTCCCATTTTTAGACCACCGGATCGTTGAGTTAATGGCCACGGTTCCGGCGGATGTGAAATTTCGTGATGGAGAGTTAAAGCGCTTCTTACGAAAAGCGATGACACATAGGTTGCCTATTGAAATTGCAGAGCGAACAGACAAAATGGGCTTCCCGGTGCCTCTCTCTTATTGGAGAAGCCATGATTCAGCCATGAGAGATTTTTGTGGCGATTTGTTCGGGTCTTCCCGAAGCAGAAATGCCTTTCCCTTCGTAGTTCCAAGCGAAAAGGATGTTGCTTCCCTTCCGGATAGAGGCCTCTGGGCACATGCTGGGATGGAGGTTTGGTTTCAGGAGTTCCAAGATCGAGGCCCTTGGTTTCGGTCGTTGCCGGATAACCTGCATGCTGGCAGCGATATCCCTATTTCTTATTTACACAAGGAGAGACATTAATGAAGAAGGTGCTTATTACCGGTGGAGCAGGTTTTATTGGCTCTGCGCTTGCTGATCGACTCTTGCAAAGAGGAGACGAAGTTGTTGTAGTTGATAATTTCTCAACGGGCCGCCGCGACAACTTGAAGCCTCAAGAGGGCTTGGAAGTTGTAGAAGGCAGTATTGCCGATCAGGAAATGATGCAAGAACTTTTTGCCCGGGTAAATCCAGATATTGTTGTTCACGCCGCAGCTTCCTATAAGGATCCAGATGCCTGGATTGAAGATTCTGAAACGAATGTGGTTGGTACTTCAGTCGTAGTTGATGGTTGCCAGCGGACAGATGTAGACCGTCTAATCTACTTTCAGACAGCACTTTGTTATGGACTGCACCCCGATACACAACCAATACCCATTGATCATGAGTTGAGGCCGTTAGAAAGCAGTTACGCAATTAGCAAAACGGCTGCTGAGCATTACATCGCCCTTTCAGGTCTTGATTGGGTGTCTTTTCGCTTAGCCAATGGTTATGGGCCACGAAATGTGACGGGTCCGTTGCCCACCTTCTTCCACCGGTTAACAAATGACAAGCCTGTTTTTGTGATGGAAACCCGTCGCGATTTCGTGTTTGTTGACGATTTGGTGGATGTTGTTGTCCGAGCAATTGATGGCGAAGGAGAATCTGGCCCTTATCACGTTTCTTCTGGATCAGATGTAGCAATTGCTGAATTGTTTGATTCAGTAGTTGCAGCAATTGGTATTGAACTTGATGAACAAGTTGAGGTTCGCCCGCGAAATGCCGATGATGCATTTACAATTTTGTTGGACCCCAGCAAGACGCATGAGCAGTTTCCTGGCTGGACTGCCGATACTCCGTTAGACGAAGGGGTGGCCAGGGCGATTGCTTACTACCGCGAGTTCGGTATCGAAGAAACCTATACGCATCTCCATATGCCCGACGACGAATAATGAATGATCAACGAACTTCGATTGAAGGGGCGCGCGTTCTTGTAGTTGGCGGAGCGGGGTTTGTTGGTTCAAACTTAGTTTTGCGATTGTTGGCTGAAAATGCTGCCGGGGTTTGTGTTGTCGACAACTTGCTTTCTGCAGAAGAGTCAAATATTCCCGTTGATGTGCGAGTAACGAAAGTTATCGGCTCAATTAATGACCGCGCAGTGTTGAGCGAGGTCGGCACGGAATGGGATTTGGTCTTCCACCTTGCTACGTATCATGGAAATCAGAGTTCGATAGCGAACCCTCATGAGGATCATGAACATAATCTTCGTTCAACCCTCGTTATTGCAGATCATATGAAAGATTCGACTTCACTGAAGACGTTGGTCTATGCCTCTGCGGGCTGCACTGTCGCAGAAAAGACGTATGGAGAAGCTCATGCGACTTCTGAAGATGATCCAATATCCCTTTATTTGGATTCGCCTTATCAAATTTCCAAAATCGTCGGCGAGTTTTATTTAAATTATTTTGAGAAATCTTCTGGCCTTCCTTCGGTTAAAGCACGTTTTCAAAATGTTTATGGCCCAAGAGAGATTCTTGGTGCGGGTGAGTGGCGTGGAACTCCCGCCACCGTGTGGAGAAATGTTACGCCGACCTTCGTTTATCGGGCGCTAAAAGACCAAAACTTACTGTTAGAAAATGAAGGTGAAAACAGCAGGGACTTTATTTTTGTAGAAGATCTGGTAGAGGGACTGATTTCCTGTGCCACCCATGGGGAAGTGGGAGGCATTTATAATCTGGCGAGTGGGGTTGAAACGACCATTAGGGAACTTGCAGAAGCAATTCTTGATGAAGTTAAGACAGATGCGGAGTTAGAGCTTTTGCCAGCGCGCTCCTGGGATCGTTCTGGTCGCAGATTCGGGTCAACTGAAAAATCCCAAAACGAGATTGGCTTTGTCGCTACGACCTCTTTGTCCGAGGGCATTCGAAGAACGGTTGCTTGGACAAAAGGCAATCTTGAAAATATTGATCAAGCGGTTAAGAAGCACAGCAAATATTTTCAATAGTAGTTTATTAATCGACGACCCAGTGAGCGTTTGATTACTGAGAGGGGTCTTCGATTTTTTCAATATTTGCGCTATCAGTACGAAAAGTACCGTTGTCAAGGGAAAGAACTACCGAGCAAGGTCCTGTGACCTGAAAAATAAGTTTTCTGCTGTTCCTTTCAACGGGTAGTGGACGACCATCAAGAAATAAAATAGGTAAAGCCTCGGGATCCCTCAAACCCATTTCTCCATTAAGCGTGATACGCCATGCCCCAGAAGGGATTGCTACTTTCTGAGAGACCTGACCTATGCGTCCCAAATAATGGGATGACTCTCCAAGTATGAATTCATTTTCTAGGTTGAGTCTGTGTGTTTTGGCGTCTATTTCTCGATATATCTCACCTGAACCATTCACGAAAATCCCGACCGTAGGCTCAGATAAGTACCCAAAGACATCTAGATTTTGTTCGACGTTCCAACGCCAAGGGATGGCATTGCTATGAAATCCTTCTCGGTGATCTAGATCCAGAGCATCTTCAAAACTTAACGCCGAAGTTAGGTCTCCTTGGTGGGGAATGAATCCCCAAGTCACGTCTACCATGTGCCAAGTTTCTTCAGATGGTTCGCCCCATAAGAGTTCTATGACGGTGTGGTCTAATAGGCCATAAATTGGGTCGTGATAGAAAATTTGAATGTCACGCCAGGGAATGTCAAGCTCTTCTAAAATCTGTGCGGCTAAGTGGACGTGGTCGCCGCAGATCCCGGCCCCAACAGAAATGCAGTTATTAAGGCCTCGGGGAGCGTCGCCCATTTCTTGAAGAATCGAATAGAGGCCAGAAGAGAGTATCTGGGGAATACGGTTTGCTAAGTAGAGTGCTGCTTGTTGTCTGAACCAAACATCAGATGTGGTTGTACCTCGGGAAAGCAGAGCTATTTCTTTCGCAAATATTTTAACCTCAGCGCTAGTTCGTGGTTTATGGTCGCGAACGTTTTCTATCTGGATAGGTGCTACTAAGGCTGGATTTTCTATGGTCGGCACAGTAAAAGTAGTAGTGTCTTTCTGTTCGTGATCGATCCAATCTAGCAGCTGCCAGTCGGTGGCCGAGTGTTCGTCCCAGTAGCGGATCCAATTCTGAAGCGCCGGCATTGCCCCAAGGCGGAAGCATTCGATGAAGATATCGACAAGAGGGTGAATCACGTTGAGTACAGCGTTGGGAAGTGGAGGCTTACCGATTAAGGCAAAGAGTATGTCTGCGTCAAAGCGATTTGCGAGCGAAGGAGTTTCGGCAAGAAGTCCATCAATGGTCGTAGCTAAAGTGAGCAATTCTGGCAGCGAATCAGTCATTTTCCCTAAGTGAATGCATCGCTGAACTCCTTGAAAAAGTACGACAGTGAGACGCCATTGTAATTCTCCTGCGGTGTCACTTAGAAAAGGCTGAAGAGTGGCGTGATTGGCGTCTTTGATGCTTTCGGAAAATACTTTATTAATAAATGTTGCATAAGTGAAGTCACCTGATTCGATAAGGACTTCTTCAGCGGCTGCTGCTATTTTCTCCAAGAGGACGTTATCTTGAATAGCTTCAGTGACTTCGGAGAAGTTTGTGAAGTCCTCCTCAAGAGGGATGTAATGTTTCCAAGGTTCCAACACGCCAAGGTAGTCATCAGGAGTAAGGATTTGAGTCGTTCCGAGCATGGCTGCGTCAAATAGGCGGGGGCTAATGGCAGACATTATGGCTTGCCCATCAAGGCCCGGAAAACATGCGGCTTCAATTTCAAGAAATTCTGCCTG
>ENA-OREN01004936-OREN01004936.1-marine-metagenome-genome-assembly--contig:-NODE-4936-length-11338-cov-5.729598_pt1 | contig 11338 bp, 9 predicted proteins | sample MGYA00248624_ERZ508555 | MGnify/ENA primary metagenome ERZ508555 (study PRJEB26222, sample SAMN06267773) | marine metagenome | isolation source: Saanich Inlet, British Columbia, Canada | place...
AACATAAGAGATCTTGGATTAAAAGGACAAATGGAAAAGTCTGGTACACCAACAATGGGAGGTTTGATAATAATATTGGCTACAATAATACCCGTATTATTATTTTCTAAGCTTGACAACATATATATCATTCTATTGATTCTAACAATGATATGGATGGGGACAATTGGATTTATAGATGACTATATCAAAAAATTTAAAAATAACAAGGATGGATTAAAGGGTAGATATAAAATAATTGGACAAGTTTTATTAGGGATAATAGTTGGGAGCACACTATTTTTTCATCAAGATGTTACTATTAAGGATAAAATAGTTGATACTCAGATCTATGAATTGGTAGATGAGAATACACCCGCAGTAAGAGTTGAAACAAAGTCAACAAGGACAACAATACCATTTCTAAAAAACAATGAGTTTAATTATTCTGATTTAGTTACATGGATTCATCCAAATCTTGAAAAATATACTTGGATAGTATTTATTTTCTTCGTCGTATTAATTCTAACAGCAGTTTCTAATGGAGCTAATTTAACAGATGGTATTGATGGGCTAGCAGCTGGTTCTTCAGCAATTATAGTATTAACATTAGGTGTGTTTACATGGGTCTCAGGAAATATAATTTTTTCTGACTATCTAAACATTATGTATATCCCAAGGGTTGAAGAAATTACAATTTTTATTGCAGCATTTGTTGGTGCACTCGTAGGATTTTTATGGTACAATACATATCCAGCTCAAATTTTCATGGGAGATACTGGAAGCTTAACAATTGGCGGAATAATTGCAGTAATATCTGTTGCTGTTAGAAAGGAATGGTTGATCCCTTTAATATGTGGCATTTTTTTAATTGAAAATTTATCTGTGATTATTCAGGTATTCTACTTTAAATACACAAAGAAAAAATATGGAGAAGGTAGGAGAATTTTTAAAATGTCGCCATTACATCACCATTATCAAATGTCAGGATATCATGAAAGCAAAATAGTAACCAGATTTTGGATACTAGGAATATTTTTAGCAATACTATCAATTGTAACTCTAAAGATTAGATAAATGAAAAGTATAATTATTCTTGGTGCAGGAGAAAGTGGAATAGGTTGTGCATTATTGGCACAGTCTAGAGGATATAATGTATTTGTTTCAGAGAGTAATAATATTCAAGAATCAACTAGGAGTCAGTTAATAGAAAATAATATAGAATTTGAGGAAAGCTCACACAATAAAGCAATTAATATGAAACCTGATTTTGTTGTAAAGAGCCCAGGAATACCTGATTCATCTCAGGTAATCAAATCATATAAAAAAAATAATATTAATGTTATTTCTGAAATAGAATTTGCATCCAGGCATACAGATTCAGAAATAATTGCAATTACAGGAAGTAATGGAAAAACAACAACAACATTGCTGACACATCAGATTTTAAACGATGAGGGCTTGAATGTTACAATTGGAGGTAATATTGGAACTAGTTTTTCTTCCTTACTCATTTCTAATGATTACAACTATTTAGTATTAGAGGTAAGTAGTTTTCAACTGGATGGAATAGTAGAATTTAAACCTCATATAGCTGTAATTACAAATTTATCACCAGATCATCTAGACCGATATAAGAATTATGAAGATTACATCAAATCAAAATTTAGAATAGTGATGAATCAAAATTCTAATGACTATTTGATTTATGATGGCGATGATTCAACGATTAATTCCTATATAAATAAAAACAATATTAAATCAAAATTAATTCCCTTTTCTACAGAAAGAAAAATAGAAGAAGGGGCGTATTATAATAATCAATCAATCAATATTTCAATTAATAAAAAAAAACTAGTTATGCCAACTGAAAACTTTTCAATTAAAGGAAAACATAATATAAAAAATGCTATGGCAGCTGCAACAGTTGCACATTTATTGAAAATAAGAAAACAGACCATTAGAAAAAGTTTGGAACATTTTCAAAGTGTAGAACATAGATTAGAAAATGTTTTGACAATTAATAAGGTTAACTATATCAACGATTCAAAAGCTACTAATGTAAATGCAGCTTATTATGCATTGGATACTATGGAAGCACCTACAATATGGATTGTGGGAGGAATTGATAAGGGAAATAAATATGAAGACCTATTTCCATTGGTACACAAAAAGGTAAAAGCAATTATATGTTTAGGAAAAAACAATTTTAAGCTTATTGAAAATTTTGAGAATATAGTTGAATACATAGTTGAAACAACATCAATGGAAGAGGCAGTATCAACCGCTTATAAAATTGCTAAACCTGGTTATAATGTCTTATTGTCTCCAGCATGTGCAAGTTTTGATCTTTTTGATGATTATAAGGATAGAGGAAGACAGTTTAAAGCATCAGTTAGAAAATTATAATGAATAAATTCTTAATAAATATTAAAGGTGATAAGCCGCTTTGGGTAGTATTTATACTACTGGCTAGCTTTTCATTTTTACCCGTATATAGCTCTGCAAGTAATTTAGCATATCTATATGGAGATGGAAATACATTCAGTTATTTATTTAAGCATTTCATTCATTTATCATTAGGCTTTTTTCTGATGTATATGGTACATAAAATACCTTACAGATATTTTAGAGGCATATCTATATTAATGATACCAATCATATTGGTCCTTTTAGCCTATACTATTTTCCAGCCTAGCATATCAGATTCGATTACAAATTCAAATAGATGGATTAGAATACCTATTGTAGGCTTTGGGTTTCAACCCTCAACTTTGGCATCTATAATTATCTTAATCTATGTAGCTAGATATTTGTCAAAAATTAAAGATAAATTAATTACTTTTTCACAGTCTATTTTACCATTATGGGGTCCTGTTTTCTTAACAATTTCTTTAATTCTTCCAGCAAATTTTTCAACTAGTGCAATACTGTTTTCTATGGTAATGCTGTTATGCTTTCTCGGAGGATATCCGTTAAAATATTTAATGGGAATTCTATTTTCAGCAGTAATTTTATTTTCAATATTTATTTTATCAGTCAAAGCTTATCCAGACTTGTTTCCTAATAGGGTAGATACCTGGAAAAGTAGAGTAGAGAACTTTGTTGATTCAAAGGAAACTAAATCTAATTATCAAATTGAAAAAGCTAAAATTGCAATTGCCACAGGAGGAATTACAGGATTAGGCCCTGGCAAAAGTGTTCAGAAGAATTTTTTACCACAATCTTCTTCAGATTTTATATATGCAATTATTGTAGAAGAATATGGTTTAATAGGTGGTTTAGCCTTACTATTATTGTATTTATGGTTTCTATTTAGGGTGATCATAATATCAAACAAGTCCAAAAGTGTTTTTGGATCATTACTTGCCATTGCATTAGGCATACCAATAGTTTTTAAAGCATTAGTTAATATGGCAGTTGCCGTACAATTATTTCCTGTTACAGGTCAGCCACTCCCTTTAATTAGTAGTGGCGGAACTTCTATATGGATGACATGTCTTGCAATTGGTATAATTCAGAGTGTTAGAATAGGTTCTGAAATTAATGAGGATGAAACTGATGAAAATAATCCTTTAGAAATATTAAAAGAAACAATTTAAATGAGAAGAAATAAATTCATAATTTCTGGTGGTGGTACAGGGGGACATATTTTCCCTGCTATTTCGATTGCCGATGAATTAAGATTTAGATTTTCTCAGTCTGATATATTATTTGTTGGTGCAAGAGATAGGATGGAAATGATTAAGGTACCAGCTCATGGTTATAAAATTAAAGGTCTTTGGATTTCTGGTTTTAAAAGAAAACTTAGTCTTGGTAATTTATTATTTCCATTTAAAGTAGTATATAGCCTGTTTCATTCCCTTATTATTATAAGTAAATTTAAACCTGAAGTGGTTATTGGAACTGGTGGTTTTGCTAGTGGCCCTATACTATTTATAGCTTCACTATTTAAAATACCAACCTTAATTCAAGAACAAAATTCATATCCTGGAATAACAAACAGAATATTATCCAAAAGAGTAAATAAGATTTGTGTTTCCTATGCTGATTTAGACAAGTATTTCCCAGCATCTAAAATTAAATTAACAGGAAACCCCATTCGTAATACTATTTGTAATACTAACGAAAATTATGATAAGGGTATTAAATTTTATGATCTTGATATTAGCAGAAAAACTCTTCTAATTATAGGAGGGAGTCAAGGCTCATGTGAAATAAATAAATACGTTTACAGCTGTATTGATTTCTTTAATTATTTGAATATCCAAGTTATATGGCAATGCGGAAAAATATATTATAATCAATATCAAGAGTTAGTGACATCTGATAATATTAAACTCTACTCTTTTCTAGAAAGAATAGATCTTGCTTTTTCTGTTTCTGATTACATAGTTTCCAGGGCAGGAGCTGGCTCTATATCAGAATTATGTGTTGTTGGAAAACCTGTAATTTTTATCCCTTCTCCTAATGTTGCTGAAGATCACCAGACAAAGAATGCAAAATCATTAGTTGATAAAGATGCGGCAATATTAATTCAAGAAGAGGATCTGGAAACAAGGTTTAAGAAGATGATTATGGAATTAAATTCCTCAAGGGATTTGCAAAATAAATTATCAAAGAATATAAAAAGTTTAGCTTTTGAAAATGCTACAAGAGATATAGCTGATGAAATAGAAAAATTAATTAAAAAATGAATTTAGATAAAATAGATAACATATTTTTTATTGGAATTGGAGGAATGGGCATGAGCTCATTAGCTGAATATTTTATTAATGAAAATAAATATGTTTGCGGATATGACAGGGATGCTTCAGAAAATACGGATAGACTTCAGAAGTTAGGAATAGAAATTTTATTTAAAGATTCATTTGAGAAGGTTAATTCAAGATTTTCAAATAAAGACGATACGTTAATTGTATATACTCCAGCAATTCCTGCTTCTAATAATTTATTAAGTGAATTTAGCGATAACAAATTTACTTGCATAAAAAGAGCAGAGCTGCTTGGTCTAGTTGTTAAAAAAGGAAAATGTATTGCAATTGCCGGAACCCATGGAAAGACCACTACAACAAGTATTTTAGCCCATTTATTAAATTCCTCAAACATATCAACTACATCATTTATTGGTGGTATTTCAGAAAATTACAATTCTAATTTCTTGTATAATGGGAATAAACTATTTCTAGTAGAAGCTGATGAATATGATAAATCATTCTTGAATTTAACTCCAAATTATGCCTGTATTACTTCTATTGATCCAGATCATTTAGATATTTACAATGATTTTAAGGGAGTTGAAAGTGGATTTATTTCATTTATTAATAATATTCAATCAGATGGGTTTTTAATTGTTCAAGAAAATTTAGATTATGATTATCCAAAATATGGGTTAAGTCCTAATTCAGATTATTCTATAGAAAATATTAGAATTCAGGACGAGAATTATCTTTTTGATATTAGAACACCTGAATCAAATTATAAGAATTTAAAATTCTCTATTCCTGGCAAACACAATCTTATGAATGCCTTAGCAGCATTTGTTATTTCAATACAACTAGGTTGTGAAATTAATTTGTTAAAATCAGCCCTAGAGAGTTTTAAAGGAGTTAAACGTAGATTCACTTATCACTTGCGTACTAAGGATAGGGTTTATATTGATGATTATGCACATCATCCCAAAGAAATAAATTCTGTCTACAGCGCAATTAAAGAAATTTACCCAAAGCAAGATATTTTAGTTGCTTTTCAGCCTCATTTATTTTCTAGAACAAGAGATTTTGTTGAAGGATTTGCAGATAGTCTATCTCAATTTGATGCAGTATTATTATTAGATATTTATCCCGCTAGAGAGACTCCTATTGATGGAGTAAGTTCATCATGGTTATTAGATAAAATTAATAGTCCTATAAAGAAATTGGTTGATAAATCAGATTTATCAACAGAAATCCTAAATCAAAACATGAAAATTAACTTGACCCTTGGGGCTGGTGATATAGGAGATGAATGCATGAAGATTAAAAAAAGTTTAGAGTATGAAAATTAATTGGAGTAAAATAATTTTAACATTAGTGCTGATATTAATTGGAGGATTATTCTATAGTACAAACTCAATTAATTCCAAAAGAAACATAAATGATATTATTGTTGATTTTAAATCAACCAATAAATTATTTATAACTCAGGATTCAATTTTAAAGTTACTTCCAACTAATTTTTCAGAGAAAAAAGCTGTGGATATAAATTATCTTGAATCGCTAGTAAATTCTAATGGTTTTATAAAAAATTCTGAGGCTTACATCTCTATTGAAGGTGATTTAATTATTGAGATTCAGCAAAGGAATCCAATAGGAAGAATAATCTCTGATAACGCTACTTTTTATATTGATGATGAGTCTAAAATTATGACAACATCCAAACTTTACTCATCAACAGTTCCAGTTGTTTTTAACTATGATGAATCTTTTTCACAAAAAAATATTTATCAAATATGTGATTTAATTGACAGTGATGAATTTTTGAAAAAAAATGTAACCAGAATAAATTTTCTAAAAAATAATTATATCACATTAAATTTTAGAGATCATGATTTTGATTTAGTTATAGGTGAGTATAAAAACATAAAGAAAAAAGTTAAAAATTTTAAAGCTTTCTATCAAGGAGCAGTTAATAATGAAAGTATAGATAAATACAGTAAAATCAATTTACAATTTGAGAATCAAGTTGTGTGTTCAAAAAAATAATATATGGAAGAGAACAAAATATCGATAGGCTTAGACATAGGAACTACCAAGATAGTTGCAATGATTGGAAAAAGAAATGAATATGGAAAAGTACAAATATTAGGTGTAGGTAAATCTAAAAGTTTAGGAGTTCACAGGGGTGTAGTTAATAATATAACGCAAACAATTCAATCCATTCAACAGGCAGTAAATGAAGCAGAATTATCAGCAGATTGTAAAATTGAATCGGTTACTGTTGGAATAGCCGGACAACATATTAGAAGCTTGCAGCATAGTGATTATATAACTCGCACAAATTCTGAATTGGTTATTGATGAGGATGATATAGATCGTCTAATTAATCAGGTTCATAAATTAGTAATGCTTCCGGGTGAGGAAATTATTCATGTATTACCACAGGAATTTAAGGTTGATGGTCAAGCAGAGATAAAAGAACCTGTTGGAATGTATGGAGGTAGATTAGAAGCAAATTTTCATGTAGTTGTTGGCCAAGTTTCATCAATTAGAAATATTGGCAGATGTATTAAAAGTGCGGGTCTAGATTTAGAAGGTATAACCCTAGAACCATTAGCGTCAGCAAATGCTGTTTTAAGCTTTGAAGAAAAGGAAGCAGGAGTTGCTTTGATAGATATTGGAGGTGGAACCACAGATTTAGCTGTTTTTAAAGATGGCATTATAAGACACACTGCTGTTATCCCTTTTGGTGGTAATGTAATTACTGATGACATTAAAGAAGGTTGCTCAATAATTGAAAAACAAGCAGAACTGTTAAAAATAAAATTTGGTTCTGCATGGCCGGGAGAAAATAAAGAAAATGAAATAGTTTCAATTCCTGGACTTAGAGGAAGAGACCCTAAAGAAATAACCCTAAAGAACTTGTCAAAGATAATACATGCCAGAACTGTTGAAATAATTGAGCAAGTATACCTGGAAATAAAAAATTATGGTCATGAAGAGCAAAAAAAGAAATTAATTGCAGGGATTGTTTTAACTGGAGGAGGAAGTCAACTAAAACATATTAAGCAATTAGTGGAGTATATAACCGGGATGGACACAAGAGTTGGATATCCAAATGAGCATCTAGCGGGTGATACGGATAAAGATGTAACTATTCCTCTTTTTGCAACGGCTGTGGGCTTGGTATTAGATGGATTAAAAAGATTTGAAAAAGATATTAATGAAAAAGTTGAAGTTAAAGAAGTCGATAATACAGATGGAGAAGAAAATGTGCCAGAACCAGAACCAAGGTTGGAGAGACCAGGATTCCTTGATTCGTTTAAAGATAAACTAACAGAATTTTTAGATAACGCAGAATAATTTAAACTAAATAAGCAATAAAAATGGAAGATAATTTGGATTTAGGAATAACATTTGATTTACCAAAAAATCAGTCAAATGTAATTAAAGCAATTGGTATTGGTGGAGGCGGAAGTAATGCAATAAACTATATGTTTAACCAAGGAATAAAGGGAGTAGATTTTGTAATATGCAATACTGATGCCCAAGCTTTAAACAATAGCGGAGTGCCAAACAAAATTCAATTGGGTGTTAACCTAACCGAGGGGCTTGGCGCTGGAGCAAATCCTGAGGTAGGTTCTCAGTCAGCAATTGAAAGTACTGAGGATATTAAAGGCATGCTAAATGTTAATACCAAGATGGTATTCATTACCGCTGGTATGGGTGGTGGAACTGGAACAGGTGCTGCACCTGTTATTGCAAAAATGGCAAGAGAGATGGATATTCTTACAGTTGGAATTGTAACAACTCCATTTAGTTTTGAAGGAAAAAGTAGAAATGAACAAGCACAAAAAGGAATAGAAAATTTAAGAGAACATGTAGATTCTTTAATTATAATCAACAATAATAAATTAAGAGAAGTATACGGAAATTTAGGGTTTAAGGCTGGATTCTCTAAAGCTGATGAAGTTCTTTCAACTGCTGCAAAGGGAATAGCGGAGGTCATTACACACCACTATACTCAAAATATTGATTTAAAAGATGCAAATACAGTTCTCAGCAATAGTGGTACAGCGATAATGGGAGCAGCTGAAGCAAGTGGTGACGGAAGAGCACAGGAAGCAATTAGGAAAGCTTTAGATTCACCCTTGCTTAACGATAATAAAATAACAGGTGCTAAAAATGTTTTATTACTTATTGTCTCTGGTGATCAAGAAATTACAATTGATGAAATAGGTGATATAAATGATCATATTCAAGAACAGTCTGGTTTTGGCGCAAATATCATTATGGGTGTTGGAGAAGATCTTAATTTAGGAGATTCAGTATCAGTAACTATAATTGCTACAGGATTTAATGCTGATCAGCAAAATGAGATAACAAATATTGAACCAGAAAAAATAATTCATTCTCTTGAGGAAGAAGATAATTTATTTAATCAAAAACCTCTTAAAAATGATATTTCATCTAAAGAAATAGAAGAAGAGTCTGAAGATAAAATTGTTCATGTATTGGATGAAGAACCTATAGGTGAAAATGGTCTGGAAGATGAAATAAATGAAACAAAATCAATAAATGATATTGAAGTAATAGACTTTACACATGTAGTAGATGAAAAAGAGAATTTAATTGAAAATGAAGTAGTAAATGAAATTGAAATTGATTTAATAGATGAAGAGGAAACTGAAAATTCAATTAATTGGTCACTTTTTGAAGAGGATAAGAAAGATAACTTGAGTGGTCAAGAAAAAATCAATGAAGCTATAGATGTTAATGAAATTGAAGTTATAGATTATATTGAGTTGATACCAACTGAAGAAAAAAATGAAATTGGAGAAGTAATACATGAGATGGAAGATCATATGTTATTTGAGCCATTAAGTGAATTATCAGAAAATAGCACATTAGTAGAAAATAGTGATATTGTTGAAACAGAAGTAGAAGTAGAAGCAGAAGTTAAGGAAGAAATAGTTTCAGAAATACCCACTTCTGATGAAGAAATAGATCCTTTAAACACTTCAATAGAAGATCTACAAAAACAAAGATCTAAAGAAAGAAGATTGCGAATGAAAGAATTTAATTATAAGTTTAATAATTCAAAAATTGATGAAATTGAAAAAGTACCAGCATACAAAAGACAGGGAGTTGATTTAGAAGAAACTAAACATTCTTCTGAAGAGGAGCGTTCAAGGTTTACTCTTGATTTAGATGAAAATGAAGATATTCAACTTAGAAAAAATAATTCCTTTCTTCATGATAACGTAGATTAAACTAAAATAAATATTTATGAGTCTAGAAAATACAATTATGACAGCAATGAAGGAGTCTATGAAATCAAAGGACCAAACTTCATTAAGATCCTTAAGGGCTATAAAATCAGCAATAATTCTTCAAAAAACACAAAAGGGATCAAGTGATGAGATTTCAAATGAAGATGAGCTTAAAATCTTGCAAAAATTAGTTAAACAAAGAAAAGATAGTGCTGATATATATCAAAATCAAGATAGAATGGACTTAGCTCAACCTGAATTGGATGAAATAAAAATCATTGAAAAATTTCTTCCCGAAGCTCTTTCTGAAAAGGAGATTGAAGAAGTAGTTAAAAAAGTAATCAAAGATACTGGAGCAGATGGAATGAAAGATATGGGAAAGGTTATGGGAATAGTTGCAAAGAAGTTAATGGGTAAAGCAGATGGAAAGACTATATCTACTATTGTTAGAAATAATTTAACTTAAAAGACGGCTCAGTAGTTCAACTGGATAGAATATCAGATTTCGGCTCTGAGGGTTGGAGGTTCGAATCCTCTCTGGGCCTCAAATAATTAAAATATAGTTTTCTTTATTTTAATTTACAGTTAACAAGTTTTTCTAAAAGATTTTGAACAATAGGATAATTAATTTAGTAGTTTTGCGTTCTTTTAAAAAGATATAGTATGCCTACGAATCTTACCAAGAACAATTTTTTAGTTTCAAGAAATCAAAGAGAAAAGGTTAGTGGACATCCAGGAAAAATTATTTGGTTTACAGGGCTTTCTGCCTCAGGAAAATCTACTATTGCTAATGCGCTTGATCTTGAATTAAATAAAAGAGGTTTAAGAACATACATTTTAGATGGTGATAATGTTAGGATGGGGCTAAATAAGGATTTGGGTTTTTCTCCAGAGTCAAGAAAAGAAAACATAAGAAGAATCAGTGAAGTTGCTAAGCTTTTTGCTGATTCTGGAACAATTGTTATGACAGCTTTTATTTCACCCTATAGGGAAGACAGAAAGTCAGCTAGGGAAGTTATTGGTTCAGATTATGTTGAAGTATTTGTTAATACACCCGTTGAAGAATGCATAAATAGAGACCCAAAGGGATTGTATAAAAAGGCAATTGCAGGGGAGATAAAAGGGTTTACGGGAATCGATGCCCCATATGAAGAGCCGTTAAATCCTGAAATAAATTTAAAAAACTTATCTATTGAAAAATCAGTAGAAATTCTTATTAATTATTTAAAGCAGCAATGTATAATAAAGTAGATTTATTTATATGAAATTTTTAGTTACAGGTGGAGTTGGATTTATTGGAACTAATCTTATTAAAATATTGTTAAAAGAAGGGCATGAAGTAGTTAGTATAGATAATTATTCTACTGGTAAAAAGGAAAATGAGCAAAA
>ENA-OREN01004938-OREN01004938.1-marine-metagenome-genome-assembly--contig:-NODE-4938-length-11330-cov-3.945615_pt1 | contig 11330 bp, 18 predicted proteins | sample MGYA00248624_ERZ508555 | MGnify/ENA primary metagenome ERZ508555 (study PRJEB26222, sample SAMN06267773) | marine metagenome | isolation source: Saanich Inlet, British Columbia, Canada | place...
TTACAGTAAATCTTTGCCAAGAAGATGTAAGAGTATTGCTTTGATTAGCAACATATGAACCCGAAGTGTAACCATTAACTAAAGTTTGGTCTGTGCCTTTACCCGACACTATACCAAGAGAAAATAAATCACTTGTTGCTGTATATCCAGTAGCGTGTTTTCTAGCATAAAAAGATAGTGTTAATTTTCTACCTCTACAAGCAAAAGCATTAGTGCTTTCTAAATCAGTAGCAAAATAAATTAGTCCTGTTGCACTTACATTAATATTTCTTTGAATTCGTAAACAGTATTGTGAAGCCATACCAGCAATTGGAGAAGTGACTGCTTGTCTTGAATGTGTACTAGCAACTGATTGTGGATTTAGCCAAAATCTATCTGCTGTATAAGCCTTTCCATTTGTAAGAGCAAATGATGTAGCTCTTTGCCATACATCCATACCACCATTAATAATAAGATTTCTTCCTTGGCTTACAATACCAGTAAGGTTAGCACCACTGATGGCTGGCAATGTAGAGGGAAATCTAGCATCAGCTAAAGTTCCTGAAGTCAGGTCACTAGCACTAGTAGATCCAGCAGCAGCCCAAGTATTGTCTCCTCTAAGGAACACAGCATTATTGGCTGTACCACTTCCTAGTCTCGCTGTCGGCACTGTACCTGAACCTAAGTTAGCAGCACTAAGTCTACCTGAAGCTATTGTTCCTGTTAGTTTACTAGCAGCAACATCATTTATATGGGCACTATCAACTCCAGCATCTACAATATGTTCACTATTAATGACATCATCAGCAATCTTAGTACCATCGATTGCATCATCTGCTATTCCTTGACGTACTATTTTAGTTATTGCCATTGTTAATCTCCGTTACTTGATTTTATTGTACTCATCCCGCTATCTCCTTTGTCATTAGACTACTATCTCCGTTAGAGTGAATCTCATTTGACCAGCTGCTGGTGTATTATTCATATATGCAGTACCCGAACCACCAGTTTTCATCGACACACAATAAGTAATTGATGAAGTTGAACCCGGTGAATATTCTTGATGACCAAATACACTATGAGGTTCTAATCCATTGTTTGATTTAATGTAAATTAGTGGTCTATCTGGACTCATTATATTTGTAGTAACATCCGTTAAATTTGTAACTGCAATATGTGTTGTAGTGCTAGAGGTGATATAAGTATCAATGGTATAAAAACTAAATATTAATTTATTTCCTGAAGCAGCCATTGCATGAGTTATCCGTAAGCCTGAATTTCCTTCAACATAACTTGTTGAACTTGTAGAAGTTCCACCACTACCGGGACTAACAGTAACAAATTTATAGCTAACTATACTACCAGCTGGCATTACCAATTTAGAACCAGCAATAGCAGCACTAGCGTTTATATCTGCGTTTACAATCGTGCCATCTGTTATCTTATTGACACCAGTTGAACCGCTAATTAATGTTGCCATCTATTACTCCTATGGTTTAGGTGTTGCGTCTTTCACAGCCTTTATTGCCTTGTGCCACTCACCAGTTGCATCTAACTTACCAGCAGTCATATCGTGGTACAGTTGGTCTAACTGCTCCTTGACTTCTGCATAGGCTGTTGCTCTTGTTCTTTGGTATGCTTTACCATCATAGACACCTTGTAATCTAGTTACTTCATTAGATAACTCTAATGCTGTTGGCTCAGTCTGTGAAGCGTCCAACCATTCTAGTACGTCACCTCTCAATACCCATTCAGCACCGGGCTTTAGGGATTGTAGGGCATCTGTTGTTGACATTTCATTTGCCATTTCTTGCTCCTGTTAAAATTAAATTAAAAATCATCCAGCTATCTCCATAAGTGTTATAGTTGACACTGCCCTATATTGGTTATCGTCACCAAGATTATAAGACCTATTTACTGTTGCAGTTTCTGTTCCAGTTCTCTTAGGACTTATTTGCACTTTATAAGTTGTTGCAGAAGTTGTACTAGGAGAGTCTAATCCCGACATAGATTCTTTAATAACTGAGTAAGGTATATTACCGCTAGAGTTAATAACAGAACCACCAGCACATTCTATGCCTGTACCTGATTCGGTATTTTTTAATATTTCTGTGGTACCTCTTAATATTTGAAAAGCTATATAAGCGTTTGCTACACCACTAAATGAAACATTAACTGAAACATATATTTTATTAGAACTTGAAGAAGGAGTAATCGTTGCAGATAACCCTGTAATGTCAACAAATGACGAACTAGAAATAACTTGAGTATCAGTCTTAGTTGCACTAACAACCTGTAACACACTACCAGTAGGCATACTCGCACCTGTCATTCCCGATAGCTGATTCTGTAAGGCTATAGTGCCTGAACCATCTGCGGTTTGTATTTGGTCTACTTTAATTTTTGATGCCATTAGCCCGCTACCTCCTGTAGTATTAATCTAATTCTATTGTCAGCACCAGCTCCACCATCGTGGTGAAAATAATGTGTACTTGTTGAATCGTGTGCTAGAATATAAATACTTACATCAATTTGCTGTCCAGCCGAATAACTTGGTGTAAACATTGACTGTATTGTTCCCATTCCATCTAGCCAACCACCAGCATTTAAAAAGAAAGAAGCTGTCGCTCTAGTTCCATCAATATTTGAATAACCACCACTAGCAACTTGAGAATAAGTAGCAAGTCTAAGACCTTTATTACTAGCTCCCGGATTAACGTGTGGACAAAATCCTGATGCAGTAGCTATTATTTTTGAACCTGTTTGTTTAGGAGTTATTGACGCACTAAGACCAGTTGCAACATAGGTTTGGGAGGTTGTTACTATACTTGCCCCTGTAGAAAGAACAGCTTCAACTACTTGTACAACGTGACCAGCGGGCATCTGCAAATCATAACCTACTGGTGCTTCTATTGCTTTTACCGTTAATGTACTCATACGACACTCCAGTTACCGTTCACTGTTACTGTGTAAGTATCAGCGATTGTTATAGGTCCAGCACTCATGCCATTAGTAGTCGATCCGATTGTAATGTTTTCACTAATAGTCTGTGCATTAGTTCTAATTATGCTATCAGTACCCAATGATGGTCCACCACCTGTCATCTCAGCCCAAGTAATACCACCTGTATTTCCTGATTGTGCAGTTAGTACATAACCATTGGTAGGGTTGTTAGAGACTTTAAGATTAGCCTCGTCTACTACATTATCAGCAATAGTAAGGGCTGTGGCACCTGTTACTTCACCACTATGTGTAGCGTTTGTTGTCTTAGCAGTATTAGCTGCAATCTCAGTATTAATTGAGTTAGCTAATTTATCAGCAGTTACAGCATCATCTACAAGTTCTGAGGTGTTTACTGCATTTGCTCCAATATCGGCTGCAGTTATAACTCCGTCTAAAATCTTTGCTGCTGTGATACTATCGTCAGGGATATCAGCAGCAGTTACTGGAACTCTTGCTGGCTCTTTTCCTATATAGGGCATATTAAATCTCCTATGTTATTTCCATAATACTGAGCGTTGCATCTACGGCATCAGCTACAGACCCCTTTACCTGAATTGCATCAGTTGCTTTAAGAACAATTTTATTACCTGCCATAACTTCTACTGAAGAACCTGCTGGTAATGGAATATCTTTTGCAATATATACATCTGCATTAGTTTCAGTATCAACAGTATCTGATATTACTTTAACATCAGCAGTAACGGAAGCACCTTTTATATTAGCAATTGTGAGACCAATTATTACTGTTGTAGTAGAACTAGGCACTGTATATACCGTCACTAAGGAAGCATCTATTCCAGCTTTGGTTTTTAATTTAAACGTATTCGCCATTTTTTACTCCTAACCTAATGCGATAGACATTGCAACTCCACCATCTCCAGCAGCTTCAGCAGTCTTATCTGTTAATAAAGCCGATGTTAATCGTAATTCACAAATATCACCATCTGCAAATGCTGATGCAGAGGTGCCATCTTGCGCTCTAACCGCAGTTAAAACTTTGGTCCCTGTATTAATAGCTGTAACTTTTACTATTTCAATAGAAGTTGCAGCTGCATTTGATAATGTTAAATATGCGTAATCAGTCCCTGTTAATGTCGGAAACTCCGAAACATCATCAAGTGTTATTGAAGTTGCTGAATTTGTAATAGCCCCATCTAATAAAGCAGAAGCATTATTACTGAATTTAACTGCCATGTTAACTTACAGTTATTGTCCAGGTGATAGTCATACTATCAGCTGCACCTTTGTTTACTACTGAAAATACTGTACGTGCTAACATGTCACCACTCGAAGCAGCATCAAAGATACCAGCTTCCGTAAGAGCAGCTGTAGCATCACCCGCAGCCCAAGTTGCAACATAAGCAACTGCGTTATCTGTTACTGTTGTTGATGTTAGAGCGTTACGATCAGTTTCAGTTACTAAAGTAGTATTTCCTGCAGCCGCAGCTGTTGTTCCTGTACCAACTGCCATATGTGTCATAACGGTATTAGCGTTATTCATTCTATCAGCAACCCAGTTTTTACCTGCTGTTACCACAAGATTTTCGGTTTCTTGCACTATTTCATCATTCACGGCAATAGTGAGAGCACCTGTTAGTTTTAAATCATCATGTATCATATTAAACTCCTAGTTTAATGTTATCCTATTAAAAGATGCTCCATTGAGCACCTTGCCTGAAATATTCGCAATACTTGCCGAATCACTTGTACTAATTGAATCACTATAACCTCGAACATATGAAATAGCAAGAGCTATTACATCTGATACTGTACAAATATTTCCTTTATTGCCGTAATAATCTTTATCTATTAAAGCACTATCGTCTAAAGTAAATGCATCTGCTATTACCTTATTGATTTCCGATATTATACTATCACCGATTGAAAATGACTCAGTAATAGGAATTCCTGTACCAATTCCTACAACCTCTGACATTGTTACTGATTCATTAACAATCTTACTTAATGTTGCATAGTGTGTATCCGAAAAACTAATTGAATCACTCTTATTTAAACCACGCTCTATTGAAAAAAGATCAGTTGCTGAAAAACTGTCTGTTTTGGGTGAATTAAAAGCTTTTGCTTGAGTTTCAATTAAACTAAGGTTTTCAGTGACTACTTTATTAACAACAGCAGTATATACATCTCCTACTGTAACAGTTTCTGTAGCTATCTTGGCTGTAGATAATCCTATAACATCAAGCATAAAGGCAACATTACCTTTGTTACCGTAGTAATCTTTTTCTACTTGGGCTGCATCATCTAATGTGAATGCATCTGTAAAACTTCTATTATATGTAATAACTCTAGCAAATGACTCTAATAGATTTAGTGTTTCAGTTGTAGGTTTATTAAAATCTAATGCGGACGCTTCAGATAGTGTAAGAGTTTCTGATAAATTTTTATTTACAAGTGTGACATAAAGTTCACTTAATAAAATACCTGGATCTGTAGCTTGTTGTGGTTCATAAAACCATTGATTCAAAGAAAAGTCAGTACGGGAGGCAACAGCCTCTGCTTTTTGATAACTTGTTACAGCTTCATCTTTAACATAATTAGCTGTAACTTGTGCCTTTTGAACTGTAACAACTGCTCTTAGGTTTTTAGCCATTTTAGAATCCTGCTCTCACATCAAATTTTAATAGATCACGAACAGTAGATATCTTACCATTATCATAAGTAATCTCTATTTCACCTTCATATATTCCTTCAGCACTTGCTAATGTCTCAGCAAGCCACGTCATAATTACATTACCAGCAGTACCATCACCAACTATTGAACAAGTAATCGTTTCTAATATAGTTGTTGTATCTGTTTTTCTAAACTTCATTTTGACTGTATTTACTGCAGCTAAACTAATAATTGCCCAGGTTGCATGATTTGTAGCATCAAGTGTTTGTCCTGAAAGGGCTGTATTACTATCTTTTAATATAATATTTAATTCAGGCATAGTATCACCTGCTACTAATTCAATTGTAGAATAGTACTGTACAACAGAACTACTTACATCATTGGGGGAGAACGAGTGGAAATTTGCCATTATACAAATCCTCTATCTGTTAATTTAACATTACTATCTAAATTATCAGAATTTTTCATTCCTAATAATCTAATATTCTTGAGACTTTCATTGTATCTTAAATAATATGTGTTATTTTCAGCCTTCATATCACCTTTAACAGAAGCGTGTGCTTTATAAGCTACATAGTTATAAAGAGCTTCATTATATACTTGGGGTAGATCAATAAAATCTGTTGTTAAAGTTACAACTGGAGGGATGGAAACATACACTATACTAATATCATCTTTAGGTGGACTCATAGTATCTAGCCCTTTAACTAAAGCTTTAAATGGTGCTGGAAATAGAACTGAAACATTGTAATCTATATCATCTATAAAATTTGTTCGTTCATTATTAATTGCAACTTCTCTACCATCATCAAATGTAGCACTGACTGCATACAGGAAATCTGTTGGAATACTATGTAATGTATTATTCGTAACGTTTGTTAAAACGTATTCTTTTTGTATTAAACCAAAGTGTTTGTGAAGTTCTAGATTAGCTTCATTAATGTAGGTGATAAGTATATCAATATTTGCTTGTTGTGTTGCGTTAGGAGAAGTAGTTCCTATATCACTTAAATATAATTGCTTGACTTCACCTTTTGTAATATGGGATAGATAATCAGATACTAACATAGGAGGTCCTGAAAATAGTTTTAGTTATCATACCACCATAAAATTGCTATGTAAACCTATTTAAACGAAATAAGAACTGCTACCTCTAGGTTTTTCTTCTTCTTCATCCCATAACATAGAACCATCTCCATGTTCCCCTGTTGACACTTCACTAGGCTTCCATGCATTAAACTCACCTAACATAGATATGTTATCTAATTGATCATCATGTTTAGACTTAAATCCTTTAAATGTTGCTAATGATATTTCAACTAACATTTCTGCTAACTCATCTGACTCTTTCAATTCTTCGGGGAACCATATTTTCCCCGCTTTAAATAAAGGCAATGCAATTTGTTGGAATCTACTCATTTTATCTTTATTTGGTCTAATACCAGGAGTAGTTTTACCTCGACCATTTGCCAACGTAAAATAGATATTTCGATTCATTTGTTCATTTTGTATCCAAGATATAAAACCCCCCTGTTGTCCTGTTACTTCGATACCTACTTCCTGGGGACTATATTTTTGTGCTAAACTAAAGAGTTTGTCTATCGATTCATCCATTAATGCACGTTTACAAAATCCATCTACCCAGAGCCAATCCCCATTATTGTTATAAGCCCAGACGTTGATTGTACTAAAATCAGCACTTTCTCTAGTGCTCGTAGCAAAGTCTGTTGTAATATAGAAATTAAATGCTCCCATATTAGTCTTGACATTAGCATGCTTGTACCAGGTAAGATCTCCATCCTGCACTAAACGCTCTTCTTCAGACATAATTCTGAGCATCAATTCTTGATTAAAACTGTCTAGCTTGCCAGCACCTTTAGATTTATCGTACTGATCTTTTACATAGTCATAATCAAATCTGTCCTCCCATGCGCCTTTAAAATCTTCTCGTGCAACAGGGAATTCCTCACATACTGGGTATACGGATACATGCCATACACCAGATTCGACTGCTTTATACAGTGGATCTTTAGCATTAAAGGGGGTACCCGACCAAATTACTTTACGTTTTTTAGGGTGTAGTGCATAATCGATGGCTGAATACACAGTATTCTCCACACTTTCAATAATAGTGGGCGAACGTGCATCATCATCGGATAGTAAGTCATCCAACATAGCTAATTGCGGTCTCGTGTTTAGCTCTACTGTTCCACGAACGCCAGTTTTAGCACCGTGACCCGTTATAACCATCTCTTTTCCTTGTTTATTCTTAAAATACCACCTAATATCTGTAAATCTGAACGAATGTAGGTAAGTTTTAAGGAATTCACTGTACGTACAGCGTCTTTCTAGCCTGTAACGCATCTTTTTAACACCATTTTCTATAGAATCTGATATGTATAGCCCATAATCTACCTCCCCAAACCCTGGAATAGAGCCATATACAGCCAAATATAGAATTAGATATTCAGATAAAATTGTAGTCTTCGCTAATCCTCGCGAGCACATATTGACAGTATTCTGTGTTTTACCTGTAATATTGTCTAACATCTTGTAATGGATGACGGGGGTCTTATTTTCTTCCCCCCGCTCCCCATTTACAAGCTTTATGAAACTAACAAACTCGAGGGCGAATTCACTAGGTACATAATTTGGATCGATGTCGTAGCTAATGTTATTTAGCCAATCCTCTACTGTCTTTTTTTCTAGTTTCACATTACCTCGTATAACTCATTAACTAAAGTTGCTTTTAATTTACGTCTATCTAGCTCAATACCATAGGTCCGTCCTTTCAATTCTAACTCTTCTGCAGTCATATCTGAAAGTTCAGCTTTTGCTAATGCTTCACAGTCACTATTGAACATACACTTAAATGTGTGTACACATTTTTTAGCGGGAACGGGTGTATGTACTTTTGTTGCTTTTGTTTTCATAACTCTATCTCCTCTATTATTATTATAGGCTTATCTTTTAAATATCCATCACATTCTGTTAAGTCTGCTGAACTACATATAAGTAATGATTCATTTGGTTCACATGTATAAAAAGGGGGCGGTCCTGCTAATTTTTCTTTTAGCGCACTACACCCTGTAAGAAATAATACCAATATCATTAAATTAAGAATTTTCATTAGAAATCTCCTCATAATCAGTTTCGACACTAGCTATCTTCTTCCTAGCAATAATGTCACTATGCGCAACGTGCTCTGCTGTTACAGCACCGCTCTTTATCATTTGTAATTGTTGTTGCGCTAACGCCCTAGTAGTCTCTCGGAGATCATCGATTGAAGAATTGCTATAATTAACGTCAACTTCAATCTTTGCCGCTTCAGGCGCTTTCAGTTGCATAATTAAGCACTCAGCCGCTTTTTGACGCACAGTCTCACTTTTAGCACTACGCATGAGCTCCGCTTGAGTGTTAATCGCCTCTTGATGTATATCCATATTAAGAATATGAACAGGCACCAAAGTCCTTTCTAATATCTTATGAACAAGGTCTCCCTTGTTATACGCCGTAGAAAACGATGAAATCGTTTTCATAGGCGTGTTCTTATCTACTAATCGCTGGTAACGGTCAGGAAACGTTTTAGCGTACGCAATCGTATTAGAGTCCCCGATTAACTTATAACTAACAAACTTAACAGCGTTAATGTAATCTAACATCTTATAGCGCCCACCCTCAATCACATCAGCGAAGCCGACCAGGTTCTCTTTGTAGATGTCCCTAAACTCATCACCTTCTGTAGTATTAATGAAGTCAATCATCTCATCAGTGACATTGTGCCTGAATTTTTTAGGCATACTCGCTTGCAGTTGCTCTTTAGTTAGCACTGCCAGGCTTTTTTCTTTAACTAATTCCATTATCGCTCAATCCCATAATAAAGCTTAGCTGCCTTAATTTGCGCAGCATGCCGCTTTTCGTCCAAAAAATAATCGTCATCGACACAGTATAGTAACAAAGGATTCGCAATATAGCAATCTCCTCTTCGTTTTATAAACTGCTGTTCTATTAGTTCCTTTATATCTTTTTTAGTAATAAGCTCATCAATAATAGGATCTACAGTGTTATCAGGATGAAGACAATCACAGACAACATCTACAGTCTCATGCAGGTTACCTTCCGCCAGCCCCGCACCCAACTCGTAACCTACAATAATAAAATGTTGTTTATCTATTGTCTTCATCATTGTCCTCCTTTATTAATTTCTCAAATTTATCTGCCAAACCAAAGTAATCATCATTTACATTACGTATCGTATACTGAGGATTCAGCATATAGTGTTTACTTGAATGTTTAGCTATCACCTTTAAATCAATCAGCTTTTTAACAGAGCGTGACGCATAGCTCTTTTTAATGTCCAGAGTCTCACATATCTCTGCTTGCGTTATATTACAAATATTATCTCCATTAAGAGGTAACTTCCGAAACATGCAGCAGTAAACACTGAAGACGGACGATGAGTTAATAAGCTGGTTTACGGCTAATAAGTTATCTAACGGTATCTTCGCCCAGCCTGCAGTGTATGGTGTCTGCATCTTTCTCCCTAAAAGTATACTCCATAGGGGAATTATACACTACATCCCCTCACAGGGGGAACAAATAGTCAAAAGTTAACTCCACAGATAACTTTTCAACTACAAAAGTTAACTCCCCAGATAACCTTGGTGTTGCTGGAATAGGGTCTACAGAGCTTCCCTTCTTAAGAGGATTCTTTTTATATAGCTCCAAGCCTTCTTGGCTACGCCAACAGGCTTGTCGCAAATAGTAATAGCAAGCTTAGTCCCTGGGATCTCTAATGCTATTTTCGCTTATAGAAAAATAACACAATTTACTACGGGAGAAGTAAACTTACATTCATAAAGTTTTGAAGTGGTATGCCCCCCCTATGACCTGTCAATAACTATCTTTATTTCTTCCCAAAAAAAGTCAAGAGCACGCGGTTGCGTTAGGGGTATAAAGATTGGCTTTATATCGTCAGTAACGATCGTGTTACATCTATGGAGAATACTATTGAGCACTAGAAATCCTCAATGGGATTATGACCAAGCCTGGATCTACGGACTAGGTACTGTTAATAATCCTGAGTTATTCTACATCAGTGTTAATACTAAGAAGAACAGTATTGACCAAGAAACTTTTAGCAAACTTGAAGCCAAGTTATTGCCATTAGTTCCGAAGGTTAATAAAGTCCTGAAGAGTATATGCAACTTACAGATTACAGCTAGAAAGCCGTTTGATGTAAATGCAGATATCACTGATGAAGACTTCGAGTAGTTAGTTTACTTGTTGTCGCCTGCATAATATCGTAGGTAACGACCTTGATATACGTCTTTATGAGTTCTGTTCGGATATGCAGATTTTACCTAAATAAGTTCGTTGGTACCTTGATTGGTTAACCAGCATACTTATTTAGGTAATTTATTTTTTTAATATATTCTACACCCTACACTACACAGTAGACATGAGATAGTAAGGTAATGCCTTGCGCGGTTGCGCTGGGGGCTGTTTGATAATTTTGTTAGTCAGTCATTTAATAACTCTAGGGAGAAATATATGCAATTAGTAAAAGTTGTAAATAAAACATTAGGTGCAGTAGGTCAGACTATTCAAGATACAGCAGAAACAGCATCTATTATTGTTGGTGACGAGGGACTTAAGACTACTACTAAACTTACATTTGGTATTCTTAATAACTCATTACTTGAATCCAATGTTA
>ENA-OREN01004940-OREN01004940.1-marine-metagenome-genome-assembly--contig:-NODE-4940-length-11325-cov-6.311166_pt1 | contig 11325 bp, 12 predicted proteins | sample MGYA00248624_ERZ508555 | MGnify/ENA primary metagenome ERZ508555 (study PRJEB26222, sample SAMN06267773) | marine metagenome | isolation source: Saanich Inlet, British Columbia, Canada | place...
TTCTTCATTTTCTTAGCCATACTTTTTTCCACCGCCTGCTCGAATTGTAAAGCGGTGGCTTCGGCTTTTTCGTTTTCAGCATCTTCAATGCGTCCCTGCTTCATGTAGTAAACCGATAGGTTGGTGTGGGCCATGATTTCCTGTGGGTTGATCTCGGTCAGGCGTTTCATTAGAGCAATGGCTTCATCCAGCTTATCCTGCTTGGCAAGAAAGACACCCAAAGCTTCATAAGCCTCTGCATGTTTGGGGTAGATATCTATAGCTTCCCTTAAAATGGCAATGGGTTTATCCAGGTTTTCCTGCTCCTTGTAAATTTGCAAAGCCTCGTTCAAAAGTTTTTTGGAATGTTCTTTTCGTGTAGACGCCTGATAAAAAGGCAAGAGACAGGTTTTGATTTTAAAAGGCCGTTCATTGATGCTGACATCCATTTCGACATCTGGACTACGATGGTCTTTCTGTAAATAAGCCAGAGCGATTAATTTGTCGAGGGATTCCGAACGCGCCGAGCTTTTGATTATTCCTATTTTTTTATCCCCGAGCAAAATCGATCCATTCATCGGCGGTGAGATAGGGCCTTCGATAGTCACCCCCATCAAGGCAAAATTGGGTGCGCCATAAGTTTTTATGCGAGCAATGACCTCCTGGCCGATATAGCAACCCTTGTTGTAACTGACCGAACTATGCTCCAGACCTGTTTCGGGGAGGATATTCTTGCCATCCATGTCTTTGCCAAAGATAGGAATGCCTGCTTCAACTCTTAGAACTTCGCGCGCCTGTTCGCCGATTTTAGTGGATTGGGTTTCTGCATTAACCAACTTTTGTGTGAAATTTTCTTTTAATTCCGAAGGAAGGCAGATGATAAAACCTTCTTCGCCGGTTAAAGATTTTTTTATCACTGTCAGAGGAGCACCTTCAAAGTCGTGCCGCTCTATGCCATTGGGTTTTTCGGGAAGAGAACTGAATACTTTTTCAAGTATCAGCATGCTCTTGGGACCTTGAAGAGCCAGCAAGTCCAGGTTGAGCGTTTCAAAAGCAACGTCTTCGCGGAAGTGATAGGATTCAAGATGATCGTGCAGAGTTTTGGAATTGTCGGATAGGAGCCAGCTTTCATTTTCATCCATACGATGAAGCGAGAAGCTGGTGATCAGGCGCGCCTGCCGGTCTGTGATAGCACTGGATTGACCTTGCCCCACTTGCAATTGCAATGCATCATTGGTGGTCTGTGTTTGCAGAAAAGAAAGAGTGTCTTTCCCATTTGCGGAAAGAATGCTCCACCCTTCCATAAAAAAGTATCCGCAATTCTGTCTTACTTGATTGATTTCTTCCTGAATTTCGGGAGTCAGTTGCATGGTTTTAAAGGTAACCTCGTTGTCAGGAGAAAAGCCAGATCCCCCCCCTGATAAGGGGGCTAGGGGGGGTATACAATGTGTGGATTGTCAGGTAATAGAGAAAGATTCCCCGCAACCACAAGTCGAAGTTGCATTTGGGTTGACGAAAACAAACCCTTTGCCCTGTAGTCCATCTTGAAAGTCCAGCGCCATGCCCTTGAGATAGATCATACTTTTGGCATCCATGTAGACATTAAAGCCTTCATGCTGAATGATTGTATCGCCCTCGTCTTTTGGTGTGAATTGCAGATCATAAGATAACCCTGAGCAACCACCGCCTTTTACCGCCAGGCGCAGTCCAATTTCAGGATTATTTTCTGCTTTGACCAGTCGAATGACTTCTACACTGGCTTTCGGCATTATTTTTACAAAATCTGTTGCAACCGTCATAAAAGTCTCCCTTAATTAACTATTTCTATTAGATAGCGTATATATCCGTAACGATTCTTAAATTATACTTAAATTTACGGTGTTTCGTCAAATCTGGAAGAATGAATTGGGGGAATAGGCTAAATTATCGTTTTAAAATGATTTATGCGTTTTTTTAACAGCCAAGTTTATAGTATTATATTGAAAAAAACGGGACAAAACATTAAATCCTTTTGCTAAAATTAGAATCAAATAGTTACGGTTTATTGGTATAAAACATCATTTTAAAAGGAAAAAGGATGATTAGTATTCCAGATTTGATTGGTATCGTTAAAGCTGCTGTCCCAGATGCGGAAGTGAATGTAATGGACAAAACGGGGATGAGTGATCATTTTATTATCCACGTTGTCTCGGCATCTTTTGAAGAATTAGGAATAATGGATCGACACCGAAAGGTTCAGGATGCGCTGAACCCTGCCATGGCGGACGGTCGAGTCCACGCCGCTGAAATAAAAACGGCTGTCCCATAGACATGGGATGGTTATAAACTTAATTATTAAAAACGCTTGAAAATTTAAAGGAGTAAGAGATGGCTGGTATTGAAGATCAAATTAAAGAAGAAATTGCAGCAAATAAAATTCTGATTTATGGCAAAGGTACAAAAGCTGCGCCACAATGCGGATTCACTGTTGAAACCATTCAGTTTTTTAATAAATATGGCTATCCTTTTGAGGTTGTCAATTGTCTCGAAGATATGACCAAGCGTGAAGCTCTCACCAAAATGACCAACTGGCCTACTCTGCCAAAAGTTTTCATTGATGGTAAGTTTTACGGCGACACAGATATCCTTGATGAGATGGAAACAAAAGGTGAAGTAGAGCCTCTGATCAAAGCCGCATTTGGCGAGTAGTTAACCTTTAATATAAAAAGGAACGTTCATGTCCGATGAATTAGAAGTTGGGGATCGTGCGCCAAATTTTGAGTTGCCCGCAGTTTATGGCTATAAAGCAGGTGCATCTAGTCCTTCTGCTGAAGAGAAGGTAAAAGTCAGCCTTAAAGATTTTCAGGATAAAAAGTGGGTGGTTCTAGCTTTTTACAGACAGGACAGTAGCCCCGAAGACACGCGCTTAATGGTCGGTTTCAATGAGTGGAACCGTAAGTTTAAAACTCGGGAAGTAGAAGTTCTAGGCTGTAGTTGGAATGGTGTCAATGCCCATCAACAGTTTATCGAGGTTTTTCAATTCGGATTCACTCTTCTGGCTGACGAGTACAAAAAAGTGACAGAGCAGTATGGCATAATTAAGGAAGAAGAGGATCTCGGAGATATGGTTAAATATATCGAACGGACGACTTTTGTTATTGATAAAACGGGGATGATCAGGGCTATCTGGAGAAACCCTGAAGATCTTCGTGAACACCCTGCCAGCGTCTGGGAATTTATCCAAAAAGAAAAGAAGTGACGGCTAGGTCGGTGCCGGTAAAACGGCATCGATAAGTCTTTTGCTATAAGTTCGCTAACATCTCCTCAACCGAGGGGCCTTGCCTTGCTAGAGGCTTTCTTCAGACATCGTCTTGAGGTTAGCGCATATCGTTTCGCGAATGGAGTTCAATATCTCTCCACCATCTTTTTCGTGTTTTGTAATGAGAGGTGAGAGGATTATTTGAACGGTGCCTGGATTAATTATGGCACTGCCTTTTTTTATGATATTACCACTTCCTACAATGGTCACGGGAACCATGGGGCTGTGGGATCGGCTGGCAATGAGGTTGCTTCCTTTTTTAAAAGGCCCTACTGTTCCATCCTCTGAGCGGGTTCCTTCCGGAAAGATGATTACCGAGCTACCTTGCTTTACTTTTTCTACTGTTTGTATGAATGCCTGATACGATTTTTTCCGGTCCCCCCTTTCAACGCGGATGTAACCTGCCGCTGTCATTGCCCAACCCATAAACGGAATTTTGAAGAGACTGGATTTTGCAACCCAGCGTATTTGAACGGGTAGGAAACCTGACAGAGCAAATATGTCAAAATAACCCTGATGATTGGAAACAAATATCTGCGGTTGATCGGTTAGTATGTGTTCCAGCCCGGTGATTTTAACTTTCACTCCATTCCACTGACAAAGTAGCCGACACCAGAGACTTGCTATATTGTGGGATGCATTTCCGGAGCGGTCAAAAAGGCGTGCAAGAACTGCGGCGGTTCCAAGTAAAATAGACAGGGAAATAATGAGTGTCCAGAATTTTACGGTATGATAAAAGGGCTTATTCATTCGGCGAAAGTGAAATGTTTAAAGGTAAGAAAATTTTCTTTATTTTATGCAGAGCAGGGGTGGTCTGGGGTCTGCTCTCTATAAATCTCGCTTATGGCTGGGGGCCTCAAGGTCATCGTGTTGTCGGTACGATAGCCGAATTTCATTTGGCCCCCGAAACAAAAAAAATTATCGCTGAAGAGTTTAACATAAACAATCTGGCGGATATAGCGATCTGGGCAGACAAAGTTCGGAGAAATAGAAAACACGAAAACCCCTGGCATTACACCAATGTAAAAGAAGGCGAATGGACTTATGTGATTTCGCGGGATTGCCCGAAGAGAAATTGTGTTATTGAAAAAATAAAAGAGTTTTCTTCTGTGTTGACGAACGTTGAATTGCCATTAAAAAGAAGAAAGGTTGCGTTAAAATATCTGTTGTATTTTGTGGGCGATGTGTACCAGCCTTTGCATTTGGGCAATCTTAAAGACCGAGGTGGTGGAAAAATTCGTCTTACTTATTTAGGGGAAAATGTCACCCTTCATTATTTGTGGGATGGCGGGCTGATTGACTGGAAGAAAGGAAGTCTGCTTAAATATGCCGCACACTTGAATGCTCAGGTACAAGATTTAGAAAAATCGAAGTGGCTTCATTTCAAAGTAAATGATTGGGCCGATGAGTCTCGATCTTTGGCTTTAAAATATGCTTATCCATTAGAGAATAATGAGCTGTCCAAAACATATATATCCAAAGGCAGGGAAATTCTTGATCAGCGCATGGTGCAAGCAGGAATTCGGCTGGCGGACTTATTAAACCAATTGTTGAAAACTGAAAATTAGAGAGGGGGTCTCCTTGTCAGAAGCAAATCCTATTTACTTTAAACAGTTATTGTCTGGAATTGATTTGGGTGTGAGTAATCCATCGGCTCGGTCCATGGCAAACTTTGTCTACCTGATTGGCAACACCGAAACGCGTGAGTGTATGGTGGTTGACCCCGCTTGGGATATCGATGGCCTCCTTAAAGTAGTCGAAGAAGATGATATGAAGTTGACGGGGGCTTTGGTAACGCATTACCATCCCGACCATGTTGGTGGAGAGATTTTTGGAATCGAAATTACAGGGTTGGCAGAATTGATGAGCAAAGCCCCTGTTCCCGTTTATGTTAATAAACATGAAGCTGAGGGTGTCAAACAGGTCACCGGTATCTCTATGTCAGACATGAAGCAAATGGATGGAGACGATATTGTCAAGATCGGATCTGTAGAAATAAAATGCCTTCACACGCCGGGGCATACTCCCGGTTCGCAATGTTTTCGAGTTGCAGATAGTCTAGTCGCTGGGGATACTTTGTTTTTGCAAGGATGCGGTCGGGTGGATTTGCCGGGAGGTGACAGTGAGGAATTGTTCCATACCTTAACCCGACGCTTATCTAAAATTGAAGACCATATTGTTTTGTATCCGGGCCACAATTATGGTGGAAGCCCGTCTGGAGAAATGGGTGATGTGCGAGAATCGAACTCTTATCTGAAAATTAACAGCCTTGATGATTGGCTTTCTATTATGGGGCGGTAAAAATGGCAGCTAAAATTCAAAGCCGTTTTTCTTATAACTTATTGTTAAGGTTGATTTTTTTGTTAGATATTCCCCCTAAAAAACATCTTGAATTTATAGCCGATCGCACTTGCAATTGTTGCTCAAATAGAATAACTTTGATTCGATTATCTCTTAATCTTTGAGGTGCTAATGAGATCTATTCTGTCAATGTTTTCGAAATCTCCTTTCAAACCGTTGGGGAGCCATATGGATAAGGTCCGTGCTTGTGTGGATCAGATAGAGCCGCTGTTCAAAGCCCTTGATAGAAGAGATTATGATGAGGTTGGAAATGTTTCCGAATTGATTGTGAAGCTGGAGCACGAAGCGGACAAGATCAAAGACGACATTCGCACGCATATGCGACAGACCGTTTTTCTTCCTGTAGATAAAAAAGATTTCATGCATTTGCTCTCGGCTCAGGATGATATATCCGATGCGGTAGAAGATCTGGCAGTGCTTTTAAGAATAAAAAATCTTGATACTCCAGAATCAATTAAAGAGCCGCTCTCTGAATTGGTAAACCATGTTGTTAAAACAGCTTATAAAGGCTGTGACCTTATCCAAGAGCTTGAAGCTTTATTGGAATCTTCCTTTGGTGGAGCGGAGGCTGATAAAGTGGATAAGGCGACGCAAGTCTTAGGCACATTAGAGTGGGAGGCCGACCGCAAACAATTTCAACTGGCACAAAAACTTTTTTCATTAGGAAACCAGATTGATGCAGCTGATTTGTTTCTTTGGAATGAAGTGATCAAAAAACTGGGAGCTGTAGCAGATAAAACAGAGCAAATTGGTAAAACTCTCAGGATATTCCTTTCTCAATAATTAAATTCCCAAATTAATTTTAGCCAGACTAAGGAGCCCGGTTTGGATTTAAATACCTTCCTGCTTTCATTCGCAGTAATAGCATGTATATACATGGCCTGTAATATTGGCGCCAACGATGTGGCCAATGCAATGGGTACCAGTGTGGGATCTAAAAGCTTGACCTTTAAGCAGGCGATTCTGATTGCTGCCGTGGCAGAATTTGCCGGTGCTTTCTTCGTTGGCGGTCACGTCTCCGACACCATTCGCAAAGGAATGCTGGATGTTTCCTTTTTTGCGGACGTTCCTTATCATTTAGTCTATGGCATGATTGCGTCCCTTCTGTCTGCTGCTATCTGGCTTCATATTGCTAGTTATCTGGGCTGGCCTGTTTCCACAACACATTCCATTATCGGAGGGGTACTTGGTTTTGGCGTGATCGCCGGCGGTGTGGATGTGGTGAATTGGGGGCGGGTGGTTAATGTGGTTTTGAGTTGGGTGATTTCTCCTGTTATGGGTGGGTTGTTTGCTTACCTGGTATTTCAATATATTAATAAAGCTATTTTTAGCACACGAAGACCTCTGGCACATGCAAAAGAGTTGCTTCCTTTTATTGTGTCTGTGGTGTTTTTCATTCTTTCGATTGCTATCTGTTATAAGGGATTGAAAAACCTGCATCTGGATTTGGAGTTTTCTAATGTATTGTTAATTGCTTTTGTGATGGGAATTTTAGGGTTTTTCTTATCTAAGGTGTTAGTTCGTTATATTCCGGATGATGATTCTAAAGATTTTGCGCACCAGTTCAACACTACCGAAAACCTTTTTAAATACCTGCAAATTTTAACTGCTTTTTATATCGCTTTTGCGCATGGATCCAACGATGTGGCTAATGCAGTAGGCCCGTTGGCTGCTGTAGTATCTATTCTCGATGGAGGCGTTGTGGGAATGAAAGTTGCCATGCCGATATGGATTCTCGGATTGGGTGGAGGATTTATCGTCTTTGGATTGATGGTTTGGGGGTATCGTGTTATGGCAACAGTAGGCGAAAATATAACAGACATTACGCCCTCCAGAGGTTTTTGCGCAACGTTTGGTGCCGCTTCCGTTGTTTTGATATGTTCTAAAATGGGTCTGCCAATTTCGACAACACATACCCTGGTAGGCTCTATAATTGGAGTGGGATTAGCTCGAGGTCTGCCAACTTTAAACCTTGGAATTATCAAGATGATTTTTATTTCCTGGGTAACGACTATCCCCTTCACTGCAATCATCTCAATGATCTTTTTCAAGGCTTTTTTATTATTCCTCCCCTAGCTGATAAAACTGGATCGAAGTTAAAATAAGGTTAAGAGTGGTGTAAATCGAAAATAAAAAAGCCCCTACTTTTACAAGTCGGGGCTTTAGTTATTTTTCAGGGGGAGTTAGAGCATCCCGGATATTTAATCAGTTATAGTTTTGCTTCTGTAGATGTTCGGGGAGGGTCCATTCCAGTTTGTCGATGTCTGAATTATAATGGGCCAGGGCACCGCAGAAGGAGCAATACTCAATCCCTACATCATAATCAATAGTAACTGTTTTTGCTTTGTGCTCGCAAAATGTTTTCTTGATTGCTGTAGGTTCATCGTCTTTGTCTTGAAACCAGCCTTTAGATATTGTTAGGTCATCCATTAAGCATCTCCTTGTTTCTTACGAGTTCAAAGATCACTGTTACCCTTAAAGTCGTTAGTTTCTCTTAAGTTTATCAACTTTTCAAGTCTTAAAATAGTTTTCAAGGCTTAAAACTGGAGGCCTAAAATAATGCATTCAGAAAAACACCTAAAAGGGCCAAATAGTGCCAAATTTCAATTTTAGATATGCACGAGAACATCTATATTTTTATTTTTTGAGGGTTACAAAAGACGGTTTTTGGGAGGGGATGCCAGGGGGAAACTGTTTCTATCTGGTTTCCATAGCTATAAAAGCACTATTCACAATTTTGAAAAGGCGAAGGGTTAGCGCGGGATCGATGCTGATTATTTTTCCGATCTGAGCAAAGTCAGAATTGGGATCCTCCATCGCTTCTTGTAAAAAATAAAAAGTCTTTGGCAGCGAAGCTAAGGGTTCATTTTCTGATATGAGGTCTTGAATTTCCATAAAACTAATTTAGTATCACTTGTGCTGATTTCGTGGAAATCCTCGTTCCAATATTGCAGGGGTATTCTATTTAAGCTTATGCTACACCTAATTTAAACCACATTTTCAATGTGATAATGTCCCAATCATGTGAGATATAAGGGTTATCTCTTTTTATAAAATATGAATTTCAGCAAAATATTGATTTTATTAGATATTTGCCTACATACAATGAGATAAAAATATACCCTTTGGGGGGGGTGGCTTTTTTTCGAAATGAGAGTTACCAGGTATTAATTCGACTTCCTGCTTTTAAGTTTAAGCCCAGTCAAGATGATGTAGGGCATTTTGATGTTATTTGCAAAGATGGCGCATTGATTGTTGATGCTGGAACTTTTTCATATTTTCTTGAAGAGAAAATATTTGAATATTATCAGGGTGTTCGATCGCATAATACAATATATCGGCGAAACGATTATTACAATATGGGGAAGTTATCCAGGTTTATTTTCCACTCATGGTCAAAAGGGAGCTGGGAAAAAATAGATAAGAGCAGTTTTATTTTTTATTTTAAGAATATTCATAATGATAGGTTTGAGCGAACTTTCTATTTTGGAAAAAATACTTTGAAAATTGTGGATAGGGTTTCAACTAGCAAAGATGTGCAGGTTATAAGTGGGTTAAATTTTTCAATTTACAATGATTTGTCTGTTGGCAAGCATAGCTCTCCTCTTTTGTTGTCTGATAGGGTTAAATTTAAGTCTGACTCGCCTCTCAACCTAAGTAAGGGGGAGGTCAGCAGATGCTATGGAGAAAGTCAAGAAATATTGCGTGTTGAAGCACTCATCAATGAAGGCGAAAATTCTTTTGAGGTGGTTTTTCGTGACTAAAAAGGTTTTGATTATTACTCATGCAGGAGGGAGCTCACAACTTGGTCCAAATGCAAGATGGGCGCGATTTGCAAAGGGTTTAAGAGAAAATGACATAAGCCTCACAGTTGTTGGAGCTAGTTTTTTTCATAAATATAGGAATATTATTAGCGCTCAATTTTTATCACCATGTGAATCAAAGGCAGACGACCTTGACTTTATACACATTTGGTCTCCTCGTTATACTGGCAGTATTAAACGATTACTAAATCAACTAATTTTTTCCATTTCTATTTTTTTGTTAAGTAAAAAGCGTTTGACAAAAATTAATCCTGATTTCGTTATTGCAAGTTCGCCACACCCTTTTGTTGTTTTCGGAGCCTACTTCTGGGCTTGTAGACTTGGGGCTGATTTTGTTTATGAGTCCCGTGATTTATGGCCTAAACTATTAAATCAACATTTTGGCATGTCAAAGCTAAGTCCCTACTCGTTAATGTGCTCTTATTCTGAACGTTTCGCGATTTCCAGAGCTAAATTTGTAATTACACCTAAACAAAAGGAATTTGAATATTATTGCAAGTATTATGATTTTAATCGAGTTTATTGGATACCTAATACTTCTAAGCGCCAGTCAAAAAAGGTGCCTTTGCAGGCGAAAAGCCATTCGATAAATACTTTAACTATTCTATATTCTGGCAGTCTAGATACTATATATTTGATTGATGAGCTTATAAAGGCCGTGAGAATTCTTAAAGATATAAAATTAGAAGTATTAATTCTTGGAGAGGGCCGGAAAAAAGAATATCTTAGAAGTCTCTCTGAGGATAAAAGCAATATTAATTTTATAGGATGGGCTAATGGAGATGCATACATTAAATATTTGGCAACAGCCGATGTTTGTTTCTTTGGCACTACAAGCATGGCAATAAATAAATACGGCTTTTCAAGTAATAAAATTAGCGACTATTTGAGTTTTGGAAAACCAATTTTAACTCATTGTATTGAAGGTATTGACCATCTCGTTTCTAATGGTGTTGCATTGCAGTCAAACCCTGGAGATATTAAATGTCTTGCAGGTAATATCAAAAAGTTGTACTACGAAAGACAACGTATTGATGATATGTCTAAGAAAGCTCGTGATTATTATGATGAATATTACGATTATGACAGCGTAGTAGAAAAACTAACAGAAGTGTTTAAATAAATTTATGAATGAGGAGTCTGAGTTGAGATATCAAAAGGTAATTATCATTGGCGCTCCAAGATCCGGTACAAACATGTTGCGTGATATATTAACCTCATTTGACAATATTGCAACTTGGCCATGTGATGAGATTAATTATATATGGCGTCATGGTAATATGTTTTATCCTTCTGATGAAATACCTAGTCAGAATGTCACTAATCAGGTTAAAAAATACATTCTAGGAAGTTTTAACTTTATTCATAAAAAATACAACGCTGATTTTTTGATAGAAAAAACATGCGCGAATTCTTTAAGAGTTCCTTTTGTTGACAAAGTTGTCCCAGATGCTAAATATATTTTTATTTATCGTGATGGGATTGATGTCACTGGATCGGCTAAAAAAAGATGGACGGCGAAATTAGACATCTCTTATATTTTAACAAAAGCTAGATTTATTCCTATTACTGATCTGCCTATTTATACTGCTCGGTATCTTTTTGCGCGATTTTTTCGATTTTTTTCAAAGGAAGGACGCCTGGCTTTTTGGGGTCCAGCTATAGATGATATGGATACAATCCTTCAAAAATATTCTCTGAATGAGGTTTGCGCCCTTCAATGGCAAAGGTGCGTTGATAAGGCTGAGGATGCGTTTTCTAAGATGTCAGATGACAAGGTTATTCGATTGCGTTATGAAGATTTTGTATGTCAGCCTGAAAATGAATTGAATCGCATATTAAAATTCATTGGCAAGGATATTG
>ENA-OREN01004941-OREN01004941.1-marine-metagenome-genome-assembly--contig:-NODE-4941-length-11319-cov-2.506138_pt1 | contig 11319 bp, 15 predicted proteins | sample MGYA00248624_ERZ508555 | MGnify/ENA primary metagenome ERZ508555 (study PRJEB26222, sample SAMN06267773) | marine metagenome | isolation source: Saanich Inlet, British Columbia, Canada | place...
AGATGTTTCTAGAACATTTATTAATTCCATCAACTCGAATGTTTTTGTTTCATCTAAGGACATTCCTTTAGAAACCAAAAAAACCTGCATTGCTGCAGATATTTTGCTCTGTTTTAAGTATATTTCTTGTTCTTCTTCGGTTTCTCCATATATTCCTTGTTCGGTTACATATTTTCTGTCTTTTATTAGTAATCTTACTTCTTCAGCAGTCATTTTTGGTAGAAGCGGTTGAGTAATAGAATCTTGTTCATTTGCAGAAGTTAGTTGTGGTGTTAAAGGAGCATCTTCAGGTGCTGCAAGGGTTATTGTAGTTAAGAATAATATACAAAGTATAATAATGGCTAATAGTTTCATTTTCACCTCTTTTTATTCTTTTTATGTACTGTCCTATTTAAATTTTAATAAAATTCGTAATTTAAATAATTATCACTAACAATATCAAGGCAAATATTATCCAAAAAATTGCTTTTTCCAATATGCTTCCTGTTTTTATTGGTCCTTTAATCCGATCATTAACTAATGGGTTCAGTAAGCTTATTCCTGTTTTTGTGCTCATATCTATTAGTAGATGTGACATGTAACCTACTACAAACGCAACTACGTAAACTCCAACGTAAAACAGCATAATGATAAATGTGAATAATATTACTGCCCAGATTGAGTGCCAAAATCCGCGATGTTTTAAAAACCTGGAAAAGAACACTTTTCGACCAAGTTTAGAATGTGGCGTGTCTATATCTGGAAGAAAGGATACTATTAAAGAGATTACTAAGAATAATAATATATTTCCTGGTTTTAGTATTTTAATAAAAATTATGGATAATAATATTGCAAAAATTATATGAGTTTTATATCGCATTTTCTTCCATTTTTTTGATTTCTTCTTTTGGATCAGGAGTGAGGTCTACTTTATTTGCAATGAATTCTAGTCGATCAAACATTTGGTTGTTTACTGCTTTACCCCCTAATTTTACTATACTTCCTAACAAGTTTTGTTTCATTTCTGAAAAACTTTCTGGATTTTCTTTTATTTTTAGCATTCCTTCGTTATTTTGAGATAGAAATGCTTCTACCTGTTCTTTGAACATTACAATTCGAATATTATCTGTTCCATCATCTAAAAATGCGTTTAGAACATATGAATAGGTTATTGGTGATTCAGGGTGTAATTCGCATTTCCCTTCGTTTTTAGCTCGTTTGTTACACTCTGAGCACATCTCAAAAAATTTAGGGTCAAACATATCTACAATCGTGCCTAGCACTTCTACGTTATCTCCTTGTTTTAATTCGTTTATTTTTTTTCTTTCTTGTTTTTCTTCTACGATTTTGACTTCTACTGTTTCGCCGTCAGGATTTATTTCTAGTTCGGATCGTTCGTTCATATGTAATTCTTTGTAACCATTATTTTCTCGAGAATAGGCTGCGGTTATTTTTACAACATCATCTTTTTTTAATTCGTTTAGTTTTTCAGCTATGTCGCCCCACATTACCGCTCGGATAGTTCCAGTTTCGTCACCAATAACGAAACTTCCCATTTTTCCTGCACGTTCTCCCACCTTAAATTCTTTTACTTCATATTTTTGTGTTATCTTTCCCAACACTTCTACATCTCTTAGTCCAGGTAGAATGTTTTTTATTTGTAATCTTCCTGAGAATTGGTCATAAAGTTGCACTCCTAATTCATTTGCGATTATGTGAGCTGCACCCTCTTTTGAGATTAGTCCAGATAGCTGGTCCATTTTTTGTTTTATTTTTGCTTCTATATCTTCAGTTCCTAACTCAGAATTAGATTTTATTTTGTCTAGTACTTGCTCATAAGGAATTTTTATCATATCTTACTTTTAGAAAGTTCATTTAAAAGCTTTATTATTCTCCAGGGATGGTTTGTGTTTTATATCCCATTTCTTCTACAAACAAGTTTAAATTGTCTAAGGAGGGATCTTTTTGAACTATCAGATAATGTGTTGGAACTCCTAAATGATAGCTGGGAACTGATGCTCCGAACAGGTAATACGTGTCTAAATTATCCTTATTAAACGTTTGTAGGGGTATGCTAGAATGAACGAACTTAAACTCCATACTCTCAAGTCCAAGAGTGCCATCCATGTTAAATAAAGTAAATAGAGGCGCTCCAACCACACCAGTGTATATTTGTGTTTGTGGATGTGTTCTTAGTGGATCATTAGTTAGTTGAAATTCGATTGGTGCAAAAGGAAGGGTATCTTTGCTTATTCCTGGTTTTTGTTCAGTTTCAAAAGTGTTTCCATCATCATCTGTTGCTTTTATCACAATATCGTAGGTTTTTTTGTCTTCTAATCCGTTTAATACATATACCCATTCCTTACTGTCTTTAAAATAATAAGTGTTCAGATCTTGGAAGGTGTTGCCAAAACTGTAAACGCACTTTTTGAATGCATCATTATTATCTAATTTGCAGGTATTAAACGGTTTTTCATCTCCATATTCCCAATTAATTGAATCATATACTTTTGTATCTTTCCAGGGGATTACTTTTTTAACTAATGTTCCATCAACAAATATTGAATAGTTCATTAGATCTAATGAATTGGTGTGTTTCCAGCGTATTAGTAGTGTGCCTTCGTCAAATTCTTTTGATTCTACTTTAACTGCTGATATGAAGGGTTCTTTTTTATCTTCAACATAGGTAGCAAAAGAGTAAATTATTTCTCCCTTTTTAGGGTACAGTTCTTTTTCTTTTAATTCGAATATGAACATTCTGTTTTCATAACTGCATGGCCTATTTTTTAGATAAGTTAGATAATCGGTTTTTTCTTTTTTTGGTATAAATCCTGCTTTATTTTTATCTATTTTAAAAAAGTCTAGCCCTGTGGGTTCTGTTCGTTTTCCTCCCTCGAAATCGTACGTTAGTTCAGTTTTTGAAGTATCATAACTTAGTTCTTTCCCGGGATATTTTTCAAATTTATTTTCTCGGTTGGCTTTCATCATAAAAAAAATCAGGTTTGAATTAGAAGTTCGGACCTTGTTTTCATTATATAACAAACTTATTTCTGAATAACTTTTTTCTTCGACAAAACTTTCTATTTTGTATGTTATTGGAAATTCTTCGCTAAGTTTGGGAAAATCAAAATAACACTCTTCATAACCGGTTCTTTCTAATTCTTTGAGATATTGTTGAAAGTTTAAATCTAAATCAGAATCGGTTGGATAAACTGCTTTAATCTCGATGAAATCGTCTAGTTCTTCATTAAATGTTGATAATGTATCTACCACACAAAGTGTAAGTTCGCTGCCACCTTGTATGTTTTCTTTTTCGTTGCAATTCTCATTTAATACTGTGATAAATTCGTTAATTTTATTGTATGCTTCAAAGTTGTAATTATACTTTTGTGTTGTGGTTGGTTTGTACGAATATTTTCTTTCAGGTTCAATACTTTTTTCTTTGTTTACTAAAGAGATTCCTCTTATTTCTAATGTGGGCGTTGCAGTTAGAAAATATTTATAATTTATATTTTCACTATTTTTAGCTAGAAAAGAGTTGTAAGTTTTTTCAAACTCGTTTTTTAATTCAGTTTTGATATTAGGTAAACAACTTGCGTATTCGTCTTCAGGATTTTTGTAGTTCCAAAGATTTTTCCCATAATAATTTCCACATAAGTTTGTTTCATGAATTCCTCCCTTTAAAGCAAGAGAATAAATTGAGTTTATACCTGCATACTTTGCTCCCAGGTCTAAAAAGAACATTTCGTTTTGAGCTGCCTGTACTGTTGCAAAGATATCTGTTTGTTTGGACCCAATTTTTGTTTCTGGTAATGATGATCCAACATTCATATAAACTATTGTTAAGGCGATTATTGTGATTATTACGAACATTGGGTCTGCGATTTCAAGTCCTTTTTTGTTTAATCTTTTCATTTTAATGTTTAAGGTGCTCCGTGCATAACTGCCCAATCAAGTGTTGATTCTTCTTCTGCGGCGTCTTCTTGATCAAGTATTTTTTGTAATTCTTCTTCACTTAAGACAAAAACTAATTTTGACCCTTTATCAAACACTAGTTCTAAATTAATTAATTTATTTTCAAAGGGCAGTTTTGTTTTAAAACTATTAGGGTACTTGTAATAATTGTTTACTAAGATTTTTAGTGTTTTTTCAGGTCCAAAATATTGCTTGTTGCAGTCATACCAAATTTTGAGGTATCTTGCGTACTCCTTATTTTCAAATCTTTTTTCATAATCATTTTTTTCTACTTGCCTTTCAGTAATAGATTTAGGAACACCTTTCATAAAAAACGTTATCAGTTCTGCGTGTGTTAATGTTTTAGTTTTTGCATCTAAACTGTCACAATAATCTAATGATGTTGTTAAATATGTTAACATGATGTCATGTTGATCTACCATCTCGCTTAATTGTCCTTCTATTGCTTGTTCTCCTGCTTCGTGTCCTGACACGCAAGATCTTAAATTGAATAACAATACAAATATAAGAATTACAAATACCCAAAATATCCCGCTCCACACAGACACTATTGTATCTGAGGGTCCCCCTCCTCGTTTATTCATTCTCATTTTTGTTTGATAGCATAAAACTCTAGCGTTCCTCTTTTCATTTCTCCATCTTTCAGTATTGTTACAGGTTTTAATAAAGGATAATCTGTTAATGTTGTTGTTCTTTCTGGGTATTTAATTAGTGTCTCTGCTATTTGAAAAACTTCGGCTGTTGGCTCTTTAGTAGGAATGAAGTATTTTATGGTTACTTCTTCAGAAGCATCATCGAGTAAGCGTACTTTCATTATGATGTCATTTCTATTTGTTTGTATTATCTCATTGAGGTTTAATGTTTTGAACTTTTCTAGATCAATAATGCCCGGATATGCTCTTTTTGTTAATGTGTCTTGATATGCAAATACTTGGGGGGACGAATATGTTTCTTCGATTAATGTTTGTATCTCTAATACGTCTGTTTTTATTGTTTGAAATGAAAAAACATAGGTTAAGACTACTATTGTGATTACTGTTGCTGCTAGAAAAATCATTTTTATGATATACATTGTTTGATCGTAAAGTAGTGCGTCATCACTCATTTTTTATTCCCTCTGCAATTAACATTAGATTGTCTTCACTTATTAGAAGGGGGTTGTTTGGTTTTGCCATGTTTCCAACTTCAAATATAATGTGGTTTCCTAAACTGGGAATTATTGCTATTCCGTCTATTTGATCTTTTAATTCTGTGTCTAAAACATTATTTAGTATGTTGCATCCAATTTTATAATCGTCTTCAAAGGTTGTTATTGGTGCGTAAATGATCATGAAATTTTTAGTGGATTCATATTCCCCCACAGTTAACAAGATATGTTTTTCGCTAAGTGTTTCGGGTTGTATTAATACATCAGTTACTGGATTAATTAGTTCAGCTAGTTTTTGTGTTATTGTTGCCTCGTCTTGGTCTTCATTTTTTAAACCCCTATTTCCCGGATAAACGCGATTTTGTTCCTGGAAGTATTGTTTTTCCATATTGACGTAATTTTCATTTACGTTTGTAACTTCTTCGCCTTCTGCAGTGTAGAACTTAGTTTCATCTCCTCCATTTAGTGATTTAACTTTCAAATCATAAGTTACTTTTTCACAAACTAACTTTCTGAGATCTTCGTTTACTTTATCTGAAGTAATGAATTTATTTGCTTTTTCTATGAATATTGCTTTTTTCTTGAGCATCACCAGTCTGTTTAATTGGTCGTATTGAATGTCATTCATAAATAATTGATATTTTACATTTCCTGAATTTACATTTTCAGCTTTTTCATCATAAAAAATATCTTTATCATTTATTTTTGCTGGAAATTTTAACCAGTCTGCCATTTTTTCGTCATATTCTGTTAGGTAGGCATAACTAAAACTTCCAGGTAGAAATGAGATTGCGGACATTACCATCCCTAAGTTTTGCACTACAATTGTACGTTTGAGAAAACTTATATCTACTGCTCCAACTTTTGCTATCATAAATGCTAGTACTAGTCCCACAATTAGCATTTGTAATATTACTAAAAATACATCGCTAGTTCCTTTTTTATTCACTTTGTTGTTCCTCAATTGTAGCTTTTTGTATTGAATCATCCCCTTGATAAAAAACAAATTCTGAACCTAAGATTTGTGAATAATCTTTTTTTATGAAGTAGGGTTCTGAACTTTTTGTTTTTAAAGATAAGGGAGGAATGCATCTTTCTCCAATTTTTGAAAAGAATCCTTCTGATGGCCCGGCATAACTATAAAACTCATCAGTACTTTGAAAGGCTGTTTTTGGAATGCACTCTCCTGAAAATTCACAACAATAACTATCTGTTGAACAACATTCGTCTCCTTCACAAGTTAATTCAGATTTACAGTTATATTCCATAATATCATGACAACCATACCCTTTTGGACATGCTCCCTGATTAGGTTCAAAAATGAATTCTCCATCTTTAATATCTTTATAATATATTGATAATGCCTGACTACCATATTTTATTTGTTCCAAGGTATAGTGTAAATTTGCAATTTTAGTTGCGTCAACATATATTGGGGCATATTCATTTCCATCTTTAGATTTTTTAAAAAAGTAGTATAATTTTCCTCCCTCTCCCAGTTCTAAACTTTCTTTGGTTCTTATTTCATCTTCATTAAATAAAAATTCTGCATCAGTTATTTCAGAATATTCTTTTACAGAAAAAAAGGGCGCTCTTGAAATTAACACTGGAGTGTACCCTTTTGGTAAACACGTATTTTCTAACTTGACATAAACTGGATCTAAAAATGGCGCTTCAAACTGATAATAGAGTGATGTATCAATTATACTTTCTGAATTCATACACTTATCAAAAAATGAACAACAATACTCTGATTCTTCACATCCCTCACCACAAGAAGTTAGCTCATTTAAACATAACCCCTCTTTTTCACATATTGTTCCATCTTGATAAACTAATTCACCATCGAGTATTGAACTAAACGGTTTTGTTGGCTCAAAATAATCTATTCCTAGTGCTCGATAATTACTAGGTAATTGTTCACCCTGAGGAAGAATTACTGGTGCATATATTGGAGCCGCAGTAAATGTGTTAAAATCTTTCTGAATTTGGATTTCATATAGTTTATATCTAGCTTCTTCCTCTCTTTTTTCTAGATCTACACACTTTCGCATTTCACAGATTAATCCCTCTCCGCAATGTTCTGGTGCTTCGCATAGGTCTCCCTCTTCTTTTAGTACACATTTTTCATCTTTACATTTTAATCCGAATTTACAATCAGCAATATTAGTACATGATTGATTTTCTTCTCCTTTACATTCAAAAACGAACCCGCCGGGAATGGTTAATCTTCTCCCGCGCCCATCTAATTCGTAATCTCTTTTTTCTTCACAGACTAAATTTTCAGCACAATCGGTATTTTCTTCACATCGTTTGTTTAATTCGCATTTTTCACATTTTGTTCCGCCACAGTCAACATCAGTTTCTTCATAGTTTTTAATTTCAACAGCTGAGAAAATATACTCTCCACCCAAGCCTAAAAGGGCATTAGTGTTTAAATCTAATTTGTGCACCACTACGTTTTTGTTTTTAGTGTACAACCAGTTTCCATAATCCAGCTCAGCAACATAAACATAACAACGTGCCCCCCATTCATCGAAATATGCACGGAGCTGTTCGCTTTTCTTTAATTCGGGGGCAATAATTTTTTTGAATTCCTTTTGCTTTTATTTTTTTTTAAAGAAGCTGCTTTGGGTATATTTTTTTCACGACATTTGTCTCCTGAAAAGATTAATTCACCCAAATGATCGACTTGAACCAATCCACCATTAGAATTTTTTTGCCACCAAGAAATTGGGTTATTTTTACTATCAACTTTACATAAAATGTTTAACTGATGTAAATCATCTTCTTTTGGAAGATCTTTTGTTTTCGTAGTTGTTGCTGGTTTTAATCTTAATTCTTCAAAAATAGAAAGTTCATTTCTTTTTTTAATCTTTGTCATCTTTTTCAAGAATTTGTTCAGCTTTAGTTTTTAACTTATCTTTGTTTCTAAATTTATCAAAATAATCTTCATTATTGTTTTTTGTATAGATTTTTTCCTCCCCCTCAACTTTTGGATAAATTTTTTTCGTTGGTTTTCTTATATAAAAATAGAGAAATATTAATGAAACCAAAATAATTATATTTTTTAAAATATAAGAAGTGCTAACAAAACCTATTTTTCCAGATATCTCTGCCCACCCTAAATATTCACTATGAAAGTACATAGTTAATAAAATAACTGCTGCTGTAATTACAATTCCTTTAATAAAACGTTTTGAGTCCGGTACTGCCCACATCATAAGTTTAGAAGCAAGAATAAAACCTATAAAACTATTTAATTTTTTAATCACCCGCCTGCTACAATTTCAATTCCAGCAGCAACCAACAACGCCGTGAGAATGCCTTTTTTAACATCTTCGTTCAGACCACCTTCTTCAGAGGCAATTAAATCTTGCATTTCGTCATCTGAATAATCATCAATTGTTTTATTATGTTTTATGATTTTTTCTTTCACACGTTCTATAGCTTTCTCTCTAATCTTCATTTTGTATTTATCTTTGACTGATTGAGGAGCTTTCTTTAATAGATCTGATAAAATTCCCATAATTAATACTATACCAGAATTAACGTTGAGTCTTTACAAGTTTTTAATTTCTAAAAACTTGTCACTTAATCAATAGATTTTTTAAGTGATGCAATTCTAGCCTCTACTTCTTTTAAAGCTTTATATATCTTATCTTTTTCTTGAGCGTTTAAAGACGTACCACCAGGACTATCTGGATCTAATGCTTTCTCCGTAACGTCTGTTAAATTTCCTATTCTTGAAACTATTTGCATTATGCTTTGTTCAATTGAACTCTGTATATTGCTTTCACTTCTTTTTTTTTCAATTACGTGAAGAAAAGTATTGAGCAAAGGTGTTCCCTCATTTTGTCTATCAAGAATAATATCTAATTTAATTGCGTCCTCTAGATGAAGAACATTGTCTTTGTTTGAGCTATCTGAACATTTTCTAAAGTGAGATAAACTTTTTCCTGTTGCAGCTTTTACCTCTTCTTCTTTTAAGCTTTTCAAACTATGAGCTAAAGCTTGTTCTATGGTTCCAAAATCTCTTACTACAGTCATAAAGTCCTTATTTTACTCAATGAAAAATAAAAATTCTATTTCATTATATCTTCATAATTAACTCATTTATACCTTGATTATTCATATCTTAAAAAATACCCCTGGTTGATCTCTCTCCTCCAGGGGTTTTTTTTAGTGAAAAATCTAATTTTTATTTCATTAAAACCCCTCATCTAATTTTAGTAGCTTTATTGAAAAGGAGAAAATATGAAAAAAATAATACTAATAATGCTACTGTTACAAGCTTGTAGTTATAAGCCAGTTATAGATACTGCAGGAAAATCAGGAACTTTTAATACAGATCAAGCAAGAGAAATAACAAACGATGTTCAACATTGTAATAAAATAGCTAGGGACAATTCTACCTTTGTTGGAAATATTGTTTATTGGTCTTTAAGTCCAACAATGGATACTAAAAAGGAATCGTTGATCAGAAAATGTCTAATTAACAGGGGCCACAGTGTGTTAAATTAAAATGAAAAAAGAAGTTATTGATTTAAATGCTAGTTGGTATGGAGGGGGATTTCACTTTCAACTCCTTAAAGATAATAACGGGTTAGTAACAGAAAATTATTTTGAAAACAGAAAACCCTCTATAATTAAAGATTTAGAGATACTTAATTTTTGGAAAAAGATGGACAAAATAAATGTTTGGAAGTGGCATAAGAAATACCCCTATTGGAAACAAAAATATGAGCCTTTAACCGACGGTTGTGTTTGGGAGCTAAAATTAAGAGATAAAAATGGTAGAGTTAAATATTCTACAGGACACGAAAGTTTTCCTAGAGATTTCAAAAAGTTAATTAAAGAGTTAAACATACTGTTTGGAGCAAATATTAAATTCTAAATTAAGATATGGTAAATTAAATTATGAGTATTAAAACTAATCCTAAAAATATAAAAGGAATGAGAGGATCTTGGTTTGCAACAGCACCAGGTTTTGAGGAGCATTTACCTATAATGTGGAGCTATGAATATAATGGCAAAACTCATATTTTAGAGACAGGGTGGATGAGTTTATTAGGAACAGAGTCGAAAAGAAAACACTTCAGAAATTTTTTCAAAGAAAGAATTGATAAAGATATTCCTGTAGTACTTGCTGAAGCAAAAGATAAGGTACCTTTCATCATATAATTAGATACTGATGCTTATATGTCATAATAAATATTACTTATGTAATCACTTTACTCACTTCTTTTAGATTTACTAACCAAAGTAACGAAAGTTCTGCAATCGTTAAAGCTGCTTTAGCTGCTATTGATTTTAATTTATCTAATTGCGGAACAGCATCGCTAAATCGTCTCTCCAAGTCAGTTTTAGATAAATAAAATAGTCCCTGAAGAAAAGCAGAACGAACATGTATTTCAATTCCTTTATCCAATAATTTACTAAAAACACCACAGCGGTAGAGTCGTGTATCCAGAATATTCATGGGCAATTGGACAATATCAGGTTTTAATTCTGTTGCTAATACTTGATTAATTTCTTTTTCATTATATAGGGACACACCAAAATATTGAATCAATTGTTTTTCTTTCGCTTTTTGTATTTCAGATTGAAACTCTGAATTAAGAAATAGTTTAGCTGAATGAGCCAATACAACTGCGGGCTTAACTGACAATTTTTCTATTGAATTTTGAATTTGCTGAATAACAGTTTTTTCACAATCACTCACTTTCGTGATAATATTCCATGAATTATCTGACTGTTTTAAATAATACCCGATAGATACTTCACTATTTCCATATGATTTTGCTGTATCCAATGTGTCTATGCCATTTTCAGATGCAAAATCAAGAATATATTTGATTTCATTTTTAGATACTTGACCGTTCTGATTTGAGATTCCATAATCTAAACCGAACTGAACAGTCCCAATGGCAAGCTTATGATTATCAAATGATCTAATTTGAATCTCCATCTATTAAGGATTTGATATTTTCTACTGACAAAAATTCCTTATTAGTGCCACTGTTATAGGAAAATCCAAATTTGCACATTTTACCAATAGATAAATTACTTTCTTTTCTAAATTTATTAATATCCCATAATTGGGTTGATGGTAAAATGACAAAATACTTATCAAACTCCACACTATTTAATGCATCGGTTTCCGTAATCATTTCTTCATGCAATTTTTCACCTGGGCGAATGCCTACTATTTCATG
>ENA-OREN01004944-OREN01004944.1-marine-metagenome-genome-assembly--contig:-NODE-4944-length-11311-cov-3.045042_pt1 | contig 11311 bp, 6 predicted proteins | sample MGYA00248624_ERZ508555 | MGnify/ENA primary metagenome ERZ508555 (study PRJEB26222, sample SAMN06267773) | marine metagenome | isolation source: Saanich Inlet, British Columbia, Canada | place...
GGCCTTTGGGTGTTCAAGGCACCATCCGTGCCCAGCGATCCCAGCCAAGGTGTCATGGCGGTGCTGCAACGGGCCGCGAAAAGTCTGGACATGGCGCTGTCGGATCTGTTGGGGAATTGCGCGCTGTTCTTCCACGGCTCCACAGTCGCCACCAACACGATTTTGGAAAAGAAAGGCGCCACGGTTGGTTTGCTGACCACGACCGGGTTTCGCGACAGCCTGGAGGTGCGCCGGGGCATTCGGGAAAACATGTGGGATCACCGCGCGCCTTTTCCTGATGTTATTGTCCCCCGCTATCTGCGCCAACCTGTGGGTGGTCGTCTGGATAAGGATGGCGACGAGCTGGAAGCACTTGATCTTGGCGACGTTGATAAGGCAATGACGCTTTTCGCAGATGAAGGCGTGGAAGCAATTGCCGTTGCTCTGTTGAACAGCTACGGCAACCCAAAGCATGAGGATGCGGTGGCTGAACACATGGCCGGCCACTTGGCCGACCACCCCGCCGATAGTTCCTGGGTTTCCCTCTCCAGCCGTATCGCCCCTATTATGGGAGAATACGAACGCACCTCGACCGCTGTGATCAATGCCTATATCGCCCCAAAGGTGGTTGGTTATTTGCGCAACTTGGATAGCCATTTGCGCGATAACGGTCTGGCGCGGCCCATCCTGTTGTTGCAAAGCAACGGTGGTGCTGTGTCTGTGGAACAGGTCGCGGAACGACCGGTCAATCTGGTGCTCTCGGGCCCCGCTGCCGGTGTTGGTGCCCTGGGCCTTTATAGCCGTTGTGCGGGATCTGATAATCTGATCGCCATGGAAATTGGCGGCACATCCTGCGACGTCACCTTGATGGGCGAGGGGGAGGTTTCGGTCACGGACGAATTGATGATCGACGGCTATCATCTGGCCACGCCCTCCGTGGATATCCATACGGTCGGTGCGGGCGGTGGTACCATTGCCCATGCTGATGATGCCGGCTTGCTTCACGTTGGCCCCCAGGGCGCCGGTGCCACACCGGGGCCGGCCTGCTATGGCCTGGGCGGTGAACAACCAACCGTGACGGATGCTTATATGGTTCTGGGCCGTTTGCGCCCCGGTCCTTATGCAGGCGGCAGTGTCACTTTGGATGACAATCTGGCCCGTCGCGCCATAGAGGAAAAAATTGCCAAGCCGCTGGGCATCGCGGTGGAGGAAGCCGCAGCCGGTATCATTCGTCTGCTGGAACAAAACCTGCTGCATGCGGTGGAACATATTTCCATTCAGCGGGGCCATAACCCGCAACGCTTTACCCTTGTCGCAGCGGGTGGTGCGGGGCCCATGCATGGGGCGACCGTGGCCCGTGCGCTGGGTTGCCGTCAGGCCTACGTACCGCGCCAGGCTGGGGCCTTTTGTGCCTTGGGCATGTTGCATACGGATATCCGCCAGGACTATCTGGCGGTGCATTTCGACAATCTGGATACGGTCGCCGAGGAGGCGCTGCAAATGGGCTTTGCGCCCCTTGAAGAACGGGCCGGGGCGGCCCTGGCAGCGGAAGGCTTCAACGGTGACGCCGCAGTTGTCCATCGGGAGCTGGATTTGCGTTATCGGGGCCAGCTGTGGTCGATCCGGGTGCAATTACCCAGCGGTGCTTTTGATCCGATGGCGGTGCGAGAGGCCTTTGATGCAGACCATCAGCGGCAATATGGCCACACTCAACCTGGTGGCACCATCGAGATTACCGCCCTGCGCGTGACGGCCAGGGGTCTTATCGAGACATCTGATCCAAGCGTCACAGCGTCAGCCTACAAAGCGCCCGACCCGACCGCTGTCCGGCCAGTATATATGGACAGCAATCATGGCTGGCAGGACACCCCGATTTATGCCGGTGCCGATCTGCAGCCCGGCTTTGCTGAAGATGGCCCGATGTTGGTGGAAGAATTGACGACCACGGTCTTCGTCGGGCCCAGGGACCGGCTCATCGTGGACAATTCTGATAACTTTATGATTGAGATTGATGGGGCGGGCGATTGATATGAATACGCAAGACAATTTGGACCCTATCGTTTTGGCCTTGGTGCAAAATCGCCTGGACCATATCTCCCGGCAAATGGGTTGGGTCATGACGCGCACGGCGCGCAGCCCGATTTTTTCTCAAAGCCATGATTTCTCCTGCTTCATTTCCGACCCCGACGGCACCTTGGTCAGCCAGGCCGATGGTATCCCCATCCATACCGGCGGCGGTGGCTTTGCCGTGCGCGCTTTGTTGCGGGATTTTGCCGGTGATATTGACGATGGCGATGTCTTTATCCTGAACGATCCATATACAGCCGGTGGCAACCATCTGCCGGATTGGGTCATTGCCCGCCCGGTCTTTGTTGTCGATCAGCTGGTCGCCTTTGCCTGCAACCGGGCGCATCAGGCTGATATCGGCGGCGGGGCGGCCGGTACATACAATTCCGAGGCCAAGGAGATCTTTCACGAAGGCATTCGCCTGCCCGTCATGAAACTGGCCGCCAAGGGAGAAACCCGCCAGGACATCTGGCGTTTGTTGATGATCAATACCCGCACGGCAGAGGCATTGGACGGTGATCTGCGCGCCATGATCGGTTCGACCAAGATCGGTGCGGATCGCATCGCGGGGTTGGTAGAGGAACTTGGCATAGAGCTATACCGGGACTATTTCGAAGGTATCCTGGAACATGCGGACCGCAGTTTTCGCCGTTGTGTCTCGGATATGGCGGACGGCGATTATCTGGGCGAAGAAGCCATCGACAACGATTGTTTCGAACCTGTAGACGATGCCATTCGGGTGCGTCTGGGCGTTCAGGGTGATGCCCTGGCCGTTGATTTCACGGGCACCGCGCCCCAGGTGCGCGGCTTCAAAAATTCCTCCGTCGCCAATACCTGGTCCGCTGTCTACATGGCCCTGGCGTCGTATTTCGATCCGGACCTGCCCCGCAACGAGGGCACATTTCGCTGCGTGACCATCACGGCACCTGAGGGCACAATTATTAATGCCAAACCGCCGGCGGCGATGACCATGAACACGGTCTTTGTGGCGCATGAAATCGTCCATGCCATTTGGAAAGCCCTTAACAAAGCGGTGCCCGAACGCAGCTGCGCCGGGTGGGCCAAGGCGGTGCACGGCACCACGTCGGGCCGTCTGGGCGAAGAGAGCCCGTTTGTGATGTATCATTGGAATTCCGCGCCCGGCGGTGGCGCGGTTGATGGCCGGGACGGCTTCAACCAGATTGGCCATCTGATCGCCCTGGGCGGTCTGGTGCTGCCGAATGTGGAGACGTACGAGCAGTTGTATCCGGTGCTGTTCAAGCGCCAGGAATTCCGCACGGATGCCGCCGGCCCCGGTGCCTATCGCGGTGGTACGGGCTGTGATTTCGAGGTTGAGGTCAAGGTGGCTGCCGATTACGCCTTTCGCGGCGAAGGCCTGTATAATCCATCCTGCTTTGGTGCGGCGGGCGGTGATGCGGGAATGGTTGGTGAGATGGAGCTGTCCCACAGCAGCGGCGAAAGAGAAAATCCCCCAAAGTACGCCGTACGCCATTACGACGCCCTGACCCTGCGCGCGGCATCGCCGGGCGGTGGTGGTTGGGGGCAGCCGAAGCAGCGGGACCCAGCCCGCGTATTGCGCGATGTACGCGATGGTGTGGTCAGTATCGAGGCCGCGGAAAGCGTCTACGGCGTTATCCTTGATGGCGATGGCCGGTCGGTCGATGAAGACGCCACGGCAATCTTGCGGGCCGGCTGATGACCGACACTTTGATTACGGGCGATTGCGAGGCGGCGTTTGCCAATTTGCGCGATGTCTTTGCCGGCAGTTTCTCGCCGGATCAGGAACATCCCGAAGTTGGGGCATCCGTCTGCGTCTATCTAAAAGGCCGCAAAGTCCTGGATCTTTGGGGCGGCTATTGCGACCGTGATCGCACCCGGCCCTGGCAGCGGGATACCATCGTCAACATGATGTCAGTTGGCAAAGGGATCCTGGCGCTCTGTACCCATATTCTGGTGGACCGTGGCCAATTGGACCTGGATGCACCCGTCGCCCGCTATTGGCCGGAATTTGCCCAGGCAGGCAAGGGCGATTTGCCGGTGCGATATCTTTTGGACCATCGGGCCGGTCTGGCGACGGTGGACGAAATGTATCGCGGCATGGCCTATGACTGGGAGGCAATGGTCCGGGCCCTGGAACGGACCAGGCCCATGCATCCCCCTGGCACAACACCTTGCTACCACTCCATCACCATGGGGCATCTGTTGGGTGAGGTCATCCGCCGTATCAGCGGCCAGGGCATTGGCGCGTTCCTGGCCACGAATGTCACCAACCCCCTGGGACTGGATTATCATTTCGGTCTTCGGGATGAAGACCTGCCCCGGTGCGCGGATTTCCTCGAGGACGAAGGCCAAGGCCTGGCTGACTATCTCCTTGCCAATCCGGATAGTCTGCCCGCCCGTACATTTGGGCCGATCGCGGTAGACGAGAATTTTAATAGCCTCGAATGGCGTCAATCAGAGGTGCCATCCGCCAATGGCCACGGCAACGCCCGTGCCCTGGCGAAACTTTATGGTGCCCTGGCCCTGGGCGGTGAATTGGATGGTGTGCGGATCATTGGCAGGGAAACATTATTGCGCGCCAGTGCGGAACAGTGGGAGGCACCGGATCTTGCCACGGGCCTTCGTATGCGCCTTGGCTTGGGCTTTCGCCTTGGTTCCGCCGACACGCCCATGGGTCCAAACCGGGCCGCTTTTGGTAGCACGGGCGCAGGCGGTGCCATCAGTTTTTGCGATATGGACGCGGGCATCGGCTTCGGCTATGCCATGAACGCGAAATATCCCGGCCTGGCTGTGGGCCCTCGAACCGCAGCCTTGGTCGATGCCCTATATGATTGCGAATTTTGAGAAATTTTTTGGAGTTGCGAGCAAATGAGTGACAACACGAACCCTGAAGTGAACGGGGCTGACATGAATGGTGCTGAAAGCCTGGTGCGAACCCTGATTGCGGGCGGCGTCGATGTTTGTTTCACCAATCCCGGCACCTCCGAGATGCATTTTGTCGCCGCCTTGGACAAGGTGCCCGGCATGCGTTGTGTCCTGGGCTTGTTCGAAGGCGTGGTGACCGGTGCTGCGGATGGTTATTACCGCATGCTGGGCAAGCCGGCCTCCACCCTGTTGCACCTTGCCCCCGGCCTGGCCAATGGCCTGGCCAATCTGCACAACGCCAAGAAAGCGGATTCGGGCGTCGTTAACATTGTTGGCGAACATGCCACTTATCATATCCAATATGACGCACCCCTGACCGCCGATATCGAAGGTACAGCCGCGCCTATGTCGCATTGGGTGAAGACATCGCCGACATCCCAGACCATCGCCGCCGATGGTGCTCTGGCGATAGAGGCCGCGACGCAAACGCCGGGACAGATCGCCACGCTTATTCTGCCGGCGGATACTGCCTGGGGTCCGGCGGACGCGGTTGTCGAGGCGACCGCGCCACCCGCTTTGCCAAAGGCTTCCGATGCAGCCGTCAAGGCGGCGGCTGAGATGTTGCGGACCAGCGAGACCGCGACTTTGTTGATGGGCGGCGGGGCATTACGTCATCGCAGCCTGGAACTGGCCGGTAAGATCGCTGCCAAGACCGGCTGCGGCATTCTGACCGAAGGCGCCAATGCCCGGCTGGAGCGGGGCGCGGGGCGGGTTCAGGTCGAACGCATTCCATATGTGGTGGAACTGGCCCTCGACGTCATGAAAAAGGCTGGCAATCTGGTTCTGGTCGCCTCGCGGGAGCCGGTGGCGTTTTTTGCCTATCCGGACAAACCCAGCCTGCTGGTGGATCCCGATAGCACCTCGACCCAATTGGTCAAAACCGAAGAAGATATTGAGGCCGCTTTGGAAGCGCTGGCCGTGGAGCTTGATTGCCTGGACCTCGAACCCGCAGGTGTTGCCCAGCCCTATCGCCCGCCCTTGCCCACCGGTGAAATTACCAAGGAAGCCATTGCCGCCGTCCTAGGCGCCATGTTGCCTGAAGGTGCCATCGTGGTGGATGAAAGTGTCACGACGGGTCGTGAATTTTTCCCCGTCACCGCAGGCGCACCGCCGCATGACTGGATCAACAACCGTGGTGGTTCAATTGGTTATGGCCTGCCCGTCGCGGTAGGTGCCGCCATTGCCTGCCCTGATCGTAAGGTTATCGCCTTGGAGGGGGACGGCAGTTGCATGTACACGGTGCAGTCTTTGTGGACCATGGCGCGGGAAAATCTGGACGTCACGGTGATGGTTTTTGCCAATGGCACCTACAACATCCTGCGTGGCGAATTGACCAATGTGGGCGTGCAAAACCCAGGCCCCCGCGCTGTTGATATGCTGTCCATAGATCGCCCCAACCTGGACTGGGTCGCCCTATCGAAGGGCATGGGTGTCGATGCGGTCAGGGTCACGGACGCCGAGGAACTGGCCAATGCCTTTGATGCAGGCTTGCACAGCGACGGGCCTTATCTGATTGAAGTGGCGATGTAGCCCGGATCAACCGATCATGAAGAACACTTTGGCCAACCGCAGCCCTTAGGCGTCAGTTCCTTGGCATAACCTTAAGTATTTCGTCTTTGCCCGCAAAATCGATTAGGCTTGTCCGCAGCTAGAAAATTGGATCCAATATTGGGGGGCGATACCCGTGTTGCCATTTAAGATACCGAGCCTTTGTTCCATCCTATGGGCTGTTGTTTTCGCAGCAGGCGTGGCTGGCGGGTCGTCCGTTCTCGCCGCCGAGGGTGCTGTTGCCGTGGTTGAGGCTGTTGAGAACGCGCCGGATGCGGGCGTAGGTTTTCTGGACTATGTCTATAAAGGGCAAAGCATCTCTCTTGGGCAGGGGATGATTGTGTTGTCCTATTTCGATAGCTGTCTGAAGGAGACGGTCCGCAGCGGCGAATTGACCGTTGGCGAAGGCAGCAGCGAAATTTCCGGTGGTGAGGTCAGCGTTGAAAAGATGCCCTGTCAGGGGCAGCGACTGCTGGTTACCGAAGCGACCGGTGAGGCCGGGGTGACGGTGACCAGGATCAAGGAACAGAACGCCGGTGAATGGGCGGAATGGACGGTCAAAAGTGCCACGCCGATCTTTAAATGGAAGTCCAACGGCGCGGATGAAATAAAACTTTACGATATGGATACCGAACCACCGCAACTGGTGTGGAGCGGTAGGGGTGCGGTCGGGACATCCACCTATCCTGATACCGCGCCGGCATTGGAAATCGGCCTGCCGTACGAGGTTCGGGTAAGCTTGGCTGATGGCGGTCAGATCAAGGCCTTGTTTTCGATCGATCCCGATATGGACGGGCCTGATAGCGCGGTAAGCCGTATGGTGCCGGTACGGCCCTGACTGTGGCCCCAGGGGTAAAACTGCTGAACGCGTGTCTTTCCTGGCAGGCCCGTGGCGACGGCGATTGGCGATATCCCTACTGATTGGCCTTGTAATGGGCATTTTGGGGATGCCTTCGGGGATACCCGAAAACGACGATGGTGATTTCAACTCCTATCAATCGCGCGTCGCAACCACCCATCGCAGCGGCGTCGATTTACTGTTGATGGCCCAAGCTGCCCTGATCGGCCCGCGGTTTGATCCTGCGCAGTCCCGGGTGGCCGTCGTCGTGATCGATGAAGAAACCTATGCCACCGAACCTTTTCGCGATACACCCAAAGTCGCCTGGACACCCATGTTGGCACAGCTGATCGAGAGGCTGGACAGGGCTGGGACAACGGTGATCGGCCTGGATCAGATCTATCCGACCAGCCTGGACCGGAAAACTCTATTGCCGGGTTTTGACAAGCCGATGCTGAAGGCGTTTTACAAGGTTGGGCGTTCGGGACGCCTGGTTCTGGGCGAAACCCGATTATCGGAACAGGTTATCCGGCCCTATCCGGGGCAGGTCATGGCCGTGGGCGGCACCGGAAACATCGCACCCTTGAACCTATTGTTGGACGGCGATGAAATCGTCCGTCGCCAGGCCCTGCGCTTTCCCAACGTGTCGGGCGGATCACAACTCAGCTTTGCTGCGGCCCTGGCCGACCGCGCCGGCTTCGACCTTCCAGCAGGTGATTTCATGATCAATTTCAATACAGGCGCCCATGATATTCCCCGTTTTAGCCTGGCGGATATCAATGCCTGCACGGGTGCCAAGGCGGAGGCTTTCTTTAAACGGCATTTCGCCAATCGTGTGGTGTTGATCGGCTCCGCCCTGGATGTGGAGGACCGCCATCGTACCGCCAAACGCTTCGCCAATGCCTATGATCCATCCTACCAACCGGCCCGTTGCGCCCTGCCATATGAAATTGAAAAATACGGCGAAACCATTGTTCGCCGTTCCATGCCGGGGGTTTTCATTCATGCTGCCGCAATCAACACCATGGCCCGGAACGACGCTTTGCAATTGACCGGTGGGTTGGCAAACTTTGCCCTGATCACGGCGGTCGCTACCCTGATCTCGATCATCTTTTTCTCTCTGCCCCCCCTGGCCGGTGTCTTCGCGGGGTTTGCCGGCCTGGCCGTTGAAGCTGCTGCTGCATTATTTGCCTTTGAGGCAGGCATAATTCTCCCCCTCGTCGCCATGCTGCTTTCCAGTCTGGCCTGCTTTGCCATCGTTTACGCCTATCGCTTTACCTTGGAAGACCGGACAAAGCGCCGTATTCACAACGCCTTTCGTCATTACCTGGCCCCGACATTGGTAGATCAACTGGCGGAGCGGGCCGATAGCCTCGTCCTGGGCGGCGAGGTCCGGCGGGTCACAGTCTGGTTCTCGGATATTGTCGGCTATACATCCATTTCCGAGGCTCTGACAGAAGAGCCGGAGAAATTGGTCGAGGTGGTGAACCGCTATTTCACCACGCTGTGCGCCGTTGTTGAAAAGCACGGTGGTTATGTCGACAAGTTTATTGGTGATGCGGCGTTGTGTGTCTGGGGTGCGCCGCTGGAAGATGAGCAGGCCGAACGACGCGCCTTATTGGCGGCTCTGGAATGCCTCGACGCCCTGGAGGTTTTCAACCGGGATGTGATGATCGGTGAATACGGCCTGCCACCCATCGGCACACGGATCGGCATCAACAGCGGCGCTGCAGTCGTTGGCAATATGGGCTCCACCACCCGCTTCAACTATACGGTTACAGGGGATACAGTGAATTTGGCATCCCGTCTGGAAGGGGCGAATAAGGTCTATGGCAGCCTGGTTATGCTTGGCGAAGAAACCGTAAAGGGGGCGGGAAATGGCTTTATTGTGCGCCGCCTTGATCGCTTGATCGTCAAGGGAAAGCAGCAGCCCGTCACTGCCTATGAACTTATCGGCCAGGAAGGCAGGCTTGATGAGAAAAAGATCGAGGCAATATCTGCATTTGAGGCCGCATTGGATCTATACTACGGGCGCGACTTTGCCGCTGCCCTGACGGTCTTTGCAGGCCTGGCGGAGGGTGACCCTGTCGCCGCCCTGTATCAGGAGCGTTGTAGCCGTTTTGTCGACACGCCGCCCGAAGAAGATTGGGACGGCAGTTATACCATGACCAGCAAATAGGAAGAGGCCGTTATGACCGTTGCAAGAATTAACAAGGCTGGGTCCAGGAAATCCACCATCACCCGCCGCTCATTTGCCCTTGGGCTTGGTTTGACGGCGTTGTCTTACCCTGCCGTGGCGCAGATTAAATTCGGTTTCGGCGGCAGCAGCAATAATGATAGCGGCGGCGGCTTTAACCTCAATTTGAACAAACTCCTCTCCAGCGTCGAGAACCTGTTCGAAAGTTTTAGTCTGAGTGAGGAAGATGAGATCAAAATTGGCGAGACACTGTATCCGAAACTGATCGATAAATCTGGCGGTGCCTATGCTAATCGGCGCATTCAGGGCGATATGGATCGTTTCGCGGCCCCCCTGATGGCCACCAGTGGACGGGACAATCTATCGTGGGAGATTACCGTCATCAATGATAACCGGGTTAATGCCTGGGCCTTGCCCGGCGGTAAGCTGGCGGTGAACAAGGGATTGCTGCGCTACGTCAATGATGAAAGTGAATTGGCGGCGGTGATTTGCCATGAAATCGGCCACGTGGAGATGTCCCATGGTTTAAAGCATCTAAAATCAGAAAAATTCACTTCCGGCCTGACGGATGCGGCCAGTGCCGCCCTGACGGCGGAGGTCTCCTCCATGGGGGAACAGATTCTGACGGACAAGTTGATCGAAAAACTGGAAGGGCCGATCCATCAATTGGTTACCTCCGGGTATTCCCGGGATTCCGAGCGGGAGGCCGATGCGCATATCCTGACGGTGTTCGAAAAAACCGGCCACGACCCGGCCAAGGCCGCGAACTTATTCAAGGTCCTGCTGGAAATTACACCGGAAGAGACGGAGGAGACCACCTCCCTCTATTCCAACCATCCCGATACAAGAGAGCGTATTGCCGCGATAGAAGAACAGGCGGCAGGCCGGACCGCCTCATCCGCAACGCCTCCCGCCGACGGTTTCAAGGATTTGAAACGGTCCTTCCCAACCCGAAGGAAATTCCGCCGGAAAGCCTAAATTCGGGGGCCTAGATCAGGGAACCTCACTCACCAGGCGTCGATCCAGGGGCGTTTCTTGCCCTCCCGCGGCGGTGCTGCGGGGGCTGCGCGCAGGCCGGACATGATCCATTCCCGGGTATCGGCGGGGTCGATGACGTTGTCCAGTTCAAACAATGACGCTGCATTGATAGCCTTGCCCTGGGCGTACATGGCGGCGACCATTTCTTCGTACTTCTCCATGCGTTCTTCCGGGTCTTCGATGGCCATTAACTCATCCCGCCGGCCCAGCTTGACCGCGCCTTCCAGGCCCATGCCGCCGAATTCGCCGGTTGGCCACGATATGGTGAAGAAGGGTGCGTGAAAGCCGCCGCCCGCCATGCCCTGCGCGCCCAGGCCATAGCCCTTGCGCAAGACGATGGTAAAGGTGGGCACGGTGACGTTGGCACCGATGACATAAAGGCGGCAGCAATGGCGCACCAATGCAGTTTGTTCTGCGATAGGGCCGACCATGTTGCCCGGCGTATCACACAGAAAGACCAAGGGAATGTCATAGGCATCGCATAGCTGCATAAAGCGGGCCGCTTTGTCGGCGGCATCGCTGTCGATGGCACCTGCCAGATGGTTCGGATTATTCGCAACAATGCCAACGGGTCGCCCTTCGACGCGGGCCAGTGCCGTGACCATACCCAGACCGAAGCCGGCGCGAAGTTCAAGCACCGACCCTGTGTCACACATATTTTCCACCACCTTGCGCACGTCATAGATGCGCAAACGGTCTTCGGGAATGGCCTGGCGCAG
>ENA-OREN01004946-OREN01004946.1-marine-metagenome-genome-assembly--contig:-NODE-4946-length-11309-cov-9.733707_pt1 | contig 11309 bp, 12 predicted proteins | sample MGYA00248624_ERZ508555 | MGnify/ENA primary metagenome ERZ508555 (study PRJEB26222, sample SAMN06267773) | marine metagenome | isolation source: Saanich Inlet, British Columbia, Canada | place...
GATAGAAGTTTAACTCTACGCAGTGTGCTAAAGAACCAACTTACTCCTAACTTATTAAATAAAAAACTTGTTAGTTATGGGCACCATTTAAGTCATGCGGCAACTGGATTCCAAACAAGTACATTTCGTGATGCAACTGTTGTTGTTATTGATGCTATAGGTGAGATGGATACTATTAGTATTTGGACAGCAGAGTACGATTTTCTTGGGTACGCAAACTATACACTGCGTTGGCGCAAAGGCTATCCGAACAGCATTGGATTATTCTATAGTGCAATGACTAAACGTGTTGGTTTACGACCACTAGACGAAGAATACATTCTAATGGGTATGTCTGCATATGGTAAGCCAAAATATGTGAACGATATACTAGACAAGTACATTGATAAACTATCATCACAGACGTTTAAAGAAAATATGCACATGGGTGTGCCTGATGATTTCTTAGGTGCAGACGCAGACCATTACGACATTGCTAATAGTTCGCAAGAAGTTGTAGAAGGATTAATATACAGTGTAATGGATTATGCACGACATAACTACCCTAGTAAAAACTTAGTATATTGTGGCGGTGTAGCACTAAACTGCTTAGCAAATAGAAATTTAGGCAACTACTTTGAAAACATATGGATTATGCCAAACCCAGGCGATGCGGGCAGTAGTTTAGGTACTGCTGCACTAGCATACGGCAAGCAGATCAATTGGAACGATGCATTCTTAGGATACAACATTCCTGGTGAATACCCTGTGCGAGAAATATTAGACGAACTGCAAACTAATAAGATTGTGGGTGTTGCTAGTGGACGTGCAGAGTTTGGGCCAAGAGCATTTGGTAATAGAAGTTTACTTGCAGACCCAAGAGGTCCAGAAATTAAAGATAAAGTAAACGATATTAAACGTAGGCAACACTTTAGACCATTTGCTCCTGTTATATTAGAAGAGTTTGTAGACGAATACTTTGCTATGCCCAAGGGATTTGAAAAAAGTCCTTATATGCAAGCGGTAGCGTACTGTAAGAAGCCATCTGAGTTCCCTGCTATTATTCATAAAGATGGAACTAGTAGAGTACAAACAGTACCTAAAGATGGCAGTGGAATAAGACAACTCTTAGAAGAACGGTTAACACTCACTGGGTGTCCTATGCTACTTAACACATCGCTTAATATACGTGGCGAGCCAATGGTGAATGATTTAGCAGATGCTAAACGTTTCGAGAAAGAGTACGGGGTTAAAGTTTGTTCTTAGTATTGTATATCGACTAAATTAATCAACTCATAATCAAGTTTGTAGTATTCTTTAATTTTTTCATATAAACTTGGATTCGCATCCATTTCTGAGATTATCGCACGTTTAAATTTATTTCTAAAGATTTCCGAATCATCGTGATGTGAATAAGCAATTGTTGTACCTAACTCCAAATATTTCATTATGTTATATTCCAATTGTTCATTGACCCAAAAATATTTTTTATCTGTATTTGGGTACAGCCCATCCAAGTAATAATGTTGTGGCAATGTGTGGTCATCTACGTCAATCACATCAAACATCATATCTAGTAAATTTTTATCTATGATTACTATTGTGTCGTTAACCGCGTGTTGTGTCATTATAGACGATGCGTACTGTGATATACCAGATATCCATCGTTTAATCGGGTCATTCAGAATGATAATACTCTCATTTACGCTATTTGGATTGAACCCATCCATAGTACATTCGTTTATAAACTTATTTTCGTCATTTAACATAATATTCCAATCATTCTTGTGAAGCAATTCACCGATGAAACTACTTGCATTTTTTGGAATTCCTAGAAATACAGTTTTAGAATCCTTACTTAAATACTGTCCGTGAATATTAAACAATAACCCTTGGTTGAATAGTTTTTTCTGTCGTTCAGTAGATAGTGTTGTTATGTTCATTTTGATAATTTGATAATTAATGCGGTTAAGCGGTCTGCTTTATTAGCGTTAAACAGTTCTTGGTTGTGTATTAAATCATCCTCGCATTTCAAATGCATTTCGTGAATGTCGTCATAACTTCTGTCTAGTACTGTCGTGAGCATGTTTATTGCGGTCTTCCATCTTTCGGTTGTGTTTTCTATACTGTCGTACGAATTATTTAACACGTGGTCAAATGTTTTATATCCCATGTCTCTTAGTAACTGTAAACTACCACAAGCACCAAAAATAATAAACATTTGTGCATTCTTGATTGGTTTGAATGTCTTTTCGGTTAGGAGTACTCCGTTACTATGGTCAACATCCATATGACTTTCAAGTACTACATTAATATACGCATTGTTGTAGTGTTCCTGTACTTGTAACTTATGGTCATTATGTTCGTCTTCTGACAAGGTATCAGCAACAAATGGGGTGATGGTAAGAAATGTTCTTGTTAGTGCTCTTAATCCCATGTATTTGTCCACTTCGATTGGATTATCACTTTCATCCTCGCCTGAATCTATAGCATTACCATAGGCGAAGTATCCTTCTGTATCTAGGCGTTTTTGCCATAATGTAGCCATTGTGTTTGCTCTCCAGAACTTATGCATTCTAACTAACGCAGTGTATTTTTTAGTTCTCGGCTCAGTGTGAAACGGTAGTGGTTTTATTTCTTTATTGCGGAACTGAAACAGTAACTCGTCGTCAACAAAGTGGTAGAAGTTTGGAATTTTATTTGCCTCACTATTACCACTTATAAATTTAATTTGTTCAATAGGTATATTGTATTCATTGGATTGGTTTGTGATGTGTTCTTGTATTCTGTATGGATTATCTGCTTCCCAATAATAAAGTAGTATTTTTAGTTCATTATTTTTAACTTTATTAATAACCTTATCACTCATTAGTGAGAACCAATCAACACTAAAATCAAACCACGATATAGCAATCATATAGAATGTATCATTGTCTGTGTTGTTAAATGGAACTATTTTATAAGGTACTTCATTGTAGTCCATGAAGTCTAAAAGGTTTGCTGGTTCACTAAATGGGTGTTTAGAACTAAATTCTCTCCACCCAGGGGTATACGGCTTCGCAATGTGTGTTGCTAAATTTGGATAAGGCTTTTTGTTAATTATTTTATCAAAGTAAAATTTCATAGTAATCCGTCAAGCATATTGGTTAATTCTTTCCATAGTATTTTTTCAAATCCTCCGTTGTAAAAATGATTATAATTGTGTTCAACAATTGGAATGCATTGTTTGTGTATTTCGCTCCGTTCAGAAACACTCAAGTTATTGATATCTGATAATAATTTTGTAACTTTTTCTAAACGCAACAAATCATCCACCTCTTCATCATAACTCTCGTCGATAATTCCATCAAAGGTTTTGAACCCGTAACTCCGCAGGTATGCCAAACTCCCTTGTGTAGCAACAAGAATAAATGGCATCTCTAATGCAATCGGTTTGAATGATTTTTCGGTTAAGTGTAGTCGCCTACCAAAGAATACTGTTTCTGTCGGTACATAAAATAAACTATCAGCAGACTCATCGAAGTTGGATAACCAACAACTTGTCATTAGTTGCGTTTCTTCATTATTGAATAAGTGTGGCAATTTCACGTCATTGAATACATCTATTGCATCGGGGTATTTATTGGTGTATTTCTTTGCAATGTCTTGGATTGCTGTATTCTCTACAGGGCATATATCAGGTGCAGTTATGTGGTTATTGGCAATCTTATTTTTAAATATATGATATAGGAATAAGACTCTGTGGTCACGTTTACCTCCGATAATTCTATTTGGACTGATAAATGTCGACGACGGGGTTCGGTCTTTTGCCCTCGGTATTAAAAACGTGTGATTATAACCTCTGTACCAATCCAACGCCGCCCAACCATGGTAGAAGTAATAATGTGATTCCCACTCATATTGTGATATTAGTCTTTCTAAAAATTCACTATTCTTTTCACTAACGATAACGTTTCCACGTGGGATTGGGGTAATATCATTATTTCGCCTAATCACGTCGTCGAATAATGGCTTATGAATGTCATCTATGTGTATTGGTTCTTGGTCATGAAGGAAAAAGTAATCAGATTCTTTTACGTAATTACTACCGTGGTTAAATAGGTTCGATGGGTCGGATGTACCCGGTGGGTCGCAGTAGAATAATCTACTATTTTTATTATTGTCCTTGAACCATGCCCATATAACATTATTATAAATTTCATCAATTCTAATCATTATTATGTTCGATATATTTCATATAGGAAAGTCTCCAACTATCAATTCCACTGAGGTGGAATCTTTTGAAGAAGCACGACACCTTTCAAAAACAAGATACTGTTGGGTTTTACACTACTTATGTGATTATAGTGACTTCGATTTATTATGGGAACCAAAACCATGGGAGTCAAATCAATGCCATGCGTGGGGAAGTCAATGGCAACAAGACTCTGAAACATATTTAATTCCTAAAGATGGATTTTCCGAAACACACTACCACCAAGCCAAAATACAACGTGTTTCGGATAAAACTAATTGGGAGATTCCGAATAACCTTGATATCGGTGATTTTGATTTTAGTTGGCATCCCGATGTAACTGAGGAACCATACATCTATCAAGTTGGGACACAACATCAAAAAACAGGAGGACCTAGGTACGTAGTCGATGGTGCCACTATTGTTAAATATATTGGTGAAATTAAAATCAACCATGTATCTATATCAAAAGATATTGTTTACATGATAGACCATAGCAACAGTAACTCGTCCAATGTCGTTAAGCAACTTGAAACGGCATTTGATGATGTTATAACAACTAGGTTTATTAGTAGTTATTTGGGGACATTAAAAAGAATTATTAGAAAATTGGATGGTGGGTATGTTTGGGTAACATCAACACTGTGTGATTATTCTAACTTTGACTTTAGTTGGCATCCTGAAACATGGCAAAGCACTATGTTGCATGTTTTTCCTAGCAACGAGCAGAAGTTCGGAGATACTTTTTTAATTAATGTAGATAGTTTTAACGATAGGATTGGCAAGACTGAGTTACTAGAATGGTACGACACTATTAATTTTATTACAGACCGTAGTATTCCAAGGTGGGGTATACCGTATATTGAAGTCAACGACGATAGTATTGTAGAAGATGTTAAACAGCACAATTTTGTAGAACCTATAGTGTTGTTTACAAACGATACTAACAAAGAATACAAGATTCCTACTACTAATTTATGGCGAGAAAAGACTAGAACAGTAGTGCCGTTAAGCACCGGAGCAAACACTACGTTGGTAACAAGAGACGCTAAGAATCATATAGATACACAGGTATATGATTACCCGTTTGTCTCTAAAAAATTTATACAATGTAAAGACAATCCATTAGACATAATCTTTATTAGTAACGGCGAATCTAACGCAGAACAGAATTGGAATCGTTTAACTAGTTTAACAACTAATGCTAAGCGTGTAGATGGTGTTGATGGGCGTGTACAGGCGTATCAGGAAGCAGCCAAATTAAGCGATACAGCGTGGTTCTTTGCTGTCTTTGCTAAGTTACAAGTTAACGAAAACTTCGATTGGAATTGGCAACCAGATAGACTACAGCAGTCTAAACACTATATATTCCATGCTAAAAACCCCATAACAGGACTTGAGTACGGGCATATGGCAATGATTGCTTATAATAAAGATTTAGTGCTTAATAACGATGCGCTTGGGTTAGACTTTACATTAGACCAAGAACACGAAGTTGTTCCAATTTTAAGTGGTACTGCGTACTATGCAGATAACATAGGCACTGCGTGGCGTAGTGCGTTCCGAGAAGTTATTAAACTTAAAGACAGTAGTACAATTGATAACGAGTACAGACTACAGAAGTGGCTAGATTCAAGCGATACTGAATTAGGTGTTTGGAGTCAACGTGGAGCAGAAGATGCAGTTGAGTACTACGAAAATGTTAACGGTGAGTTTAGTAAGTTAAGATTATCGTACGAATGGAAGTGGCTAAATGATTACTTCAATGCGAAGTATGGAACAGAACACGCTCTATAACGTATTCAACTTCATTATTTGTTAATTCAGGAAATAGCGGCAAACTAAGAACCTTTCTACTTAGGATACTTGCTTTGCTTAACATGTCTAACTTACTACGATTACGAAAGCAATTTACTTCATGCAGTGGTTTATCGTAGTGAATTCTACAATCAACCCCATCCTCCGTTAAGTTAGTTTGTAGTGCATCTCTATCCTCAACTACAATTACATACTTGTGACATGCATGGTCATTTACTACATTAGTATGAATTAATGACTCTACATTAGTTCCACTAAACGCAGTATTGTACATTCTGACAATTTCTTTTCTGCGTTCTTGCCATTGGTCTAAGTATTTTATTCTTACTAGTAAGTGTGAACAATCTAACTCACTCATTCTAGAATTAGTTCCAATTGACATATGGGAAGGTTTGCCGTGATTCTGATATTCACGTGCACAAGTGTTAAAACTATCGTCGTCTGTGATAATTGCTCCGCCATTGCCCGAACTCGGTAAGTTCTTAGTCGGGTCAAAACTAATAGCAGTTGAATGCCCGTATCTAGTACAATTATTACTTAGCCAATGTTGTGCGCCATCTTCGATGATTATATCGGATGCTAGTGAGTGCGGAACAATAGGAGCACCGTACAGTCCTACATATACATGAAACCCCTTTACTGTCTTAAAATCATTCTGGTGAACTGCTTGCCCATGTCTATTTGAATCAATAAATTCAACATCCCATCCATTGTTAATAAACGCATTGGCTGTTGCTGGAAATGTCAGTGTTGGTACACAGGCAATTGGTGTTTGTGCAGTTACTAAGAAATTATTCCACCAGTACTTTGCGATTATTTCTAATGCATTTGTGCCACTATGACAAACAATTGCGTGTTTACTATGATTCTTTTTTGCCAACCAATCTTCAAATTCTTCTGTGTACTTTCCTGACATTAATTGCCCAGTTGAGAGTACGTTATTAGTTGCTTCTAATAACTCATCTTTTAAATTAACGTATTGTCTGTCTAATCCAAAGAATGGTACGTTCATAAAGAATCAATATATTGCTTTAATCCTTCTTCTATATTAACAGTTGGATTAAATCCAAGTAAGTCCCTTGCTTTACTAATATCTAATGCTCCGCGTTTAGGGTACTTGCCGTCGTTCTCTGATACAATTAATTCCGAATTACTATTAGTTTCGTTAATGATAATATTACCTGCATCAACTAATGTACGTGCAATACTACGAGTAATGTTAAACGTTTCGTTAGCGGCTTTTGGATGCGTAGCACATAGTACCATACCATCTGCAACATCGTCGACGTACGAAAAGTCTAATGCTAGCCCTTCGCCGTTAATGCTCATGGTCTCGTCTGCCTTTGCTTTAACAATAAACTTACTTAGTACTCTGTCTACTACATCATACGGTCCATAAACTGCGCTAGGTCGTACAATACTGTACTCTAAGCCGTACAATCTATTGTAATTGCGTACTAAGTTTTCAGCACATAACTTCATAATACCGTACGGTTCAATGGGATTTGTAGATGCTGTTTCGAGATTTCCATCTTGTTCGAAGTCACCGTATATCATACTAGATGATATAAACACAAAACGTTTGACGTTGTGTTTCCTACAAGACTCTAATAAGTTAAGTAACCCCTTGAGAATAACATCGCATCCAACTTGTGGGTTATGTATTACTACTTTAGCACGTGGGAACGCCGCTAAATGTATAATAACATCAGGCCGTTCATCTTCAATAATGTTATCTAAACGCATTCCATCAACAATGTCTACGTTGTAATCTGTTACTTCTGTTTTAAATAACGCTTTGCGCTCTGTGATTAGTGTTTCGAGTTCGTTGTGGTCTATAGCACCACAGTAGTCCGAACGATTGTCGATAATAACAGGGGTGTGTTCTGTGTCTTCGAGTTTACGAACAATAGTATGCCCTATAAACCCTAACCCGCCTGTTAACAATATTTTACTCATTTAATTTCAGGCATCGGAGTTGACATTGTAGTGTCGTGATAATCGCCACCTTTTTTAAACCGCCTAGTTACTGTTTCTTTAATCATCATTCCGTCGCGGTAACGGTAAGTTATCATTTCTCTAAGAACAACGCCCGCTAAGTCTTTTTCAAACTCAGATAAGAATGGCCCTTCGTCGGTGTGTTTATTTGTCATTGTATTATTTTTGCTATTATTGGTAATAGATTTTGGATGAATTTTTTGTCTTGTTAGTACCTTGTTATCATCTCTCATCCTTCTTGCCTTGCTAATTGACAAAGTTGGATAATGACCAAGTGTATGGACTGTTGTTTTTTTATGGATTTTATATCTGTGTATCCATGTCTTTGTGCCGCTTACAGCAACTCTTAGCATTAGCCCGTCACCATCCATTACATTGTATAGTTTATCTTTTGCTTTTAAACTTCTAATTTTTACATCCGTTAATGCTTTCTTGTACATAATTAAACTGCCATTGGTGCTTTGATTGTTGCGTAAGATTCATACCCTACTAATTCAAAGTCATTCATTACAAACCCATCAATCTCTGTTACTAATGGATTAATCTTTAATTGCGGTGCTTTCATTGGTGTACGTGCTAGTTGTTCTTTAACTTGGTCTTTGTGGTTTAAGTAGATATGTGCGTCGCCAATGTTATGAATGAACGTACCTACTTGCAAGTTAGTTACTTGCGCAACCATCTGTAAAAGTACGCTGTACGAAGCAATATTAAACGGTACGCCTAGGAACATGTCCGCACTACGCTGATACATTAGTAAGTCTAACTTGCCATTGGGAGTTACATAAAACTGCATCATAATATGACAAGGTGGTAACGCCATGTCTTTAATGTCTGCTACGTTCCAAGCACTAATAATATGTCTACGACTAAAAGGGTCGTTCTTTAAATTATTGATTGTAGTTTGCATTTGGTCATAAACACCATCTGCACCTACCCAAGAACGCCATTGCTTACCGTAAATAGGTCCTAGTTCTTTAACCGTATCTGTATTCTCATAACCAAGTGCTACACCCTGTGCATTGGCATTGTCTGTCCAAATAGTACGCTTATTGATATCTCGCGTACCGTGCAAGATTTCTGCTAATCTGCGTTCGTCTGTGCTGCCTTCCAAAAACCACAGTAATTCACTTAACACAGACTTCCATGCTAATTTTTTTGTGGTTACTGCAGGAAATGACTTAGATAAATCATAACGTTGTTGTGTGCCGAAAATTCCAATAGTACCTGTTCCAGTTCTATCGTCTCTGATTGTTCCGTTAGTAAGAACATCGTCTAGTGCTTGTAAGTATTGTTTCATATAATATATTGTTATGTTATTTGTATAAAAAAGGGTCATCCCTTTTCATTTGTTTTTTAATCTTTCGCATTTCTATTATATACATCAAACGTCTAACTATTTCTAATTTTTTTATTTTCTCAATCATACCCATACTCCTTGTGTCCGCATTCTGGACAATATTCAAAATTTTTATTACTGCTGTACCCACATAAAGAACATTTGTATTTCGACTTACTTGTTGGTGTAATATCCTTGGTGAATTTTATATCATCTATAGACATGCCATTATTCTTTAATATCTTGGTAACCATATCGTCACGACGCTTAACAACATCAGATTCAATTAATTTTGTATACATCATGATTATTTAACGAATGTATTTAGTATCTTATCTGTTTCTGGTTGTACCTCTTGTGCAACTGCATCTATATCTAAGAAGAAATCAATACTATCAATGTAATCGTTCAATTCGTACAATGTTTCATTAATAACATCTTCAATTTCTTCAGAAAGATAACCTTGGTCTTTTAGTGAAGTAATATCTATTGTTTGAACATGCATTTCTTCTGAATCGGGGTCACCTTCACCATATAATCGTATAACAAGTTTATCTATAAGATGAGTGGGTATATCTGATTTTTCAACATCATTTATAATATGTTTCCACTTATCAAGAAACTCCGTACTAAGTTTTATTCCCACGAATAGTCTCCGTTATGCTTTTACTTTACTTTTGGCTTTAGTTTTAGCAGTAGCCTTTTTAACAGAGGGTGTTTTCTTCTTAGCCACCTTCTTCGCTTTAGTTTTTGGCTTTAGATTTTTATCTAACTTGTATGCTTCTTTTGTAAGAAGTTTACTTTCTGCAATTAAAGACTTTGCCTCATTTTCCATGCGCTGTGCTTGTGCCAACTGTTGTTGTGCCAATGCACTGTCATCCAATGCACCGTTCGATGGTGATTCTACCGCAGGTCTTTTAGACGGGTCAACTAATCCAGCGTTTGTATCTAAGTTAGCAAGTCTGTCAGCAGCATCTTTACCAGATGCCATTTCTTTAAGGATTTCATTTAACTCACCTAAGTTAACACTGCTCTTGGCATTTGGCGTAACGATGATTTGACGTGCTTCAACCTTCTTAAGCATTCCTTCACGGTGCAATGTTTCTAACATCTTACGACCGTCTGTGAATAAGTTTCTAAATAGTACGTCAGCAAGTTCGTTCTCTGCTTGGCCTTCGTCACTCTCAATAACTTTCATCATTGCGTCGTGCATGCCCATGTTCATTGTTTCTGTGTAAACAACTAATGCCATGTGGTCTTGGTCTGGTACCGTTTTGTACACAATGGCGACTTTACGTTCACCATGTCTTCCGATATGTTTCATATGTAGCATAATTTACTCCTCTGTAGTTTCTTCTGTAGTTTCCTCAGACACTTCATCATTGGTGTCAGTCGTTTCCTCTTCACCTTCATCATTGGGTGCGTTTTGTGCATCTACGTGGTTTAAGAAATTAGTTAATCGTGTGTAAGTTTCACCAATAGTAGCAAACTCGTCTGCTTTAAACGCTCCTCGAGCACTAGCAACGTCGACGATTTCTTTAAATAGTCGTAAGTCTGCAATACTTAAGCCTGCTTGTTGCACTTCATTTGATGCAGGTGCTTCTGGTGTTGTGTCATCTAACATTTTAGTTTTCTCCTTTAGATTAATGTTTTAATTCGTTGTATTTAACGGTTTGAGAAATGTTAAGAATTTTTATTGATGTGAGGGAGATATATTATTTAGAATTCATTTTTCTACCTTTCCTAGTATTACCGATATACGAATCCCGCAAAGGTGTTTAAATGTGGTGCCGAGTGTCGGATTCGAACTGACAGTCTACGCATTACAAGTGCGTTGCATTACCGTTATGCTAACTCGGCGGCATGTGTTTATTTAGTGCAGTGGATTTTAAGCCAATAAAAAACCCACTATAAAGTGGGTTCTTGTAAGTTCATTTTATCCGT
>ENA-OREN01004953-OREN01004953.1-marine-metagenome-genome-assembly--contig:-NODE-4953-length-11301-cov-4.155649_pt1 | contig 11301 bp, 6 predicted proteins | sample MGYA00248624_ERZ508555 | MGnify/ENA primary metagenome ERZ508555 (study PRJEB26222, sample SAMN06267773) | marine metagenome | isolation source: Saanich Inlet, British Columbia, Canada | place...
GTCCTTTTACTAGTCCTTCAACAACGCCTTCAGCTGACCCACGATAATCTTTGAGTATTGGAACTCCTTCAACATGCACATTGAATTGTTTACGAATACGTTTGCCAGCAACTTTTTCTTTAGTCTCATGATTGTTCGCATAAGAAGCAGAGCCCATGTATCGTTTATACCTACGGCCATTTTTACTAATAATTGGTCCAGGTGATTCATCGCACGGTGCAAAATGTGATCCTGTCATAATGTTAGATGCACCTGCAGCAAGTGCCTTAGACACATCGCCTGGATAAGTTATTCCCCCGTCAGCACAAACTGGAATCCCATGTATACGAGCAACTCTACATACATCCCAAACTGCAGTAAGTTGTGGGACGCCAGCTCCTGCCATGATTCGAGTAGTACATACTGGTGAAGGTCCAACTCCAACTTTGATTCCATCAACTCCTGCCTCAATAAGCGCAGTAGCTGCTTCTCCAGTTGCTACATTCCCTGCAATTAAATCAACATCAGGCCACTTTGCTTTCAATTCAGAAATACGTGAAATTGCATAATCAGAATGGCAGTGCGCAATATCTAAACAAAGTACATCAACTCCAGCGTCAATTAGTAGTTCTGCTCTTTTCATTGCATCTTTAACGCCAACAGCTGCGCAAACAACAAGGCGTCCTTTAGAATCACGATTCGCGTTTGGATAACGCTCTAGTTTCACAATATCTTTACTTGTAATAAGTCCAGCAAGTCGACCAGAAGGATCTAGCAAAGGCAATTTTTCAATTCTATGGATATGTAAAAGTTCTTTAGCTTCAAGTAAACTAATTCCTGGTTCACCAACAACTAATTTGTCTCGTGGTGTCATAACTGATAAGACTAATTTGGAATGATCTTCTTCAAATTGATAATCCTTGTGTGTGAAAATCCCAACAACTTCTCCAGTCATGAATCCATCATTTGTTACAACTAAACTAGTGATTCCTTTATCTTCAAGTAGTTCAACTGCGCCAGCAACAGTTGCGTTAGGTGCAACGCAAATTGGTTTTTCAATCACAAAAGAAGTTGAACGTTTAACTCGCCTAACTTCAGCTGCCTGAAATTGCGCAGTACAAAACTGGTGGATAATTCCAATTGCCCCTAATCTAGCAAGTGCAATAGACATTTTAGATTCACATACAGTTGCCATGTTGGCCGCAACTATTGGCAAATTTAATTTAACATTTCGAGTGAAATGTGTTCGCACATCAGCTTCTGAGCGAGACTTTAGATATGTTTTTTTCGGCACCAGCAAAACATCAGAATATGTCAGTCCTAAACGTAAGTTATCCATTGCGTTATTTACTGCTCCAAAAGAAACTATAAATATCTACTGTTACCCCTACTTCTAAACAACCAAATCAACTTTGCCTTTACACAAAATATAAAAATACTAAAAATAATAACTATTCATAATATACTGGAAATGATGCTTAATGTGGATAAACTACCTTATTGTTCTATTACTTTTAATTCTTTCAGCTCTTTTCTCAGGCTTAACTCTAGGCTTGATGGGTCTTGATGCTTCTGAAGTAAAACGTAAAGCTAAATTAAAAGACAAAAATGCAATTAGGATATATCCTTTAAGAAAAAAAGGTAACCAACTTTTATGTACACTTTTAATTGGAAACGTTGCAGTAAATTCTGCCTTAGCAGTATTTCTTGGATCCATTGCAACTGGACTTATCGCTGGACTTACGGCAACTGCGCTAATTGTGATTTTTGGGGAGATTATTCCTCAATCAGTATTTTCAAGACATGCTCTAAAGTATGGCGCAAAAGCAATCCCAATTGTTTATCTATTTCACATCATTCTTTTTCCACTAACTTGGCCACTTGCTAAAATACTTGATAGGGCTTTAGGTAGGGAACTTCCAACTGTTTATTCAAAACGCGAATTAAAACTGCTTTTAGAAGATCATAAAAAAAGTAAACGCTCTAAGTTAGATCACGATGAACTATCAATTTTACACGGTGGCCTTTCATATTCAGATAAATTAGTAAAAGATGTTATGACTCCACGAGTTAATATATTTTTTGTAAACAAATCTCAAATTTTAACCAAAACTATTCTAAAAAAAATAACTAAAAAAGGACATTCTAGAATTCCAGTTTTTGACAAAACTGTTGACGACGTTGTTGGAATTTTGTATGCTAAGGACCTTATTCCGATAGATCCGCGTGATAAAGTGAAAATAGAATCAGTTATGCGAAAATCAGTACAATCCATCACAAAGAAAAAACCTCTTGATAATGTTTTAAATCGCTTCAAAAAACAGCGCGTTCATATCTTAATTGTTAAGGATCAATTTGATGGGGTTGCTGGAATTATTACACTTGAAGATGTTCTTGAAGAAATAGTTGGAGAAATTGTAGATGAATTTGATAAAGTGGTTGATATGCGAAAGCTAGAAGCCAAAAGTTAGAGCTAAAAGTTAGAAGTCAAGAGTTAGTCAAGCACCAAAACCCTTAAATCATCTCAAAAGCCAAACTTCTCTATAACATGAAATTATTCCTAAATCAATACGAGCCAAAACATTCCAGCCAAATTATCGGTCAAGAAGCAGGCATGCATAAACTAAAACATTTTCTAACTAATTACAAAGAGCTCAAAGGCAAATTCAAAGCAGCTTTAGTCCATGGCCCGCTTGGTACTGGGAAAACTTCTGCAGTATACGCTTTAGCAAGCGAATTAGATATGGATATTTTAGAAATAAATTCTTCAAACAAAAGAAATAAGGCAAATATTGATTCCTTTCTCTCAGCTGCCATGGGTCAGATGTCTTTATTCATGAAACCTAAATTAATCTTAATAGATGAAGTTGATAATTTCTCGGGTAGGTATGATCGTGGTGGAACTGCGCAGCTCATCAAGGCCCTAAGTAAATCTCAATTCCCAGTAATCTGTACAGCAAATGATCCTAGTGATTCTAAATTAAAAGGTCTTAGAAAAATTTCCATGATGGTGGAGTTCGATAAAATTCCCTACGAAAATATGCTTGGTTTTCTAACAAAAATCAAACAAGAACAACATATTCAAATTCAAGATAGTGCACTCTCAGCCCTAGTTAGGCAATCTGACGGGGATATGCGAAGCGCTCTTATTGATTTACAAACTTTGGCAGGAATAAATACTCTAAGTACTCTTGACGACATAACTAGCCTAGGCGACAGAAAAAGAACAACAACTATCATAAACGCCTTAAGAATTGTTTTCAAAAGCAGCAGTGCCAAAACAGCAAAAGAAGCGTTTCGCGACATTGATGTTGACATGGATAAACTTTTTTTATGGCTTGAAAAAAACATTGCAAAAGAATATTTCAAACCACAAGAGTTACAAAAAGCCTACGAATATCTAGCACGTGCAGATGTTTACCGAGGTAGAATTAGGCGTTGGCAACACTGGAGATTCATGGTTTACATTTTTGATCTACTCAGTGCAGGAATCAGTACGGCTAAAATTCAAAGAAATCCAGATTTTGTTAAGTACGAAGAATCAAGGCGCCTTCTAAAAATTTGGATGAGCAAAATGAAATTCGGAAAACGTAATGATATAGCAGATCATTTAGCAAAACATTCTCATACTAGTAAAAAACGTGCAATTCAAATGATGCCATTCATCAAAAAAACTTTTCAAAATTCAACTCCAGATATCCAAAACGATATCGCAAATGAATTAGAATTGGATCAAGATCACATTCTCTGGTTAAAAAAACCATAATTGCCATAAATAAGTAATTCTAACTAAAAATAAAGCAATTATATCAGCAAGCTTAATAAAAAGAAATCAAAGTCATTATCTCATGTCTAAAGATAATCAATCTAATCACAGCTCCCAAGACCTAGCTACTTTTGCAAAAAAGAAAGGTTTCATCTATCCTTCTTCTGAGATTTATGGTGGTTTAGCTGGATTTTATGATTATGGTCATCTTGGAACTATGCTTAAACATAACTTTCAAAATGTTTGGAGAAAGTTTTTCTTAGATCTGAATCAAAACTTTTACGAAATTGAAACAGCTAATATTATGCATAAAAATGTCTTCAAAGCTTCAGGTCATTTAGAAAATTTTGCAGATCCAATTGTGCACTGCGCTAAACTTGCAAAAAACAAAAATTGTGATTGGAGCGCTAGAGCTGATCATCTTCTTGAAGAACATACAAAACAGCGTGCTGAAGATTTGACCAGTGAACAACTAACAACTGCAATTAAAAAAGCAGATCTCAAATGTCCAGAATGTAATTCAGAACTTCAAGATGTAGAAACAATGAATATGATGTTTCCAGTAAATCTTGGTGTTGGTTCCAAAGGTTCAGGTTACTTAAGGCCAGAAACTGCTCAATCTCCTTATGTGAATTTCAAAGCTCAATATGAATTGCAAAGAAAAAAACTCCCCATGGGTTTAGCACTTATCGGGCGTGCATACCGTAATGAAATCTCGCCAAGAAACCTCACAATTCGTTTAAGAGAATTTACTCAAGCAGAACTGCAAATTTTTTTCAATCCAAACTTAATCGAAGAGCACGAAGACTTCGAATCAATTAAAGACGTGAAAATCCAAACACTTCTTTTAGAAGACCGTAAAACTAACAAAATAGTTCAACGCTCAGCAAGCGAATTAGTAACAAAACATAACTTGCCAAAGTTCTACATTTACCATTTAGTGAAAATCCAAGAGTTTTACCTAAATCATCTAAAAATACCAAAAACTCATATCAGATTTTATCAATTAAATGATAAAGAAAAAGCATTTTACAACAAATTTCATTTTGACATTGAAGCAGATCTTAATACTCATGGTTGGACTGAAATAGGTGGGTTGCACTATCGAACAGATCATGACCTTTCTGGACATCAAAAAGTTTCCAAAACAAAAATGGAAATCTTCGATGAACAAAGTAAACAAAAATTCATCCCTCATGTTTTAGAACTAAGTTTCGGAGTAGACCGTAATGTTTACACTCTTTTAGATTTAAATTATCAAAAAGACCAAAAAGAAAATAAGGATGCAAGAGGAAATGATGTACTAAATCTTCCAAAATCAGTAACTCCTTTTACTGCTGCAGTTTTGCCACTTGTTAAAAACAAACAGCCAATCACAAACAAGGCAAAAGAAGTATTAAAACTTCTAAAAGATAACAATGTAAAAACTTTCTACGACGAGGTTTCAAGTATCGGAAGACGTTACGCTAGAGCAGACGAAGCAGGGATCAAATATGCAATTACAATAGATTTTGACACGCTCGCACTCGACGAAGACAGCGATCCAAAACTCAAAGATACTGTGACGGTTAGAGATAGAAACACTTCAGAGCAAACAAGAGTAAAAATCACTGACTTAATCAAAGAAATAAGCTAGTTCTCTATTTTCTTACCCTAAAGCGCATAAACAAGTCCAATCACCACTAATCACAGCATTGTTTTGCACAATTTCCCCATCAAGTGTACTGGCAATAGCGTAGCTTCCACTTTGTCCACATTTGTAATTGCACTTCATAACTCCACTGCCAGAATGTAAAACACTTTCTTGCGAAATAATTTCAACAACACCAAGTGAATCAATGGCTCCACTATCCGTAGCGTCTCCAGTAGCGGTAAAATAAGATGCGAGTAAAACCAAAATTGCAACTCCAGCTATCGCAATGAATGCTAAAAGTAAATAGTCAGTTGCCTTATGTTTTTTAGAATATCTTCCACGACTAAAATCTCTTCGGTCCATAGCATGTTCACGCAGATCTTTTTTTAATTGCCATTCTTTTTTTTTAATGGTCCTTTTATGTTGAGCCCTAGTTTTAACCAAGTCAGATTCTTTTCCACGCTCTTTTTTTTTAGCTGCCATCTTAATAAACAAATTCAATTATTTTAATTTTATTCTGAAATGTCATTACAACATCTGCAATTTTCATTTGTTGCTACAGTGCAAGTCTCTTCAAGTGGTAAGCAATAAGTTGTGTCACTTTGGGCATGACAAACATCGTAACAGCTTTCTCCGCCGGGATTCTCTACAGTAAAACATGCATTTTCAAGAAGATACAACATTCCTGTTTCGGTAGGTATACTTGAACTCAAACTCACTGCTTGCCCAACTACTGCTATGTCATTTCCACTATCTTCTAGACTTGCAGTTAAAAAAAGACCAAGTGCTCCAACTAGTAAAACTGCTCCAATAATCATAGCAACTTCTCTCCTTTCTTCTAAAACAAACATGAACCATATGACCTTTCTAGCATATTTAAAGGCTCGCAAAAATAACTCTAAAAAGCCTAAATGTCGTTGCAACAAACATAGCTTCAATGCACCACCATTTCCACTGCAACAATTCAGCGCAATTTATAGACGCTAAAACCACTCTTGTTTAATCCAAAGCTTTAAATATGCACAATCTTTCATTGCATAGTAGTTTTTACTATAAAAGAGGTGGAGCTTCTAGTATTATCGCTAGAGAGCTGGGTGTTTTAATGATTGGGCAGAATAAAGGAAGTATTTCTCTAGCAATTGTACTTGTAGTAGGAGTTCTTGCTATGTCTGCTGGATTTTTTATTCTAAATGACGACACTTCTAATATTACTGGTGCAGCAATCGGTCCTGGCGACCAATTAGACATTCAAAAAATAACAACATGTAACATTACTGTTTCAGAAGATATAGTCAATATTGGTCATGATTATGAATGTACCAATGAGCACGGGTTTATAATCGATACTGATGATGTCACAATTGATTGTCAAAACCATTCAGTTACTTGTGTGGGTGGATGTGGTGGAGCAACCACTGATAATGCAGGATTCTTAATTAATGGTAAAAGTGGAGTTACAATTCAAAATTGTAGAGTTTTTGATTTCGACAATGGGGCAAGAATTCAAGGTAATGCAAGTCACAATCTTTTAACTTCAAATGTTTTCCAAGATAACTCAGATGGAGTTGATATCACAAACGCAATTTCTAACAATGTAACTTTAAGTGAATTTCACAACAACACAATGTGTGGTCTTAATTTTAGTAAGATGAGTCACGCGTCTACCGACACTGACAGCTTCAACAACGTTTGGAATAATTTATTTTACACAAATGGAACAACCACAACAGGTAGCCCAGAAGCTTGTAACGATTTAGCTAGCCACAATTATTGGTATCTAAACAAAAGCTGTTCTCAAACCAATGTTATTGGTGGGCCTTGTCTTGGTGGGAACTTTTGGGAAACTTACGAAGGTACTGATGTGACTGGTGATGGACTTGGGGATACTAATGTCCCATACCGTGATGGGAATATTTTAGCTGCTGGTAGTGGTGACCGTCACCCTCTTGTGCAAGCTTGTTCTCTTCCAGGTGTTGGTAGCGAAGATATGATCTGTGAAGATAATGTTACTTCAACAACTGGGCAAGGTCTTGCAATTGTGGATTCTATGGTTTTAGATTGTCAAAACAGGGGTCACTTTATTGGGAATACTACTTCGACAGACGCAGTAGCAGCTCAAAAAGGAATAGAAATAATTGGTGTAAACAACGTAACTGTCAAAAACTGTAATTTTTTAAATTGGACACATGGGATTTATGTTCAGAACTCTTACAATATCAATTTAACAAATAATACCTTTTATGATAACAATCATACAGGGATCTTCTTAGATTCTCTTTCATACGATGTAACAATTGAAAAAAGCAAATTTTACAACAAGAACATTACATCAAATGTAACTTGGCAAAACACCGGTATTTTACTCTACTCAGCATATCCTTCTAACATCCTTAAGAGAAACACCATTCAAAACAATACTTTCTACAATGTGGATGTTGGAATTAACGCAAGTTTCAGTTCAGATTATGTTCTCATCCATAATAATGATATTTTTAATACAACTAATGCCGTAGTTATTGATAATTCAGATGCTTCAACCTTAACAAACAACAGTTTGCACAATAATACAAACGCTGGACTTTGGTTCTTTAATGCGCAAAATATCGAGTCACTTGGAACTTTCCCTTCATCTCACAACTCTTTTTATGACAATGATTATGGGATGATTGTTGAAGATTCTACTTTTGACGGAACAATCCAGGGAGAATTTATCGGTGAAACAATAACTGCAATTTCCTTAAATGGAACTTCAAATCCAACTTTTGGTCAAACTTTAATTGACGGAGTAGATCAAACAGCAATTGGGATTTCATTTGATAATACAGCTTCAGCAACTTTAAGCTACCTAAATATCTCACGAACAGAGTATGCAATCAAAAAAACTTCAAGTACAACCTCGTTAACTTACGGATCTCAAGAGTCTTTCATCTTCAACAACACTTATGGAATTTATTTTGAAAATTCTGATAACTCAAATTTAACTTACGATTATACCCCAGGGCTTCAAAAGCCAACTAAATTTGAAAACAACACTTATGCAATCTTTTTAGATACTTCTGATAATAATACATTCTCTGGATTCATCTTCAATAACAATACATTTGCATTAAATTTTAGTTCATCAAACAACAACTTAGTTTACAACAATAATTTCACCGATAGTAAAGTTCACGTAGCAGATAATGGGACTAATTTTTACAACACTTCAAAAACCACAACCACAAATGTAATTGCTGGATCTTCCATTGCAGGAAACTTTTGGGATGACTATAGTGGTTCAGATGCAACTGGTGACGCAATAGGGGACACTCTTTTGCCATATAATTCCTCAGAAAACATCACTGGCAGTAATGGGGATTTTTTACCACTTTTAGCAAGCTCAGGAAATGCATCTTGTTCAAGCTTAACTCATAGTATTGAACTTTCAGAAAATATTTCTGTTAATGGTTCTTGTTTTACAGTCCCTTCTTCAATCACAGTAGATTGCGGTGGATATTCTATTTTTGGAAACAATACTGGGACTGCCTTTACTGTAACTGGAACTTCTGTAACAATTAAACACTGTAATCTTCAAGATTTTCAGACAGGAATTGATGCTTCAGCAGCAAATTCATTAACAGTTTACAATACAACCATTACTAATTCTTCAATAGTCGCAATTAACCTTTCTTCTTTAACTGGTGCAAATTTAAGTGAACTAACTTTAGAAAACTCTTCTTCTGCAATTGGAATTAGTTTGATCGATACAACTTCTTCAGTAATTGAAGAATCAATTATTGATGGGTTTCACTATTCAATTTGGACAAGAGAGGCAGATAATAATAATATTTTTGGATCATTTTTAAGAAACAGTTCAGTTGCTTTGATGCTAAATTCTTCAACTGGAAATACAGTATACAACAACTATTTCAATAGTTCAATTAATGCTGAAGATAATGAATCAAATACTTACAGCCTTTCCTACCTTTGTGACTCTTCTACAACAAACATCTTAGGAGAAATTTGTTTTGGAGGAAACTTTTGGGCAGATTACTCTGGAGCAGACAATGGTTCAGGTTCATACCCATACAATGATTCTCAAGATGGTATAGGCGATACTAGTATCCCTTACAATTCTTCATCAAGAATTACTGCAAGTACTGGAGATGAACTTCCATTAATGCAAATCCCTGTAGTTTGTGGAAGAACTTTAATCACAAGTTCTAGCCTTTCTTCAAACATCGATGGTAATGGCTCTTGCCTAATAATTGGTGCCGATAACATCACACTAAACCTCAATGGATTTACTATCTCTGGGAACTCGTCAGGGATTGGAATAAATATTTCAAATCATCAAGGCGTGACTATAGTGGGTTCAGGAAACATTACTAACTTTAGTACTGGGATTTACGTAGATCCTTCAACAGAGATCAACATTTCAACAGTTGCAATCTCTTCTTCAGGCAAAGGAATTGAATTTTACGAGACAAATGATTCTTTTATTGAATATGTTAATCTAACTTCAAATGGTATTGGTGTTTCACTAAACGATTCATATAATAATACGATTTTTGGAAGCAATTTTTCTTCAAATACATTAGGTCTTGATATGATCTCATCAATAAACAATACTGTCTGGGATAACGCCTTTGATAACACAGCAAACGCACAAGACGATGGGTCAATGAACTTTTACAACGGGACATTTTCACAAAATACCAGTATCATTGGTGGAACTTACCGTGGAGGGAACTTTTGGAGTGATTATACAGGTAAAGATAATGGTGGGGCATCCTTCCCTTACAATGCAACTGGTGATGCAGTTGGGGATTCACAAATTCCTTTTAATGTCTCTGGAGCAATCACTGGTGGTGATTATCTGCCTTTAGTAAGCGACCAAGGTTCAATCACTGAATGTCGAACAATCACTGAAGATACTATCCTTACAACTAATATCACAGATTGTACCAGTGATGATGGTGTAACAATTAATGCTAATAGTATCACTTTGGACTGTAGGGGGTTTAGTATCTTAGGTGACGGATCAAACTCCGGAGTTTCAGTTAATGGTTATGATAATGTTATAATCAAAAACTGCCATATTGAAAATTTTGAGTACGGGATTAAAATTCAAAACGCAGTCGGTACAAAAATAATTGAATCAAACAATGTTACTGCAAATACATTTTATGGGATTTATTTACATTCATCAACTAATACGAACATCACTGGAAATACAATCACTGACGATAACAACGGTGTTTATCAAATCTCTTCAGATGGCACAACTGTTGAAGATAACACAATTAACTTACAAAGACGTTATTATTCAGTTTATTCACACGGATCAGATAGCCTGACTGTGAGGGATAACTTAATGGACGATAACTATCATGGTGTTTATTTAGTAAATTCAGACAATGCAGTTGTAATTGATAACAAAATTGACAATAGTGATAAGTACAACATTTTTGTGCACAGCGGGTCAACTTCTGCTAAGATGCAAAATAATACTCTTACTGCCGCGCAGTACGGTATCTATGTCAAATCAGCAAGTAATTCAGCTAATATTACTAGTAACAATATTACAACAAACACTCCGAGTAGTTCAAGTGAGGACAACCAAAAAAAGAGATCTAAACTAGATAAATATTGAGCAGGAGATTTAAGTTGTATTAATAGCTCATTAAGAGTAAACATAACCTACCTTTAGTAGGGCAGGTACTTAACCAGCAGTATATATTAGGGTGTCAAAAAACACCAGTACTTGACTAAAATAGACTTGACAACTATCCCTATTTGTATATATACTAACCATATACGGATAGTTAAGAACAAGGTTAGATATGGATGGATACGAGTCACAAATCAAGAACAATACACAGGATTTACAGATTAAAAGAGTTCCCCAGAATAGTGTTGCAGAAATTCCTTCTAGAGATGA
>ENA-OREN01004954-OREN01004954.1-marine-metagenome-genome-assembly--contig:-NODE-4954-length-11299-cov-4.697915_pt1 | contig 11299 bp, 8 predicted proteins | sample MGYA00248624_ERZ508555 | MGnify/ENA primary metagenome ERZ508555 (study PRJEB26222, sample SAMN06267773) | marine metagenome | isolation source: Saanich Inlet, British Columbia, Canada | place...
GCAGAAGAACGCGAACAACGAGGCAGGGAAATTGAGGAAGAGGAGGAACAAGTGGAGCAGAAAAACAAGAAAGAAGATCTCAGGGAACTCCATGATGAAATAGAAAAAAAGGAGAGGGAGCTAAAAGAGGTAGAAAAGGAGGCAGAAGAGGAGAAGAAAAGAGACGCAATAATGCAAGACATGATCCGAAGGGCGGCAATAGAAAGAGAAGAACGTGAGAGAGCAGAGGAAGAGAAGAAGGAAGAGCAGTCAGAAAAAGACAGACAGAAAGAAGAAAGGGCAAAAGAGGTTCGAAAAAATAATGCATTACAAGAAAAAAAAGATACCAAAGAAAGACTGAGAAAAATTAAAGAAAAAAGATTGCTCAAAGAAGCCGAGATAGCAGAAGAACGCGAACAACGAGGCAGGGAAATTGAGGAAGAGGAGGAACAAGTGGAGCAGAAAAACAAGAAAGAAGAGCTCAGGGAACTCCATGATGAAATAGAAAAAAAGGAGAGGGAGCTAAAAGAGGTAGAAAAGGAGGCAGAAAAAGAGGCAGAAGATCTCAATGAAAAAATTGAGCAAAACAAACCCAAATTCACGTCAAAGGAAGTACGTGATTTCATAAAGTCTAGGGATAATGTTTCAGATGCAGACAGAGAGATGTTAGATGAAGTCATAGAATTAGCAAATCAATTTCCAGATGAAACATTGCTACGAATATATGAAAATCGATACATAACTGAGGAAACATCAGAAAGAGTAGAAGAAGATCAAAGAAGGATGATTCGATTTTTTGAAATATTTTTAGATGAATGGAAAGACAGAATAAATAAGAAAAATAATTTGGATGAACTAAATGAGTTAATTTCATTGTCTTTGAAATTAATCAGAGAAAATCCTACAGGGATTGACGAAGAAACATTAATGAAGAAATTAGAAACAAGTAAAGAAAGTTTTGAAAGAGTACTGCCAAGAATTCTAAGATTAAAAAATATCAATGACGAAGTAAAATTAGTAAATGGAATTTATAAAAATATTATAAAAGAAATTAAAGATGATGTTAAAAATACTGTTGCAGAAGATGTTGTTGTGAATTTGGCGTACAAAATGGCCAGAGAATACAAGAGAACTCATAAATCAAATGGTCAGTTTCACGAGCCATTAATTGATGAAAAATTAAAAATTAAATTAATTGAAAAATATGTAGAACTCAAACAAAAAAACAAATCTAAAATAATATCAAAAATATGTAAATTAAATCCTAAACGAAGTAAAATGACAATTCTAAGGCACCTTACAATACCAATAAGATTACCCTCAGGATTGCAAGAATTAGAAAGAACAGGGGGGCTAGGAATGCAATGGCAGACATCACTAACAATTGCTTTGTATGCATGTGATTACTATGACTGGGACGGGGAGAAAGAGAACGAGGAGAAAGTCAAGCAGTTAGCAAAAGATATTTGGAATTATTTAAAAAATGATAATTATCTGCTGGATTTGATGCGAGTAAAAAATTAACTGTAGATGCATTTTTTGTGCTTGGAATGAAACTTTTTCAAAAATAATTTATTTATTAAAGCACGATCAATGTCGTCATATATTTTTTCAATCTTGTTTTTTCCATCGTAATGGTTTATGAGTTCAGAGTAAATCACGATGGATTTTTGAGTCAAAATAACTAATTTCCCTATTATGTCATCAACAGTGTAGTTTTTTCCATTGATTTCTGTATTTCTCAATTCTTCACCGTGAACAATTCCGCTTCTAATGCTGTACGCTTTTTTCATAAAGCTCCAAATATCTTCACGCTCCTTATCGTTTTTTGCCAACAAGGTGGATGAACGATTTACAAGTTTCAGAGTAATGTCGCCAGGACCGCTGACATAAAGAGACTCCATGCTTATTGCCAAATCAATCAATTTGTCCAGGGGGTCAGGTCTGCTCAATGCAGATATGAATCGGTTTTTAGATATTCTTACAAATGAGTTTCCTTTGATTGTGTAATCTGCAAACTTTTGGGTACCATAAATAAAAGCAAATTTACGCTTATCTGTTTTGTTGAACTGAAGGGCTTGTTGATACGTTATATTATTTTCAAATTTATCATCATGATGAATCCATGGGGAAGTGATATTTTTGTAAACGGTACCAAACTGAGGGCTTCCAATAGAAAACAATGACAAAGAGTCAACTAAAATTTGAAATTGTTCTTTCACATAATCATAACCGGAATGCAAATCATCACTTTCATGGGACATGATCATGACGTGCGTAAGATCATGATAGATGTGAGAAATTTCTGCAACAGTATCTAATTTACTAAATCGGTAAAATTCATCTGAGTTGATTTTTCTAATTCCAACATCACCAATTTGAATACCCTTTTCATCGACATCAGATGTGAAATTAAATAACGGAGCGACATACTCGTCAACCAGTAATTCTTCCAAGAATTTAAAAAATTTTGTAAAAGATTTGTGAAATGACAGTTTGTTCATCAAAAAGTCCGTATTATGCTCAAGGTATTCTATAAGAAAATTCAAAGGAAATTCATTCACAAAATAAGGAATGTTCTCAGTATTGCCATCAGGGTTATCATGAAATTTTTTGTTAAATTTTTTAAATTTGCTTGATACAAAAAAATTTGTAATAACATCGTACGATTTTAAATTTTTTATATCATTTTTTAACAAGCCCTTTATTAAAAAAACAAAATCCCCCTTGTCTACAGTGATAGATTTTTTGTATTTCCCATTTGGGAAAAAAACAGGTTTGCGGATTTCCTTAATTTTTAATTTGTCAGAATTATTTTTACAGATTTTTAGCGAATCGTTTAAAAAATGAAGTAAATCACTTTTGAAAATTTCCTTGTCAAACATTTTTTATTTTTGCAGGTCTAGGATATGCATTTATTTCAGGATACTTTAGATGTATTAGTTTTGCAAGTGCAGGTGCATATCCACTTCGAGAAAAATCCGTAACGACTGTTTTGGGATTTACGTCTCCAACATAATTTAAAATATTTTCAATGGATGCATGCGAGGCTAAATTATAACGGCATCCGCCTTCAAATGGGATTATTGCAGGGTTGTCTTCAGTGAATTTGTATCGATCCACAAGCATCCGGTAGTAATTTGCTAGAGAGGAATCAACAATTACATCGTTTGTTAAGAATATGACACATGGTTTGTTTGAACTAATTAAATCCCAGTATTCGTATGAATCATAATCCACAATATCCCTAAATTCATTTTTTTCATGTTTGAATATTTTTAGTAGAATATCTTTTTGTTTTTTGTCTGCTACGAATTGAACATCATGAGATAATTTACTTCCGTCATATGCAACTTCAAAATGTCTAATTAATTCCTGCAATGTTCCAGATGAGGATTTTATGATGACAGGTTTGTGTGAAAATATTTTTTCCTTGACATCCTCAAACATTCTGTTCATCACAGATTTTCTGTCAGTTTTTCCATCAAATGATGGGTCGCCATGAGTCGCATCCAACACAAGGTGATCTGCATGCTGAATTTCGATATCAGGATAGTTGAAATCTCCAGAGTAAAGGAGCGAAGTTCCATCGGTTTCAACATGGACTTGGGACGAACCAGGAATGTGGTTTGCTTTAAGCAAACGTACTGTGCCAAAATTTGTCTTGTACTTATTTCCATCCAGAGTCACCCATTGTTCTCGGAGTTTAAATCCGGGTTTAATTGCAGTAATGGCTTCAAAAGTTATGGGATGCGTAATCAGTACGTCATACTCTCCAATGCATTCAGTGATTGCAGATATGTGATCACTATGAAAGTGTGAGAAAACGCCGATTTTTGATTCACTTTTAAAACCATCACAGTATACAGACGATAGTTTGATTGGACAGTGTTGGCGTTTGCCGCCGTTACAAACTACATCTATAAGATCAAAATCAGCCAATTTTTTCCTCCAAAAAAGAATTTAAAAAATCAGAATACGAAACACCTTTTTCCAATTGTTGCTCATGAAATACGGTAAAGGCATCTTGGTCCATGGAGATTGTAATAAGAACGTCAGTCGTATCGACTGAATAAAACTCGCCACTCAAATTATTTTTTAGCATGTCAATGATTCTTTTTTCATAATCGTCATTGGATTTAATAAAATTTTTTAATGTGTCTTGTATCTCGCACACTACAAGATTTGTAATGTCAACTACCTTTAGTTTCATAATTTTTTCAATGCAATCATCAATGGCCAGATTGGAATCAGAGTCCAGACATTTTTTAATATTTTGCACGTCTGCTTGAGTTAGTTTTTCTTTTTTGTCATTTGACTTGAATGTTTGAAGAATTTTATCCTGCTCATCATGAGAAAAATTTATCATTTTAAGTATTACCGAGAAAGGAATTTTTGGATGCCCTTCCCAGCCCCAGCCAGCCAAATCCTGGCTTTTTTCAGAAATGTTCAGCAGTTGAAGAAATTTAGTTACTTGTGTCGAATCCCGTTTTTTATACATATGAGAACTGTCCTTGCTTCTGCCAAGCCCCAACCTCTCGGAAACTTGTGTCCTGTCTTCGTTTTCTTCATCCATTAACTGTTTGATGTATCTGCCACATTCCAAAGGCTGCAGTGGCTGGCGTTGCTTTATTCCTCTTCCCTGCTGACCTACGCTCAACAATAATTTACTGTACAAATCAATATTGCTAGTAAGACGCTGCATGCCAGAAATGACTACTCAAGATCTTTGTATGCGTCAGTTACACCCTTTACAATAAATGACGTTGCAGTAGAAACTTCCTTTTCACCCTTGTCTTCAGAAACTCTTTGCAATTTTTCAGCTACCTCCAGTGATAAATTAACAGTGAACTTCTTTTTTACTTTTGATCTTGCACGTCCTGCAATCTGATCAGGATTTCCTCCCTTTCTAGCTTCATCATCCAGATCCTCATTTTGAAATTCACCGCTAGCATAATTTCTTGCTAATTTAATTACATTTTCAAGTTGCTCATCAGAATCACTTGACGTGGATCGTAGGGCATCCACAGCTCGTATTGCAGCATTTTCTGCTGTTTGAGGATTGGCGCTAATTTGTCCATCGTTAATTGCGTCAACTATTTTTTGAGGCAGTCTTGCTAATTTGACATATTTGTTTACCATGAATCTAGTCAATCCAAATTTTTCTTGGACCATGTCATAATCATGATAAACATTGTAAAGGTCAGTTACAGCTTTAATGAGATCTGTCTGATGCATTCCAAGATGGGTAATGTTTTCTGCTAAAGATAAAGCAGTTTTATCGTCAGAATTAGTTGGTTCAGGTATTAAAATGGCCTTGATTTTATCAAATCCCCCTTTAGGATATTTTTCATTTAAAAGTACATGTGCGTTTAGTCTTCTTTGTCCGGCCAATACAACATATCGACTATTTGCAGAATCGTAATACGCTGTAATAGGTTGTAATAATCCCAAGGCCTTGATACTAGATGCCAAATCATCTATGCCGTCATCTATATCTCTTGTACGGACATTGTGCTTTTGAATTTTAACATCATCAAGAGAAAGAAATTCAATTTGATCATTTGAATCAGCAGGCAATACATAATCAGATTACAATTGGTTAAAAAAGATTACTGAAATTAAAATTAAAAGCAGATACTCCTAGGACAAAATTAATTCGCATGCAATTAAGTTATAATTCAAATTAATTTTATATTTTTTTTCCAAGTTACCCAGCAGTTCATTTTTTTCCTTCTCCAAATCAGTTATTTTGTCCATGATCATGAATCTGTATTTTTTTATTTTTTCAAGGTCATCGGATGTTTTTTCTTTTTCATTTATGGAGTTATCCAATTCCCTAATCTCATCATCAAATTTAGTTACAAAAATTTTGTAATCATTTTGATATTGGGATTGGTTTGCATTAATAAAATCAGTTTTTAATGCATCCGTTTTTTCTTTCAAATCATCCAAGGCCACGATATAGGATTTTGTGACATTCTCCAAGAGGGATTTAGGGTCAATTGCAAAGTCATATTCAGTTAAATCATCAACTATGTTTGTAATTTGCAGTTTTTGTAGATCAACATCCACTGAAAATAGTTTTGAAGTGTTTGACGTGCTGGAAAAATGTACAAAAAAATGATACCTGACGACGATTATACCAGTGGGGTATTTTGTTCTCTTTTTTACAATTGAACCCTTGTTGCTACAGAGGGTCATTATTTGAAACAGAATTTTACTTCCAGGTATGATCAAATCACAATTAACTTCATTTGAAACTTTTTCATCAAATGTAAAAACAAGTTTAGATTTTTGGAAATAATTTTGGTTTATTTCTGGAACCAGCACTGTATAAACACCAGATTTTTCAGAAATTTGAAACTTCGAGATACTAAAAAATGAAATAACAAATTCCCGTATTTTATTTTCAGGCTCCATTGTCATCTTCCCCTTTTATCGCAGACAAATTAAAATTTTGAAACACGTCGCTGGAAAAATTTTTCACAACCTCTGCAACCTCTTTTTGATTTTTCAGACTGTCTCCGAGTGATGAGAATTTGTTTTTTATTTCGGATTCACTTTTTGAATCCATAAACTCCTTAAACCAGGTCTGTGACGAATTGTCTTCAGAGTCCTCAAAAATTAAATCCATTTCCCCCAAAACCATTGTAAACAATTGAATTTTTTCATAAAGCAGTTCCAGAATATATGCCTCAATGGTTCCATGTATAGCATAATTGTAGATGTTGACGTCACTGGTTTGTCCAATCCTGTGAACCCTGCCGATTTTTTGCTCCACCTTCATAGGATTCCAAGGCAAGTCATAGTTTACAACATTGTGGCAGAATTGAAAGTTTTGTCCCTCCCCGCCAGCACCAGTGGATACCATAATCTGACACTTGTTTTTGAAATTACGGACAGACTCTGATCTTTCATCCACAGACAGTTTTCCGTTAAAGACAGCAACAGAGTAGCCGTGCTCTTTCAGATATTCCACCACGTAATCCTGAGTGGCATAAAATTCAGTAAAAATGAGAAATTTTGATTTGTCGCTACTAATTATCTTCATAAGGTCCAACAGTTTTGAATCAATTGGAATTTGATCTGCAATTGAAATCAGAGAGTCGTATTTTTGCCCGTCAATTACTTTGTTCATTTTCATCTTGTACAGCGCTCTCTTGGAACATCTTGTGCTGCTTGCAGCCAATCTCTGGTAAGTCATCAGGGCCAGAAAGTTAGAATCTTCAGATGCGTCGTATGCCTCCCTAATGCAGTCAGTTATTTGGCGATAAAGTAAAGATTCCTTTTCGGTAGGTTCCAAAATATTTGTGTGAGGGATTCTTTCCTTGAAGTCAATATACTGGCCAACCTCTTTTCTTGTCGTTCTAACAACTACCTTTGACAAAATTTCTTGCAGTTCCTCTCGGTATAGCGGGTTTAGACGTCTGGAAGAGTCATCCAAAGTATATTTTTCCTTGAACTGATTCCATGTTCCAAGGTATCCGGGACGTAAAAGTTCAACAATGTTGTACAGTTCTGACAAGTTGTTCTGTACAGGGGTTGCACTTAGCAACAGCAAATGTCGTTTGGACAGATTCTGCACAAGCTTGTGCTTGTGAGTCTGGGAATTTTTCATGCTGTGAGCCTCATCCACAACTATGATGTCCCAAAAAATATTTTTGAGCGCTTCAGAGTAGTTTGGAAACACCGCAGAAGAATGTGACATTAGCAGCAAATTGTGCGAAGAGACACTTGTGAATCTTGAATCGCCTTTTTGGCTAACAAAATCCAAATTAAATTTAGAGATCATTTCGTCCTGCCACTGCAAGAGCAATGACGGAGGAGCCAAAATCAAAACTTTTTTGGCAAGCGACGTCATCAGAAATTCTTTGATGATAATTCCTGCCTCAACAGTCTTTCCCAGGCCCACCTCATCAGAAAGCAACGCAGAGCCCCCAAGGTCATTTTTTACCCGCTGAGCTGCGCGTATCTGGTGCTCAAAAATACTGACATTTTTGTTTACTCGCAGGGATTCAGTGATTGCAAGTTTCTGATTCTGCAAAAGAGACAGCAATTCATGGGATTTCAAAGCCAATTCCAGAAATTCAGGGTTGTGTTTCAGATCATTTCTTAATTTTTCTTTGATTCCAAATTTGTCAGGATACTGTATCCGTATATTTTCAGTGTCAGTCATCGGAGAATTAATTTTTGCAACTCCCTAAAAAAGATATTATGTTAAACACAATTAAGAAATGAGTTTCAAGTTAATTAAATTTTAAAATCAGAATAATTGTGATTCCAAGTTAACCCAATTCTGGGTTCATTTTGATTGTAATTGAATAATCTTTCAGTATCCAAGTCCAACATGCCAATTGTTTTTTCGTCAATTTTATCGTTCATTGTTTTTAATGAATCTGTAAAATGGTATTCTGAGAAATGTTCCTTGTTGTCATCTACACATAATTTTAAAAAATTCTTTTATATCAAATGCATAATTATTTCGTATGGGACGTCTAAGAATTGAAGCCAGTTTAATAAAATATATTGATTATTCTACAGGTTATGCAATTAAATCAAATAAAACCCATCCAAGTTGGTCAAATCAGGACGGTTGGACTAATGATACAATGAATAATGCAGATCCTAATCCAATCAAAATTCCAGATTACCAAAGAAAATTAGTTTGGAAAGCTGATGATATTGAAGGTTTGTTTATAACTTCAGGAAAACTATTAGGCAACATCACATTTGCTAATGGAGATATTCCAAATTCATCTAGAACGCAATTAACTTTAGTAGATGGATTGCAAAGATTTTCAGCAATTACATCAATAATGAGATCATTATACAACAACATCCTAGCAACACATCCAACATTTCCAAATTTAGCAGACACTCATTTTCAAAAGATACGAGATAATCTGAGTCCTTCTCATGCAATTATTTGGGAGCATAACCATTCCATGCTTTTGAATAGTGAAAGAAAAGGGATTAAGTCAAGTTATGAAGAGTTATCCACTGTTGTAGATGAATACATAGTAGAACAACTGAAGAAAATTGTAAAAAATCCAACAAGTTTAGAATTTGCAAAACAAGTTCACAAAACAATATTTGATAAAATGGTAGTTGCTGATGTATATCTAGATTTTGATAATCCAAATGAAATTATAGAAACTTTCAAGGACGTTAATTCCACAGGAATTTCACTTACTGATACAGACCTTTTCCGTGCATATGTTATTGGACAAACTGAAAGTTTACGCTGGAGCGATGACGACATTACTGAAGGGGAAAATAGATTCACACTAGCGCTCCAACCAGATAAAAAAAGTAGTTTTAACAAAGATTACAGAAAATGGTTTGGCATAAGATTGTATCAAGCATATCAAAATAAGCCGACAAATGTTTTCCCAGATTGGGGAAATTTATCTCTAAATTCATTAGAGACACTCTTTGACTATATTAATAATTGTGAAGCATCTCAAAATGATAGAATAAGTGATTCTGAATATAGATATCCATATTTGAAAGAAATTTTTAATTGTGGAGCATTACCATTTATTGCATTCATTTGGTTTTACTATCAAAATCATTATCTCCGACATTTAAAAGAAATTCAAAGCATATCAGATCAGATCAAAGAGACATTTACATTAGCTTCAATTGATGAAGGAGAATCTTCAACACAGACAACCGACCAAATAGAATCACATGTAAACGAAACACTACAGAAATTGGAAAAGATCGATGAACTCTTGAAGGGGTATGAGGAAAAATTAAACATTCAAGGTATTGCTGATTCAAGGAGAAAAAAATTGCAGAAAGAAAGGGATGAATTGACGCAATTACAACAAAAATATCCTGATTATTATCGTGATCTTCCTGATTTTCTAGGAGGTTCATTAGATACTACTCAAGACGCTTTGCTTTTCCTAAGAGCAGCATATAGAAGACAGATGAATGGAGATGTTGGCTCTACAGCACCAATTGTAGACAGATTAATGAATGGGGATATTACAACTATGGCCACTTTAGCTGAAGAATTCAACCCTGATGAAGATGCAGGTCCATTAAATCAATCTCCAAACGAAGAATGGTTACGAGGTAGATTGTTAGCTAAATCAGGAACGTCCCAGGCAAAATATTACTTTAATGCGTGTTTACTTCCTGCCAGAAATAGTGGAGAGACAGAATTCAAACTTATGGTTTATGGATCCAAAGTCGGTCAATGGAACATAGATCATTTGATTCCGGTGAAGAAATTAGTTATTGGTGATGGCAAAATTGAAGGGAAAAAAATAGTTAATTTTGCACCGCTAGATGCCCCTCACAACAAAATGGCAAATACGGTTGGTTGTTCAGAGAAAATTACATGTACAGGATATTATTCGCAAATAGTAGATTCACACCCATATTGTCAATGGCTTGTGGAGAAACATTATGTTAAGCATCAATATGATAACAGAGATGACGGGACAGCTACCGGGCAGGTAATACCAGGATTACATCCATTAGACAAACAAGAAAGTTTAGTTCACAAAGATACATCAAAAATAGGTGATGAAAGAATAGAAAAATTAATTTCGTTATTGACTCCAAATCTCTAATTTCTTTTTTCTCATTTTCTCTAAATGGTTTGGCCAGTAATTCAGAAATTCTGTAATAGTTTTTGGTGGAGAATTTCCACCTTCCCTGACATGGAATTCAAATCCTCCTCCATCTGAAACATCTTTTTTTATTACAAAAGCCATATCAGATGGTTCAACGTCAACGAAGCAAACATCTTGAGATTTGTACTGAAAAACTACAATCTTAACTGAATTAAAAATTTCTGTGCCTATGAGAAATTTACCTTTCAAAAAACCTCTAAGAAATATTTCAAAGCCATCTGCATCCCGTTTACCGTCCGGTAAAAAAGAATAATCTCCCAACAGTCCTAATGGTTCATGAGTTTTATCATGTATCCCAATGTACAACCTACCGCCTTCAGCATTTGCAAAAGCTTGAATTGTTTTTAGTACGCTATGTTGAAGAAATTTTTTTGGGTGTTCAGGATGGTCTGAATCAAATGCAAACGAACCCTTGTACTCTAAATTATCATTCTCATCATATGTTAAAGCAACTTTCAAATCAACTTCCAATTGCTGGTGTGCACGAATACCTTTCAATGCATTGTCTTTGGGAATCTGAATTTGTTTAGTTCTTCCAACAACACCACTTTGTAATCTAACTTTAATGCCATCAGAATGATGTTCTGCAATACCTAAGACAGCTGCAACAATTCCTTCAGATGTTTCTCCTTTATCTGTTAAAATGTACACATACATTCCAGGTA
>ENA-OREN01004955-OREN01004955.1-marine-metagenome-genome-assembly--contig:-NODE-4955-length-11298-cov-17.424739_pt1 | contig 11298 bp, 6 predicted proteins | sample MGYA00248624_ERZ508555 | MGnify/ENA primary metagenome ERZ508555 (study PRJEB26222, sample SAMN06267773) | marine metagenome | isolation source: Saanich Inlet, British Columbia, Canada | place...
TATCACTGGCTGTTGGAGCACAGGGCTCTCGGGATAAATCCGTTATAGATGGTGGACCTGAACCAAATTCAATGTCTTCCACATAAAGAGGACAAAGCTTATAGGCCGTAGAATCAGCATTACTACCATAGTGATGGTAGAGCCATCCTTCCATAGATTGTACCAGGGAACCCACAGGAGGCGGCCCCACGGTTTCAAAATAGGTTGCTATACTGTCAGAATCATCATCCACCAAAACAGATCCTGTACCATCATCTACAGCAAAAACTTCATACTGGAGATCATTATTAGTTACAATACCGTCTTCAATACGGACCATGACATTACCCCACTGTTCAGCCGTTGTTGGCCAGAGTAAATCACCGGTGTTAACCGTATCTATAGCAGGTAAAGGCTGTTCGAAGTCAATAATATTGATCGGTTCAGTAATGAATAATTCTGTCATGTTCGCAGGCCCTGTTGAGTATTCATCTATGTAACCCGTAGCTTGAATTAAATCGCCTTCGAAAAGTGTTGGGAAAGCAGCACTATCCGGGTCATAAGACAAAATTGCGCTCCAAGGACCGCCATGTACATCCGAAAAAATGAATTTCACACCAGCACCGGCATAACTTAAGCCTGATGGCATAGTTACGATACCTTCTATAGTTACTGTTTCATCCACCATATAAGACTTATCTGAATCTTCATCTTCACCAGCCTTCATTAGGTCACTATACAACACTTGTTGAATACGCTGTAACCTCACAGGGGCACCATCTACTTCAACCACATCCCGTGCCAATCTGGGTTCAAGTTTTGCATCACTATATGTATAGGTCATAACGCCTACAACTTCAGCCAGTGCCTGTCCACTTTCAGGGAAATAATAATAATCCCAAATATCATCTACACGAACAGAATTTGTTCCATCTGTAACGGACCATTCACCATTATTAAGGTCCTCATTATCTACAGTAACGTTCTCTACCGTTACCAAACATCCTTCATACGCTTCTGCATCAGATCCTCCGGTCATAATCTGCCCGGGTGTAACAACCGCTGGGCTGATCATATTGACAGCTGGACCATGAATAATAACTTCCGTTACATCAACAATTTCTGTTAAGTCGTAATATTCATCCACTGTTCCAGTAACAGTAACACTATCCCCCTCTGCCACTGAATGAACCGTTCCTGCGGATGATGAGAAATCAAATGTATCCCAGCCGCCATATTCAAAACAGACAACCCCATTCCAGGGGCCTTCCGCATCCTGAACATAAAGATAACGATTACTGCTGCTCCCCCAGAATTCAGCAGTTACAATACCGCTGATGGTAACTGTTTGCCCATTCAAAGGCGAGTCTCCTGATGAATCTGTTGTATATTGAATATCATGAATGGCTGTAATCTCACCACCTGTTGGGTTCACCATATAAGAAGATTCAGCGGATGTGGTGGTGCCGTCTTCATTATCAACAGCTGTGATTGAAAATGTAACCGTTGTACCAGCCGTCTGTGCCGGTATAGTCCCTGTATAGGTATCACCTGTTGAATTGGCCATGGTAACATCAGTGTCAGTTGTTGATCCTGTGTTATAGGTCAATGTTGCACTGGCAATGGTTCCATCATCCGTGATAACTGCTGATACTGTTACATCATCTGCTTCTGTTGGAGAAGAAGGTTCGAAAGCAATACTGCCAATGGTGGGCAGAAATGTAATAGAATGAGGATGAGAGCCTAGATAGTCCCAGGTATCTTGATCTAATACAACCCATTCAGAATTACTTTCATTGGTTCCTGCGGAACTGGCCCAGTCACCGCCATTACCTTCCGTAACAATTGCTTTTCTGACCAGGGTATGATCCTTGGTCGCTTCCACCACGCCTGCTACGTCCCAGCCGTCTCCAGGATTACCATTCCAGTCGCCAATACAATCAACGATTGTATAAGCGCCTTCGTCTCCTTCCACCAAACAAAAACCATCATTGCCATTACTGAGATAAGTAAAGGTAAAATCTGCTTCTGCCAATATTGCTTCATCGGCTTCACCATGCGCAATAACATACACATCACCGGCAGCTACTGTTGCACCATCTGGAAATGTATTCCAATATTCATATTCACCAACCGTGGAAGGGTCATTGGAAACATTAGGGAATGCCAGGCCCGTTAGATCTACATCAGTACCCGTCCCGTTATATATTTCAAGGTATTTGTTGTTGCTTGACCCTTCTCCATATTCACTGAAAAATAAACCAGTAACATCCACTGCAGGTGTCTCCAAGGCACCTTCATCAATCCAACTCGCGATGAGATTTACTTCATCCCCACTTAAATCAGGATTGTTTCCTGGAGGCATAAATCCAGAGTCAACATGTTGCCATAATAAACTATTGGCGTGATCCAGAGGTATGACCACTGGGCCATTATCGCTAGTTCCAGACATTAAATTATCATAGGAGGTTAAATCAAGATTATTTTGATACGCGCCACCAGCCACATGACATGAGGTTGTACAATTGGCATTAAAGATGGTTAGAATCTGTGATTCATAGTCCACCTGTCCAATTAGCATTCCCATTGCCATAATGATTAAGATCGATTTTTTCATTTGTTTCTCCTTTGTTGTTAATTAAACCCTTTTCCATAGGGTTTTATTTGATGATCAAAAATTTCCCTTCCTTGATCTGGCCAGAATTTTTATCTTCAACTGTAAACAAGTAAAGACCAGATGCAGTTGCTTGGTCATGCATTGTGATCAGGTCCCACGCATGTTCGCCACCTGCCATTAATGGATTTTTTTGAGCATCAATATTTGCAATATCTGCGCCATTGTATGATTCCTCATGTTGAATGATATCTACCAAATCCCCAGCCAGGGAAAAAATTCGAATTTCAGCTTCTTTTGGCAGATTTCGAAACCATAGCATTTTGCTTCGGCTACCATAGCCATCCCAAAGGGCCTGTCCCTTAAATGGATTTGGATAAACGGTTGGATCGCCAACCCAATCATTTTCTTTTGCTGCAGCTTTACCTGGAAAAACATAAACCCGATTTGAGTAAATCGAACTCTCCAGACTTTCAAGATTTGCATCAGGATCTCCCTGATCATAGGCTGTGACAGCGTAGTAATTTAACCATCCATCCTTGATATTTGCATTCTCAAATTTATATTGATAAAAATTTCCACTTCCTACTGGGTATTCTTCTTCACTGTAACAACCGTATTCATCTTTTATTCTTAAAATATCAAACCCTGTATTGTACCCAATATCTGGTGAGTAAGGATCGTAAACGCAATTATTGTTATAATCATATAGTATATCCCAATAAGTATCAGTCCAGACAGAATCACCATTTACATCATCCCATTGTTCACCAAAATCATACTGTCCATTTCCGTTAATGTCATCCCATTCTTCTGCAAGCACCAAGTTCACGGAATCCCCATCATATGGTTCGGCATCAACTTCAAGTAATAAAGAAAATTCACCTAGATCATCATTGGCAGTTTTACGTGCACCATAAATCCGATATCCTTCAAAATCTGCTTCCTGGCTAATTGGATCTAAAAAAGATTCTGCACCATCCTGCCAATAAATTGTCACCTTTCCCGATTCAACTACTACTTCCATATTAGGAGACGGCGGTGGTGCGGGAAGGATATAACGATCAATCACACCATTGCTATTTCCGTCTTCACCTTCATCCAATTGGTTATTTCTATTGTTATCTTCCCCATCAAACGCTTTTTGTGCCCAATCATAATTCACAATCAAATTGTTTCTTCTGGCAGATGAATTCCCTTCGCCACCAGACCCCCAAAGTCCACAAACTACCGTAAAAGATAAATTACAGGAATCCCCTGGTGCCAAAGTCCAAGCTGTTGTATCAGCATTATGTTCGGAACCAATAGGTCCAGCTGAAATCATAAAAAGCCAACTATCTTCTGACGCAGGGTAGCCTTCTGATGTATAATCATCGCCAGTCCCTTTTTGAACAGATGAGTTCATAGTTTCGTATCGTTCCGCATCATTTACAGGCATAATGTAAGAAGGATATGTTTGGTTACCTGTAGATGTCCAAGCCCACTGATGATAATTCGTTTTTAATCTTTCTCCAGGAATATTGCTTCCCAATGCAGAAATCCCAATATAGGATTCAGCCCAACCATCGTCGCCATTTGCATCATATTGATAACCAATATCTCTACTAAAACCAGCATCATCTAATGATTCATCATATCCATTTAAATTATCAGACCAAGAAAAGCCACCTCCCGGCGTGTATATATCCGTGTAATTAAAATTTGCTACAGAAGCATCTGCCCAAATGCCGCCATAAATATCATGGATTGTATCTTCAGAAACATTTTGAAAAGTATAGTTCAAAATAACAAAGGCGTCCGCATAAGAATAATTCCAGGCATACGCTTTTAAATGAATATCTAATCCCAGAGGAATATGACCTTGTATGCCTCCCCCATCAGTCGGTGATTCTCCGTAATCTTTAAATTCACAAATCATATCTTGGTGAGAGATTGCCTTGGGAGAATAATATTTTGCCATGGAATCTTGAGTTGTGGATGAAATTGAAGACCTAATTGTGATCGGTGATCCTGCAAACAATTCAAAACCTTCATCGCCAGAATCAAAGACACCATCCACAATGGCAGTTGAAACACGACGCTGACCGTTCACAATACCGCCAACCCATAATGCAGCATAGGAAAAATGCTCAATCTGTTCTCTACCAATTTCTGTATGTTGTTTATATTCACACGAAGGATGAATACTTCCATCCTCCATTCGGTTCCACCCATTTCCCAAAATTCCATAATTGGTAATGGTCATTCCTAAGTTTCCTACAGATGTGTATTTATCAAATTCATCGGCAGCAAATTGGATTTTATAAGGGGTCCTTCCTTGGCCCATTGCAAGACAAAAAGTAAAAACAAGGCACAGGGCTTTCTTCATTACTTAATTAGAATCGCTTTTTGGGTAAATGTTCTGGAACCATCCGAAAGTTGAATAAAATAGATTCCGCTCGCCTGATTTTGAGCGTACCACAGAAATTCATAGCTACCCGAATGTACGATTTCACCATTCAAAAATGTTTCAACAATACGACCAGTAATATCATATACATATAGAGAAACAGCATCCTTTATCTCATCCTTAATTTCAAACCGAATCGAAGTACTTGGATTAAATGGATTGGGATAAGGTGGAAGCAATTCAAATTGAGTTGGAATAAAAAGTCCATTTTTGGTAGAAAGTGATCCATCATAAAATGTTCCCGGTGTTCCAAAATCACTATTGCCGTAGGATAACGTTGCTTCAAACCAATTTTCACTTTCATTATTATTAGAATTAAGATCATGGATTTCCATGGATGCTCCGTTTCCAAAATCCCACGAATTTGTATAACGAACCTCATCCACGATGGCACCGGTTTGGTCTGTTAAAATTATTTCATCATCACTATTTGAGAGTAAAAAGTTGCTGTATTCATAATTTGCTACAACACCGCCATTTAAAGTTGAATCTGCATTTCGAGCAAAAACAAAAAAGTCTCCCGGCAAGATTGGAACCGACAAGTCAACGTTAGAAATGGTATGATTATCAGTTCCGGCATCCTTGATTGTCCAACCATTTATATTAATCACCGTATCTGTGGTATTTAAAATTTCAAACCATTCACCATAAGAATCTGATACTGCTGATGGATTCGGCATAATCTCTGTAATCACAATACCTGCATCATTATAAACCAAATCATCAAACCACACATCCATATAGACCGGTAAATGATCAGATGCATCGTGTAGTGCATCTGCGATAGCATCACTTACAGAAGAATTATTCCCATTATTAATGGCATTATTAAAATGGTTTCCATCATTCCCAACGGCCCAATAAGTATCTTCTACATAGCGCATATCGGATTCAGAATCTAATATTGAAGACGAAGCAAAGATCCAATCAAATCGGTCATCCATTCCACCGTTGGCGCCACCTCCAAAACTTGTGGTTCTGGGAGATTGGGTATGCACATCTGAATAAGAACTATTATTATGCCACGGGCCAATACGGTCAATTGGGTCAAACAATCTTCCATCATTGTCACTGGCATCGCCTGTAAGCATATCAAAGGCAGGTTCTTCCGTTGAAGAATTAGAATAAATATTAAAATCGCCTGCAACCATAAAATAACTTCCTTCGCTTAGATCATTTAAATAAGATCGAAGAACGGTTGCCTCATTCAATCGTTGAGATGCATTATCACTTCCAGAGCTTGCTTTTAAGTGAACACCATAAACATTGAATTCAATTGCTGAAGATTCATGAATCATGACAAATTCAGGTACATCTCTCAATCCGGAAGAAGATGCAGTATTAATAATAGATGTGCTCAAAAATGAAAATTCGCTGTGCTTATAGTAGAGAGCAATATCCTGCTGTGCACTTTGATTTGTAAACGTAGCGGCGGACCATTCATTCGGTTCAAAAACATCAAGAACATCCGATTTGAAATGGTTGAATCCGTTTTGCCCAATAACTTCTTCGGCAATAATTAAATCTGGCTCAATCAATTCTAAGATGGCAATATAGTCATCTTCTCGACTATTGTCATCCTCATAATTTAATAAATTGTACGTCATAATTCTGGCATTGGACGCTTGAAGAATTATTGTAAATAATAAAAAAGGTAAAAATCTCATTTGGCTTTTGAATCGATCTCTGATTTATCGATTTCCTGATAGTTATGTTTTACTAAATGTGTTGTCTTGAATTTAGACTAAAATTGGAGTTTACTCGAAGGTAAAAATTTGTTAAAGGTTAGTTAATGTAGCATGTTTGAAACAAATTCAAATTGATATCCCTTTCGTTGCAATATAGGAATATGTTCTTTTAAAATTTTTAATGTATTTGGTTTTACATGACCAATTCCAACTGCTGAGCCCAATTTATCTGACTTTTCAACCAATTCAATCAATTGTGCTAATATTTTTCCTTCATCATCAACGTTATCTAAAAACACATTTCGACGAGTTGTAGGAACATTAAAAACTTCCATTGTTGATTCGGCAACGGTCTCAGCCGTAGTTCGGCTATCCACAAAAAATAATTTTCGCTCCTTAATAACCCGCGCCACATTGGACATGACATGTTGGTCAGCCGATGCTTTCGATCCTTGATGATTATTCATTCCAATTGCCATAGGGATTTGATTCAACGCCGTCCGAACTCTTTCTTGAATCGTTTCACTCTTCATGGATGTTGTTAATACAAATGAATCTTCGCCACCCTTATTTGCAAGATTTTCTAAAGGCATATGGACAATAACTTCAAATCCTTTTTTTACGGCCATTTCCCCAAAAGATTTACTGTGTTCATGTCCCGGAATTATGGCATAGGTCAATTTTGCATTTAACGCTAAAAACCCATCTGAAACATCATCGTTCCGATATCCGAAATCATCAATGATAATTGCGATTTTACCTTTCATGGTTGGAGGTGGAACTTCCGGCGAAATTTTATGGGCCTTCTCTTCTTTTTTGACCACGTCCACTTTTTCAACTGTCACAATTTGGTTTTCTAATACAGTTACCCGCTGATCCATCTGCCTAAGAAAAATCAGAAGAATAACGATGAAACCAATCAGAATATAATTAATCGGAAATTGAAATTTCTTTTTTGTCATGGGAGTTGGAATTGAAACGAAATTGTTTGAGGAATACCCAGATTTTGAGATCCAAATTTGATCCCATATGTGATTTGGTAACGGCTAATTTGCACCCCGAATCCACCAGATGTTTCAACTACATTTTTTGAAGAGGAAAAACCACTCATTATACTTAATTGATTCCACCGAAACTGGTTCCCTAAATAAACTTTTACTGCATCCGAAACCTGATTCCAATCTGCGGATCCGTAAAGCGTATTGTGATATTCATTGAATGTTATTTTTTTAGAAAGTCCACCACTCACACAAATAGGTAAAATAGGTGACCCACTGGATAATTCTGACATTTTTCCTAAATTTTTAATTGTGGCTCCAAAGGTAAACCCATTTTTTAAATTCAAGGCATATCCGAGATTCAGTCCCAAGCCCGAAGACACATCCGTATATAATCCCATTGAAATAAAAGAGAGAGAGAGACCAAATTTTTGATTTTCCCGTTGGATAGAAAGCCCCGATTTCAACAATATCCCATAAGAAGAAAATGTAGAAAATGCGTCATCTTGTGGAACCGATTCTCTGAATTCTAAATCAGAAATTCCAGAATATTTTGCACTGATATGAAATATTTTCTTCGACTTTAATACTTGTGCATAACTCAAATGAGTTAAAGTAACATCCCCAAGCCAAAGTCCACGACTCACCGAAAAATCGGGGTGAAGTTCAGGTGCCGAATAGAGTGCTGGATTCCCTGATTTTATTCCCAAAATAGTGGGATGATTTCCCAGACTCAATTCTTCCGCATTTACAGGTAAAACTAAAAATTGTGTTCCAATTCCGTATAAAGGAAAAAGGAGAATTAGAAAAATTTTAAAAACGGAATGCATACGAAATTGTATGAGCCGATTGAGTTGCCCAATCCATAGAAAAAGCGTAATCGATATAGGAATCATGGGGTTTAAACAATCCATATTCATAGCCGACTCCAAACGCTTTCCGACCATTGCCATATCCACCACGGAAATAATATTGTTCTAAGAATCCATACTCCACACCCAACCTTGGTATGATTCCTGTATAAGATTCATGATCAGTAATGAGTCCTATATCTCCAACCACAATTAATCCTTTATGATTGAGTCGAGATCCGATTCTATAAATAGTTGGAAATTCATCTTTATACAATCGACCTTCGGCATAGACATCTCCCGTATCCCATTGGTAATTTGAACTCAAATCTTGAATAGTAATTCCAATCGTGTTGAATTTTCCCGTTTTAATTAAAAGGCCAATGTCAAAACCAATTCCTGAGCCGGTTAATTGATCAGATTCGGTAATGGGAAGATCATATCGGAGAATTTTTACATTCGCTCCAAATGATATCCAATTTAAAATTCTTTGTGCGAATGTAAAATAAATCGCATTTTCACCCGTTTGCATCATGGATGATTTCATACCCGTACTATATCGACCCTGAATATCTGTAACGCCAGCATAAACCCATCCAATCCCAACGCCTGCGGTTGGAGGCAAAGGCATTGCAATACTTGTCCCAGCGACTCGTCGATCTAAAGATAGATTTGAATAGGAACTCCCAATTTGGCGATGAGTCAAAAAAGCAGCCCAAGCTGGATTGTGAAATGTTGCAAAACTGAGATCCATTTCTGCTGTAAAACCACTGCCCATTGCGATGGATCGAGCCGTCATGCCCATTCGCAAAAAGCCACCGGGTTGTGAGCCCCAATCTTGACCGATAAGAATAGAAAATAAACAAATACTGATTAGAAATTTTTTCATTATTTAACCACAATAATTTTTGTCCAAAAATCCTTGGGAGAATTATTGGCTGAATAAGCAAAATTGATTCGGGCAAAATAAACACCATTGGAAACAAGAGCACCCGTTTGACCTCGACCATTCCATTTTACGGCTCCCCGAAATTTATTTAGATTGAAATTTTCAGAATAAACTTTTTCCATGGCAAAATTAAAAATATCTAAAATGATTTCTGTATTATAAACTTCTCCAGTATGAAATCGTACATATCCGTCACCGTTCAATTGATTGTGACTCAACGGTGAAAAAGGGTTGGGATATGCATAGACTTCTGTTGTGTCATACTCAGTTTGAAAAATGGACCAACTTGCACCATGAATATCAGAAGACAATGCCACTCCGTCTGAAGTACCAATCCAAAGTTTAGGGATTGTGTCACGTTCATCTAAGCTTGATGTATAAACTAAGTCTGTCAAAATTTGCTGGTGCGCTAAAAATGCCGTATCAATTGCAGCACTATATTTTGCCCAATTTTCACCATCATGACTTTTCCAAAGCCCTGAAGAAGTGGATGCAAAAACCAATGAATCTTTTGTTGTTACATTGTAAACACGTTCATTCAATAATGTGGTATTCCAAGTGACGCCATCATCTCTAGTATAACTGAGTCCTCGCGATTCTCCTGGTTTATCCGCATAAAGTGATGCTGCCCAAATTGTAATTTGTCCATTCCATAACTGTTTGGCTAATCCCACCACAAAATTCCCAGCAAGACCATCATCCGGATAAGAATAATGTTCCCATTCGATACAATTTAATATTTCAAAAATGCCAGGACTGACTTCATTGACTTCAACAATCATGATACCTTTATTCACTCCATTGGCCGTACCAACCCAAACCGTATCACCATAAGCAATCACAGAAAACGCTTTGTGATTATGATTCCCACCATCTCCTGGATCTCTCGGATTTAAATAATAACCCGGTAGAACGGATTTTCCATCAGAAGTAGTTTCATCAAAACCTTCACATAAAGATAATGAATCTTGCCCATCCATGGGCATGGGAACATTTTCCCAGGCTCTTTTTGTTAAATGATAACGTCTAAGTCCCCCAGCCCAACTGGCGGTCCATAAAAAATCACCAGATAAATCTGCATCATACGTCACATTTGCTTCTGGAACCGTAACAGGTAATTGACGATAATATCCTTCCCCAAAAGGTTTCAATGTATCCGCCACATTATCAACGGGCTGTTTTAAATAAGTCCAAGTTATTCCAGATGTATCCTGAGCATCATAAGTCAGGGTTACCCCGTATCCTACTTGGATATTTCCATTATCGCCGGAATATGCAACAGCCATGGTATCACCCATAACTGCAATGGCTGGAATTCCTCCTTGAGGAACAAGCTTTGTAAATTGACCATCCTTTAATGAATCTGCAGATGTTTGATAGGCAAAAATTCTGTGACCGTCATGAAGCGCTAACCCTTGTCCTGTCCCGAGCCAAGTAAGAGAATCGCCTAAAGTTCGAATTTCTGCAACAATATTGCTACTAAGACCCTCAGTCAAAAAAGTGTCTTGGATAACGGTTTTCAATGCAAATCGAGTTGGTGTATTACTTTGCCCCATCAATTGAGTCACCATTAAGGTTAATAGAAAATATTTACTGAATGATGATATCATATTCGATTGTTTTACTGTATTCATTTGAAGCATCTTGCGTACTAAAACGCCATGTAAATGACCCGGCTTTCGTCTGAAAATCAGGGTCTGTGAATCCTGTTCCATAAATTGGAATTCTAAAACTATAAATTCCATCACCGCTAACATCATCTCCACTGGT
>ENA-OREN01004956-OREN01004956.1-marine-metagenome-genome-assembly--contig:-NODE-4956-length-11297-cov-2.682709_pt1 | contig 11297 bp, 13 predicted proteins | sample MGYA00248624_ERZ508555 | MGnify/ENA primary metagenome ERZ508555 (study PRJEB26222, sample SAMN06267773) | marine metagenome | isolation source: Saanich Inlet, British Columbia, Canada | place...
AGAAATTCGTCTTTTGTTGGAATCGGCCCCCCGACTAGAATTCCTTTCAACTTTTTGTTGTCCCAAAAATGTTTTTTCATATTTTCTGCAACTCTTTTGAAGAACTCCTTTGCTGCACTTTCTCTGATTCTGGCGAATCTCTGTGCGGATTGTCCTCCAGCCCTTGTCTTTCCGGGGATTCCAGAAGTCATATGATCGAGTTGCCTTATTGATCTCCCATCTAGAATTCCAATTGATGCTTCGTTTCTCTCAATTATCAAAAGACCATAGACTTCATCAGTTTCAAGCATCTCTTTTAGTGGATCTACAATGAATGTCTGGTCACATCGATAAATTTTTACCTTAAGTGGTTTTGGAGGTTCAATTGCCCAGACTTCAAGAGATTCTTTTCCATCTGCCATGGTTACGTTTCCAGCATAAACTGCTAGTCCATTTTTTGGCGTTCTTCCAATTTCTTTTAACTTTCTTATTGCTCGCTCTAGAGAATTAATAACATTCTTCCTTGTTGCCGTTGATTTGATGTTTGTTGCAGTCCCTTTTTCGTCTTCAAGTTGTTTTGTAGTTTGAGTTAGTGTAGCTCCTGCTGGGACCAAAACTGTGATCAGCTCAGTGTGTCTTCCACGGTAGCCTTCCAGTTCTTCAACGGTACTTTCAAGTTCAAATTTTTGTGCTTCATCCATAGTATATCAATATAAGGGGTATTTATAAAAGTTGATAGGGGGGTTATTCAAGACCTAAATTTACTGCGGCGTCTTTAAGTTCTTCTTCGTGTTGGCGTTGTAATTGGGCAGTTTGCTTCTCTAAAAGAAACCCCATGAAACTCCGTTTTATTTTGGGGACGCCTTCTACGGGTTCTTCTTGTTCTCCGATCATTTCTATAAGGCTTTCTGATGCTTTTCTTTCCCTAAGGAATAATCTTGTATTGGACAATCCAGGGGTATCCCTTTCGCTAAAATTCCTAGCATAAATCATTTCTCCATTTTCTCCCCTAGTAACTCCAACTTCTGCCTTGTAGAGAGTAAGATCCGGGACAATAATATCGAAGTCTTTTGGACGGATAATTACTCTTTTTGATTCCCTTGGAGAAAGTCTTACATCAAAATTGGGTTGAACAAAAAGTGAATATTCCATTCTCCCCCCATCTGGTTGCCCGGGATAGCTATACCATCCACTAAACCTTTCGAGTGCCTGAACTTCATATCCAGTACCTAATGAAAAATCTTCTGCTACGGGTTCCCCAGAACGATTAAACTTTATCTTGCATGGGGCTTGGTGAAGTAGTACACTTCGTTCTGATTGGGCGTCTTTTAATTCTTCTAATACTCTTTCAAGTTCTCGAGTCCTTTGGCCCATTGATTTCATAAATCCACTAGATGGGATTGTATCAAAATCACTACGATCTATTGTTTTCATAGAATTATTAGTTATCTGGAGTTAAAAAGAATTGTTGTTGCGGAGAATATAATCAAATCTTATGGCATGCCTTGAGATCTTTTTCGAATGGTTTGAGATCTTTTGGGATCTTGATCCCTTCTATGGGTTCTCGGAGGGAGATAGACTTTTCTTTTTTGGCTTTCCACACTTCTCCGTTGAAAATCATTATCTTTTCTATTGTTTCTGTGCTCTTTTTGAGATCTGCTTTTTCTGCCTTTGGCCATTCAGCAGTCAAAAGATCTATTCCCTTTTCTTTTGCGATTACGGTAGTTATCTGGGGAATTACCGGATAGACTAAAGTTAAGAATCTTTCAAGTAGGAAATGGAGAGTGTATCTTGCTGAGTTGGATTCATCCTTAGTGAATTGCCCTTCTTCATTGTAAGCTCGGTTCTTAACCATCTCAACATAATTTGATGCAAATAAATCCCAAAGGAATCTTCGTAATTCTTGAGCAGGGTGATTGAAATCGTAAACTTTGTAAAGTTTATCGCATCTATTTGTTAGGCCTTCAATATATTCTATGAAAAGTTTGTCTAGAGGGACTAGTGTTGGTTTTGTTTTTGGTTTTTCGAACATCATTACAAATCTTGAAACATTCAGAAGTTTGTTTAGAGTTTTCTTTTCCGATTTTATCTTCTCTTTTGAACATGTAAAATCTCCCCTGGACAAGTCTCCTTCTGTTGCTGCCCAGAATCTCAGTGCTTCTGCCCCATCTTCCCGCATAATTTCTTGAGGATCAATAACGTTTCCTGCAGACTTGGACATTTTCCTTCCTTTTCCATCAAGAATGTGTTGGTGAATCCATGTATCTTCAAAACATGGTTTTCCGGTTTCTAGGAATCCTCGAAGGACAGTATAATATAGCCAAGTTCTAACGATCTCTTTTCCTTGAGGTCTAAGTGTTGCGGGATATGCTTTTTTGAAAAATTCGTCGTCTGATTGGTACTTGAGCATATTAAGTTCAGAAATTGAAGAGTCGAACCAAGTATCTAGAACTCTTTCTTCCCCTTCCCATTTGTTTTTTGGATAATCTGCTACAGTTCCTAGAACTTTCTTTGTTTTCGCATCGATTACCTCAGCATCTTTTGGCGGACTTGTTTTCCAGGGTTCTACGTATGTCCCTTTTTTTGGGATAGCCATTAAATTATCCGAATACCATAGGGGGACTGGCGTTGCATAATATCTTCTTCTAGAAATTGGCCAATCAATCGAAACTGAATCGATCCAAGTGTCAAGGATCTTCTTTGAGTTTTTTGGGTAGAAGTTTATTTTCTTAATTGTTTTTCTCATGTCATCCTTGAAATCCATTTGTTTGAGATAGAACTCTGGCATTTCGATGAATTCTATTTCTGCCTTTGATCTTTCAGAGATTGGAGTTCTATGAGTTATCTGCTCTTGTTTTACGAGTAGACCCTTTTCCTTGATTAGTTCGACTATCTTTTCTCTAGCTTCCTTAACTTTTAATCCTTCAAGAACTCCTGCCTTTTCGTTCATCCTTCCATCTTGTCCAATCGCTATTCTTGGAGTTATCTTCATTTCTCTAAAGAATTGAATATCTGACAGATCTCCTGCCGAACACATCATAACTAGCCCAGTCCCTTTGTCAATTTGTGCTAGCGGGTGTGCTTTGATTGGGATTTCTTCCTCGAAGATCGGGGAGATTGCAGTTTTACCTTCAAGATGTTTGTATCTTTTATCCTTCGGATTGTAAATAACCATTCCGCAGGTTGCAATTAACTCGGGTCTTGTTGTTCCAATAACAACTTCTTCTCCGGTTTCTTTGATTGTCCATTTGATATCGTTGAAATTGGAGTTTATTTCCAGATAGTCTATTTCTGAATCTGCAATTGTTGTTCTAAGTTTTGGATCCCAGTTGTTGATTCTTGAGTCTTCGTAGATTAATCCTTTCTTGAATAGTTCAATAAATGTTGATTGAGTAAGTGTTCTATACTCTGGAGAATCTGTGTTGTAGATTGCTCCGATTTCTTTTCCTTCTTTGTAAGAGGAGAATGAGATTCCTAGTTTTGCGAAAGAATCTATTGACTCAACAGATGCTTCACTTAGAAGTTTTTCACAATATTCCATGAATTTTTCTCTGCCAACCTTGAATGGAGATATCTTGTATTTTTTCTCTGTTGCCATCTCGATTGGAAGTCCGTTTCTGTCAAGCCCTAACGGAAATAATACTTCTTCTCCTTTCATTCTCCTATATCGTGCAAAGAAATCCATGAAACAATAAGTTACTGCGTGCCCCATATGAATCGGAGTGTTAACATATGGTGGGGGCGTATCAATTGAATAAATTTTCTTCTTTGTTTTAGGATTAAATGCATAAAGTTCCGACTCTTTCCAGTTTTTTGTTATTTCTGTTTCTATCTCTATGTTCCAATTCTTTATTTCGGATAGTTTTGGCATGTTAATGGAAACGAGAAGTTATTTAAAAAAGTGTTGATTGGGTTTTATATGGCAAAGACTGGAGAAAAGAAGAAGGACAAGAAGAAATCGGATAAAAAGCTCAAAATCCTCGCAGCAGGAGATATTCATGGAGATATAGACATCGCGAAGAAGCTTGCGAAGAAGGGTAAAAAGGAGAAGGTTGATTTGGTAGTTTTGGCAGGAGATATTTATGGATATTCAAAGGGTGATGAGAAAATCTTGAAACCTTTTCAAGATGCTGGGCAGAAGATTGTTTTTGTGCCAGGTAATTGTGATTTTGATGATGAATGTAGGGTTTTGGAGCGAGGAGGGAAAAATATCCATAATTATTATGTGACCTACGGAGATGTTGGAATAGCCGGGATTGGCAGTCCTAATTGGAAGCTTAGCCTAGATGATTCCGATCTAACCGAAATTAAGAGAAATTTTGATAGGATGAAATCAGGTAAGAGAATTTTAGTTTCACACTTGCATGCACATGGGACGACAGCAGAGTTTTCTGGTGTTCCGGGGGAGAAGGTCCTGAGTAAAGCTGTTAAGGACTTTAAGCCAGATTTGTTGATTAGTGCACATATTCATGAAGCCGAAGGTATTGAAGAGAAGATTGGGAAGACAAAAGTTATTCAGGTGGGAAGAAGAGGAAGAATTATAGAGATTTAATAGTTACACCAAGTATTCGATAGGGTTCCATCAGGAAACAAGGTCAGTTTTTCTCGATTTTTATACTTGATTCGGCTGTTTTCTCTAAGTAGGACGATTTTGCCTTTTTTGGGATCTCTTTTTCCGATCCATTCCCCCATTTGATCAAGTTCTTCGGAGGTTGGAGCGAGATTTGGATCCAAGGTATCATCTTGTCCCCGGATTGGCCAGGCCGAGATTGAATCTACTCCGATTTTTTGAAGATGATTGATTGTTTGGGCGAACTTTTCTGGAGAATGGATTGTTCTTTTGCTAAGAACTAGATTTGCTCTTGTTAACAGGCCAGGTTTATGGATTCTTGAAATTACTTTTTCTAGGGGAGGGTAGCTTTTTACGCCATAAACTTCTGCGTTTTTCTTTTCATTAATATCATGCACGGTGATGTAGACAGTTGTAAGTCCAAGATCCTTCCAGGATTGGAGGTGATCATCGCAGAACTGTTGATCCTCTCCGATTCGGATCCCATTTGAATAGAGATTTATTGGAGAATAGCTTATTCCACAGTGTTTTATTTCTTCGGTCATTCTGAGAACTTTTGTAATTGAGATTGGAGATAGTGTTGGTTCTCCGCTGCTGCTTATAGAAAGATATCTTGCTCCCTGGTTGTGGCAGTCTTCGAGAGTTTGACGAATTAGATCTTCGTTAAGGATACCATCTTCTTCTGGAGCATATTTTCTATGGGCCCTTCCAGCACAGTGTGCACAGTTTGCATTACATTCGCCAGTTCCAATAAAAAGAGACAGACTATCGAGAGTTTTTGATTCTCTTGATGGTGAGTTTACTTCATACATAGTGCTCCGTCCCTTATCCATGAGTAAGCTACAGTGCTATCCTGAAAGACGACTAGTTGTCTTACGAAATCTTTTTTGGGATCGTGTTTGGTAACATAATCTGTTATCCTCAGGATATTTCCCTTGTAGTCATAGACTCCTCCGCCCCAGACATGACCATGGCATTTCTTGGCGTTACGCCATAGCCAAGTTTTTATTCCTAATTGACCTAATCTTGATGGGCTGAACTCATTTCTTGAACCATCTGGATTTCCTACAGGCCATGAGGTGATGTTGTCAATCCCTTTATCGATTAGTGTGTGTATTGCATCTTGATATTTTTTGGAACTGTCAACTCCGCCCTTTCTTAGAAGGAGTGTTCCCCTAACTCCGAGTCCGTGATCCCGAATATTTCCAGTAATCTTTTCTAGACTTGGGTAACTTTCTAAATTATATGCTTTGGCTTGTTCTTCTTCAGTAACTCCATGGAGCGAGATTGCCACATTATTTAATCCTAAATCTCTCCAAGAATCGAGATATTCATCACAAAAATTATCGTCCGCAAATAAGATACCGTTTGTGAAGAGATTTACATTGGGGAAGTATGCTCCCTGATCCGCGCATTTTTTGTAGACTTCTAGAGCCCTTGTTAATGAATCGGGGTCACATGTTGGCTCTCCGCTGGAAGTTAAAGATAGTGACCACCCACCATAACGAGCAGAAAGTTTAATTGCTGCCTCTAGACTTCGTGAATGATCTTTGTTCTCCTCTGCTTCTGGCCGGAGGTACTTTCCTGCGCAAAAATCACAATTAGCATTACATGAACCGTTTCCGATTAGTGCCGATACACTGTATATTTTTTCAATGCATGCCATTAGAATCCAATCTCCTGCCACTCTTCGATTCTTCTATTTAATTTTTCTAAAAGTTCTTCGTTAACCCCTCGCTGTTTGAAAAATTCCAAGGTCGCTTCGACGTCTACAGGATTTTCTTGCATTTTAGCCCTATCCGAATAGTCTTTCCAAGCATTTGTAACAGTTATACTTCTCAAAACTACTCTTTCATCTTTTTCAAAACCATCCTGCCGAATATCAACTTGTCTTTGCCCTTCATCCCCAATATAGAAAAAGAACTGTGGGAAGTAATCTGTTTTACAAGTCCTGTATCCTCCAGAATAGCCACTTACGTCTTCAAGATCTTCGCTTCTTTTTTTAATCTTAAAATCTGTTGCCAGGGAATAATCGTTTGAAATTAATCTTTCATGTCCTGGCGCTAGAGTTTCAATAGTAACTGAACTATCTGCGCTTTCTAGGATCTCAATTTCTTTTTCTAAATCCCTAAGGGTTTTTCTCTTTTTTTCTATATATTTTGATAGGAAGTTATATTCTGTTTTCATTTTGTAAGATTTCTTGATAAGATCTACATTCAATTGGTTTTTCAACCAGATTTAATTTTTGGAGTGTCTCGTTAACTGCCTGCTCATCCCCTTCTACCTCGACATAGAACCCATTTTCGGAGAGTATGTCTAGACAGACAATACAATCGTTAAATTTTACGTCCGCCCTTTTTTTCACATACACGAATGGATTCGAAAAGCCTAATGCAAGGAAAAAATCTTCTACATGGTCGTTAGGACTAATTGAAAATTCTATTTCTTCTCTACAATTAAGTTTCTTATCTTGTCTTTTTCCTTTAAATGTAATAAAAGTTTTATTTTCTTGGTCCCTTATTCTGAAAAAGGTTTCTCCAATTTGATAAATTGCATTTTTTTGTTTTCGGAAATCTGGTTTTCCTAGGATTTGGAATATTCTTTGAAATTCCCCTTCACTTAATTTTATTTTTGCTTCTATTTCAACCATTGTTAAGGTATTCGAGTATTAGATCTGCTCGTTGTTTAATTGCGACGTCTTTTGGGGCATCGAATGAAGGGATTTGAATAGTAGTGTAGCCCATAGAATGATATGAGTCGATTATTTTCTGATGAATTTCGCTGGCTTCATCATCTCCGACCTCCACCCTAAGACCATCATCTTCGAAGGGTAGCCTCTCAAGTAAAAAAATGGAATCATATCTATGGATCTTTGCCTTTGTGACATCAATTGATGGTTGGTCGAAGTGATGTCTCATGTAAGCATCTATATCTCCAATTCCCCTATCTAGAAATACGAGACCCGATTGTCGATCAACCCTTTCTTCATTTGAAACCTGTCTTTGATAAATCTCGCTTTCAAGGGCAGCCCATTCATCTAAATTTGAGGGCGTTCCAAGTTCCTCAAGAACTTGCCGAGCCACTTCTTCAAGAACATTATAACCTCTTCTCTTTAATTCATTGACGAGAGTCGTTTTGCCTGAGCAAGCACCCCCCGTTAATACCATCTTTCTCATATATATCTTAAGAGTTGTATTCTTAATGACATTTACTGACCATTTTTTGTCCGCAGTGTTGCATAGGCTTAAATATGGGTTGTTATTGTTGTTTCTATGCTAAGTTCCGAAGTTGTAACAAAGATTGAAGATTTTGTTTATGCTAGGCCGCGATCAATTCAGGAAATTGCTCAGCACATTAATAAGAACTGGCGAACCGCAGACAGATATATTCAGGAGATTTCTAAGGAATTTGGGACATTGGCAATGCGGACGTTCAGAGAAGGGACACGAGGAGCCCTAAAAATAGTTTATTGGTCAAGTGTTGAGAAGGTAAGTAGTTCAGTATTTCAGGAGAGGTTAGAGGCACAGATAATGGTAGGGCAAGAGAAAAAACACTTTGAGGCATTTGATATTTTCCAACATGTGGAGGATAAGAAAAAGGAAGTTTGGACCCGGGAAGCAAAAAATGAAGTGACCGCAGGAAGACTTACAAAATTTAAAGATCTATTATTGGGAGCAAAAAAACAAGTGTTGTTTTTCTCTGGAAACCTATCTTTTATTTATTATAATGATGGGAAAATAAATCTGTTTGATGTTGTTGAAGAACTTGTAAAAAAGGGAATCTCAATAAAAGTTATCTGCCGTGTTGACCTTATAGGTAAGGAGAATATTAGGAAGATGTTATCCCTGAATTTCAAGCATGGCAAGGAATTGATAGAAATTAGGCATAGGAAACAACCCTTGAGAGCTACGGTTATCGATGGAAAAGTGATCAATCTTAAGGAAGTTAAGGAACCAACGGGCCGGAAATCTGAATTGGCAAAAAAGACTTTTATCTTCTATACAATTAAAGAGAAAAGTTGGGGAGAATGGCTCTCTAAGATTTTTTGGAAGATGTTTTCTGGGGCGATTGGAAGTGAGAAACGATTAGAAGAGATTGGGAAGTTAAAATAAAACTTATTTGGGTTTGACAGCTATTTCTCGTAATCTTAACCCTACCCGTTTTACTTTCTCTAGAAATTTTGGGTACTCTTGTTCCTTGAGTGTACAACTTCCTGCACACCTCATGGAGTTTGGGTCAAATGAAGGATCATGAAATGCCCCAACTATTTTGGAATTTTTTCCAAGTACTGCTTCATTCCAGATAAATTGTCCGGATTCTGGAAATTTGGAATACCAGGAGGTCATAAGTGTTTGTAAATCAGATTCCCTTACAAAATCATATTTAGATTCATGGGGATATGTTCCATCAGGCATCATGCTTAGCCCCGAATCATTATCAAACATGACTTTGACTTCGCCAGAAAGGATTAAACCATATGGCCGGTGATAAAATACTGCTGGATCGGTTTTTGAAATACAGCACATAATTTCCCGTACATCCAATCCAAGACTTTCTTCTAATTCTTCAACCGAATTTCCGCTTCGGTAGAAATTAATAAATTTCTCAGAATCTGGGTCTCTCCCGTGTTTTTGTCTCATTAACCTTGAAAATTCATTTGGATGGTTCCCCATTAACGAATGAAACAGGTGGCAATTCCTTCCAAGTTCATATTCCATATAAATAGCCATTTTGGGAGAATTATAAAGATTGTTGTGCTCGTTTATTCTGCCAAAATATAAAAAGTCCGTTAATCTTGTATTCTAATGGTAGTTAAAAAAGAGCGTAATGCTACACTGATCATCTGTGAGAAGCCTGCGGCTGCGGCGAAGATAGCTGCTGCATTATCTGATGCGACTGATGAGAAGCTTACAAGCAAGGAAGGCGTTGCATATTATGAGTTTTTTAAGAAAGGGCGGAGATATATCATTGGGTGTGCTGTTGGACATCTGTTTGGGATTCAGCAAATTGCGCTCAGGGGGCCATTTCCTAACTTTGAGGTTGAATGGAAACCTTCATTTAACAAGAAGCGGTCCGCACATACAAAGCGATATTTACAAACATTGAAACGACTTGCTAAAGAAGTTGATGAAGCGATCGTCGCTACGGACTTTGATGTTGAAGGGGAAGTAATTGGGTGGAATGTCGTGCGATTCGTTCTTGGAAAGAAGTATGAGAAAGTGGCTAAGCGAATGAAGTTTTCTTCCCTTACAAAGGAAGCTCTTGAAGAATCATTTGAAAATTTGATTCCAACACTTAATTGGGGTGCGGCCATTGCAGGAGAGACACGGCACTATTTGGATTGGTTCTATGGAATTAATCTTTCTAGAGGATTAATGAAGGCTATTGCTAAGGCGGGAGCATTTAGGATTTTGTCTATTGGAAGGGTACAAGGTCCTGCGTTAAAGATTGTTGTTGATCGAGAAAGAGAGATTCAGGCATTTGAGCCAGAACCTTATTGGCAGATTTTTCTTCAAGTTAAGAATATTAAAGGGAAAAGACTTGAGGTAAAATATCCAAAGGATATCTTCAAGCAATCTGAGTTACTTAGATTCAAGCATCTTAAGGGAAAGAGTGGAACTGCGACTACCATCATAAAGGTTGAGGATGTTCCTGCCCCAACGCCATTTGATCTAACCACATTACAGACTGAAGCTTACAAATATTGCGGAACTACACCTACCCAGACTCTTCGGGCGGCTCAGAACCTTTATCTTGCAGGAGCAATCTCTTATCCAAGAACCTCAAGCCAGAAATATCCTGCTGCGATTGGATATGATAAAATTTTGAAGAAATTGAAGAAATTATAAAAACCCTGATGGTCGATCGATGTCTGAAGCTCTATGAAGAGAGGCAAGAGAGATTTGACCCATACAGCATTTCCAAAATCATGAAGTTTGTTGCCTATAAAGACCACTTTTTAGACACTAAAGCCCTTAAACTCATTGGTTACTTTGGAACACAGTTGGTTGAAACAATATCTGAAAGATAGATAAGCTTAAGAGATGCGGATCTTGATGATTCTTTGATTGATTTACATCTCCATGATATTATAGATATGGTTAAAATCTTTGCGGTTTTGGCCAAACCAAAGCAATTTGAACTTGAATTTGAATCTTAAAAGCATATTCCAAAGCTTCATCAAAATATCGAGCCTTAGTTTTAGTTTGACTACGTTCATTCTGAAGACTAGTATATCCAGCTCTACCAACCTGAGTTCACAGAAATCTCAAGCATTCAGCACCTTTCAAAATACGTCCTAGAACTCATGCGAGAGCCCATTTTGAAGAAAGTTAAACTTCATAATGATGGAGATCACATCTGCTCAATCTAAAATTTGAGCGATATTATGTATTCATATTCAGCCATTGCCAATTTAACGGAACAAAGGCAATTCATTTACGATATTGAAAATGCAAGCATTTCCAAATTGATAATGAAGGGCAAGTTTACGACAATTGATTCTACCAAATTACTATGGGGTATTGCTAAATTTCAAAATAGGTAGCTCAATCCGTATTTCAATAATGATCCTGCAAGTGTGATATTAAACAGGAGTCAGTTGTGTCAAATTAGATCGGTTACACATTAAGTTCCTGCGTTGTTGGTCAAACAAATTCTTGAACAAAACAAAGTATAAACGTCAAAGAATATGGGTATCGGATTATACAGCTTAGCAAGCATGGATTTCTACCACCAAGACTACTTC
>ENA-OREN01004957-OREN01004957.1-marine-metagenome-genome-assembly--contig:-NODE-4957-length-11294-cov-7.523759_pt1 | contig 11294 bp, 14 predicted proteins | sample MGYA00248624_ERZ508555 | MGnify/ENA primary metagenome ERZ508555 (study PRJEB26222, sample SAMN06267773) | marine metagenome | isolation source: Saanich Inlet, British Columbia, Canada | place...
TTCGATGTCATCTACTTTAAACGCAAAGTACGAACCTTGGTCGACTGTCAATTGAATTTGATCGTCTGCAAGTGTTTGCGTGTTAACTGTTTGACCTCTAGCGTAGTCATTCACCGTAATAGTCGGCTCTTTTATTATATTTACTGTGTCGCCAAAATTCTCAATTTCTCCAGCGTAATCAGTGTTTGTAATGTCTTCTACAACTGATGCTCTTCTGAAAAACTTTTGAACCTTTTGACTATAAATAGCTGGAGCCCAATTACCTGATGGTAAATTTTGGTATCCAGATGCTTTTCCCATTGTTGCCATAATGTTTGCCTATTTGTTATAGTTGTTAGTTTAAGGTTGAATTCTACCTTCTCTTGAGGCTTCATCGATTTCAGCTTCAAACTTCTCAAACGTTCTTCTACTCATCTTACCAATTTCAGAGTTAGACCAGATCTTCTTTGTAGGAATGTCTGATTCTGTAGCTTTGTTAGTTTTTGTTATAGCTTTAGCTGCTTCTCTCTTAACAGCTGTTTCCTGTTTTTTATTCAAACCACTAACACCACTATCCATCTTATAAAGATCAATAGCTCTTCCAGCTAATTGTGCATTAGATGTATTTTCATACAGCCAATTTTGAATAACTGGATCTTGTTTAGCAGCCCAATTGTGAAACGCATCTTCTTTACGAATCTCACTAAAATCAGGATGTAACTTTAACAATTCAACTTCTGCTTTTTCTCTGCCAATTTCTTCCTGCTGCTTCTGTAGAGTTTGGTATTTCTCCTCGATCTCTTTAGCTTTAGTATCAGCCTTTGTCATAGCTATGGTTTCAACCATATCATATACATCGGGATACTCCTTTCTCCAAGCCTCTAATTCAGTCTTAGATTTAGGCGGAACAAACTCACTAGTAGATGTTTCCAATTGCGTCTTTAAAGTTCTAACTGTATCTTTGTGCTTAGATAAAGTAGAATCATAGTGTTTTTTTAAATCGTCATAACGTTTCTTAAAAACACGATCTTCTGCATTTTCAGGGCGTTCAGTTGAAAGAGTAGCTTCGTCATTTGAATTTGCAATTTCTTCAGATGTTTCTGTGTCCTTTTGAACGGTTGCTGCTTCTGCTTTTTCTTCATTAAATTTATTTAATTCACCTCTAGCAAATGCATCAGTTTCAGGATCATTTTTATCATCTCTATGTTTCTGATACATTGACTTACTATCTGGTTTTTTAAATAGTTTAGTTTCTTGTTTGTCTTCTTTTTCCATTATTTTTTTCCTCTTAGGTTGAGTGCCTTATGGATAAGGGTAGCTCGGTTCCATAATTTTGTGGGCTGCTATACGTTTTGGGATAGTATCCCTTGTGTATTTGCAGGTGGCACAATTTCATCTTGTTCTATTGGTTTAACCATTGACATAAATTTGTCAACGCTACCAAATCTGTTTTCAATTATTTTCTTTGACACACTAATTGTAGGTTCCCCTATACCTATTCCTGGGAATAAGTCTGCACCAAATATTTTATTTAAAACATTTTTCAAAGATGGTGTTAGGTGAACATTTAATATTCGCTTATCATCATCTTGCAAACTATTTAAGTCAATTTGCGGACTTTGTGTAGCACTCTCTGGTTGAGGTCTTTCTACTAAACCCGCACCTTGTTCTTGTTGTTGTGCCATGTTGTCAACTAACTGAGACGTATCAGCAGGCTTAGGTACAAATGGAGTTGCTCCAATTGTTCCTGTAGTTGATACTGCTGGTTCTCCTTTAAAATCTATTGCCATTACATTCTATCCTCGGGATCTCGCCCCATTCCACTTTTACCATGACCCGTTTGAGTATTTCCTTGGTTAGGGTCTCTATTGTTATCATTATTATTATTACCTTGAGAAGGATGAAAAGGTGTTGATACTGGAGTAGGTGCTTCTACTGGAGTACTATAATTTTCTTCATCTTCTGCATCAAATACTGTTCCTTCTTTGTATTCATTACCATAACTAGGTCCATAATTTATATCACTATAAGAATCATAGTCACCAGTTAATTCATATTCTAATTCAAAACTTTCGTGTTTACCTGTATAGTAATCTGAATTCATATAATCTTTAACTAATTTTTCTTTATACTTCTCTGCACCATATGCTGTTGCTTTTGCCCCAGCTTTAACTATAGCATTAATAGGCATAAATATTCCTGCTAACCCTAATCCTGTAGATAGTGCACTAGCACCTTTTTCTATACCATATGCTTTTGCCCAAGCATCTGCAGCATCTATACCTAATGCTTTTGACATTTCTGTATATGTATAATCTTTCCAATTAAATTCAGGTGAGAAATCTTTTTTAATATCTTTATCATCTTTACTATCATTATCATTACCACTTGGTACTAATATTTTTGTAACAGCTTTTAATTGTTCTTCAGGAGAATTTTTATTATAAGTTTCTGTAACTCCATAATCTTGTGTATGTGAAACATAATCACTAACTTTCCAATCTCCCGATGGGATAGTAGTTCTTGTAGGTGTTGTACTTGTAGCTACTAAACTAGAATTACCACTACTATCATAAGAAAGTGAATATTGACTCATTAAGTTCCTTGGTTAGTCTTACTGTATCGGCTTGCCGATTCCAGATTCAACATTTGGCGAAGCAAAACCAGCTTCCCCTGGCAACGGTACATTACCTGTTCCGATGTTGCCACCTCCATTTCCAGTTGGATCTGCGACTGCAGCTCCTGGAGGTACTGTTCCAGTATTTTCCATTGGACCTGGTTGTCCACTAACGCCTGTAGGTGCTTGATTTCCATTTACCATTCCCATTATTTGTGCAAATATCGCTGCTTTCTCTGGATCATTAATTACTTGATCTGGATCAATGTCTAGTGATTTTGCAATTTCTTTTAGTATTGTGTGCCATTTAACAAATGGTGCTAACGATGGGTTAGACGCTGTTTGCATAAATGTCATTAGTCTTTGTGATCTAACTTCTTTCTGCATTAGAGACGATGTCCCTCTTGCTTTAATTTCTAAATCACCTTTTATTTCTGGCTTATCATCATTAAACTGCATATTCCAGTGAAACATTGTATTGCCTAGGGGTTTTAATAAATAGTCATCAACATTTTTAATAACTGTTTTAATACTTAGTGCAGCAGCACCCATAAGCATTGACATGCCTGATGCTGTTCTTGTTGTAGATTGTACTCCTGTTTGACCATGTGAGTAAGAAGGTATACCAGTTGCTTCATCAGCTAACTGTCTAAACCTATCAAACATCATCATGTTTTCGTTAGTCGTACTTGGAAATTTAACTCCATGTATTGCTGATCCAGGTTGACCACTTTGTCTTCTGAATATTTTACCAGGAAATATTTTCATATCTTGACCTGGTACTAACATTGTTTCATCTACATCAAATACTAAATTACCTGATAGGGCTAAATTATCAATTGCCATTCTTGCATGACCATTCATAACTGATTGTGAATCATCCATATTTTCTGGAACACCCACACCAAAGAATTGATAAGGATTAACTTCGTATGGACAAACCATGTAAGGTAATCTTGTAGGTGTAAATGGATTCTCTACACATCTTAAAACTTGACCACCACAAATCCAAACATTAACTGATACAACATCTAATGCATCATCATATTTAAATCCTATTTCATCTGCGACATTCTTATCAATTATACCCCAGTATTCTAATACTTCAAATCTGTTCTTATATAAATTCTCTACATTCTCTCTATCAAATAAAGAAGATTCATAACTTCTTGTTTGATAATTTGGACCTGCTTCTAAACATTCACGAATAGAGTCTGCGTTAAATAAAGGTCTTTTAATTAAATCTGCAAACTGCTGTCTATTAAATGAGTGACGTTGAATAACATACTCACTGTCATCTATATTAGTTGCATTAGGATCTGAATAGAAATCCCAACATGATACAGCTTCTAATTTTGGTACTGTTTTAAAATGTGCTGTATAAATTGTTTCTTCAGATTCTTTATCAGTATCCCAACTATGATTAATCTTTTCTTCATTAAAAGGTCCTTTTAGTATACCTGTTCCCAACAAACACATTTCAAAAAATACGTGTCTTAAAATTTTTATAGCGTCAGTTCCATCTAACTGATCATGTATTATTTTTTCTAATTGCTCTGCTGCTAATCTTGCAGGTTCTATTTGTGGCATTGCTTTATTATCAGGAGAAGGTCCTTCATCAAAGCCAACACTTTTATATTCTTGTGCTAAGTTTTCCATTAGCATATCTGCTGTAGCACCTTGAGGTAACTCTTTACCATCACCAGGAAATCCATAAGGATTTTCTAGAGGTGTATCAGATTTAGCACCTTGCATTTCTTTAGGTTTTAGATGTGCGTACTGTGGTAAATTCTCAGGTACAATTGTAGGCTCTACTCCGATTGGAAATTTTCCCGAACCAAATAGAACTTCTATAATTTGTCCAAATGCAGCAAGTACTTTAGTCTTTGTTATCTTAACAAAAACTTTAGATTTCTCGCTATCTCTAAAAGCCATTTCAGGACCATATAGTCCTCTATAATTTCTATAAGCTTTTAACCAACGCTTCTCATCATACAACCTAGAAGTTTCTGCTTGTTGAAACCTAGATCGTACATACCCAACAAGTGGATTGTGTTCTTCTAACTTATCTGCCATTGTTAATATTTCTTTTTATATTGAACTTTAACACCTTTTTTCTTTGCAGCTACTTTAGCTTTCTTCATTCCAGCTTTAGTATATGCGTATTTTTTATTCCCTACTTGTGGCATAAATAGACTCCTATTATTTACTTATTTTTTAAATATTTTGTTACTTCTTTATGAGCTTTTTCGCTCATATATTTAAATGCTGCATTCTGAAATCTTTTAAATAACCCAAAAGGTTTACCTATAGTTCCAGAAGCTACTTTTGTATTATCAGTATGACCTGTATACTTTTTATCTGTTGATGAACACAAATCAGTATCTTGTTTTAAGCTCATTAGTAATCTCTTTTTTCAGCCATTGCAAAAATTGAAGCATCTACTTTATCTTTTTTGCCTGGTTTATCATTGCCGTCTCCAGCTAATGCACCCTGCTTAACTTTAGCATTAAGATCCATTGCTAGTTTCTCGTTCTTAACTTTAGCAACATCAGGTGAAAGTTCACCATGTTTGTATCTTCCCATTATTGTCATGTTATTCTCCTATTAAGGTTTTGGTGGATAGTAATCTTTACCTTTTAGTAAATCACTCTGCCCATATTTTTTATCTTTATTATTATTAAATAAATTATTATAAACTTTTTTTATTATACCTGGTTTCTTATTTTTCTTTTGATAGTTTGTAATGTTTTTATTTAATTCATTTACTAAATACTTCTTTGTATCCTCTTCAAAATTACTAGCTTTATTAACTAAGTTGATCATATTCTTTTGTTTAGGAACATAACCAGATTTAGGTAAGATTATTTTTTCGTTAGCCATTAGTAATCTCTTTCATCTGCCATTGCAAACAAAGAGGGCTGTACCTGGTTCTTAATTTTTTTAGGTTCAAGATATCCAAACTTACCATCCTGCGTTTCTGCAGCATGTTCTTCTCTCTTATATCCAACTTTAACATTTATGTTATTAGTTGGAGCTTTAGTTTCAAAAGCTGATTCACTTAAATCACCTTGCTTAACTTTAGCGTTGGGGTCAAATTTCATTTCCATATTATTCCTATGTTTTTATTTTTTTAATGTGTATTATATTTTTTGTTGGGATAGTAGTATTTCCACCACCTGTTTTTATTTTACCATTATCTTCAAATATAAAATCTGCCATTATCACAGTTATATTTTCATTCTGTTCTACTAACCATCCAAAGCTACAGCATATAGCTGTCTTTGATTTTTTTATATCTGATATTTCAGACCATTCACATGATCCAACGATATCTTCCCAATAAGCAATTACTAGTTCATAGGGAAAATTCTTTTTATCTATAATAGGTAACTTTTTTTTATTCATTTACTCCTCTCTGTTAATATCCAAATATTTTATCTGAGGGGATAAAGTTGTTAGTTCTATTATTGTTATTATATAACTTATTAGCATAGCTAGTATGCATTGGTCTACTTGTGCATCCATATCTTAATGCATCGTAAGCGTGATCTTCTGTATGTGTATTAATATCTTCAATATTATTATCATCTAAAGGTAATATTGGAAGAGTCCTAATCAAATTCCTGCAAGTAGAAAAGAATCTTAATCCTGGTTCCTTTTCCTTATCATCAGTAAACTTAAATCTTTTATGTATTTCAAGCTTACCATTAATTCTACTTCGAGGTGTTCTGTCTGATGGTCTCCAACGACATCCAGCTTGAATCATCGTTTCTGCTATGCTTGGACCCACATCACCTCTCTTTGCCCATGTACTAGCGTCTAAGACCCCGTAGCGTATGTATTCTCCTTGCTCTAGGTCTAGAACTTTTCTTGCGAATACATCTGCTGTAATCTTTTGAGTATATAATTCTCTATAAACCCATAGATTATTATCGTAGTCAATAGCAAACCATAAACAACAAGCAGGAGAACTATAACCCCAGTCAGCAGCACGAAATCGCTGCCAGCCTTTAGGTATTTCAAAAGGTTCAACAATGTGTATATCCTTTTTAAATTCTGGAAAAGCTGAATCTTCAAATGCATCCCAGTCTCCATCTAAAAATTGTTTCTTTTGTACTTCAGGTAATGACGCTAGCATTGCATAGTAGTCATCAGTCTGCATTAAATAAGGGTTGTCTTGTAACTTAGCAGGTATAAATCTACGTGTAATAACTTTAGTTCCTACAGGCGTATCTATATTAATATCAAAGGTTGTATTAGGTACTGCTGGGTTAACAAACATTTCTCTAACCCATTGAGACCCAATATTTCCTGGATTTCCTGTAGCCCTTAAGTATACAGGTATTGTAGGATCAACTGATCTAAGTGACGATCTTAAAAAATTATATATATCTGGCGAAGGATATTGTGGAAGTTCGTCTATTCCTATCCATGTGTAAGATTGCCCTTGGTAACGTAAAGCATCTGTCATGTTCTCTGCGTAACCGAATTCTATCTTTGCTCCTGATGGGAATCTCCACTCTTTTTCTTGCTCTCTCCATTTTGCTCCTGGGAACGCTTGGCTGTATAATCGTTGAGAATGATTTATTATATCTCTCAACTCAGGCATCGTTCTTCTAAGTAAAAGTGCTCTGTGTCCTGCCTTGTGGCAATACCTTAAAGGGTCTATAAGCATGGCGTATGATTTGCCACCGCCTCTAGCCCCACCATAGAATACTTCTCGTTCTGGTGCTGCAAGGAAATCTGTTTGAGGACCTTTATTAGGTTTAAAGATTACCTTCTGTGAACCAATGTGATCTTGAACATTCTTAGGTGCACTATCAATAACATCCTGTGTTATTAGTTGTTGTTCTTTACCATCTAATGTTTTATCTATTGTTTTAAATTTAGTCTTAACATTATCGGCATGTTTTTTTGCTGATCTTAATGTTTGTTCAGCTGCTGCAACTTTCTTTCTACTTCTTGCTAATGCTTCTTTAGCTGATTGTTTTGCTTTCTGTCGTACTGTCTTTAATTTTTTTGGCTTCGGAGGTGCTATCTCTGGTAATTCTTTTTTTAAGTCCGACATATGATATATAACGTTGTGCTTTTGTAGTTAACCATTTAGCTACTTCTCTATATGAACAAGTTTTTAAATAGTTCTTAGCTTCTTCTAAAGCTAGTAGTTCTGATTCTATTGGTATTAAGATTTTTCCAGTATCATCTACAGAATATCCAAAAGGAATAACTCTAGACTTTCTTGGGATCTTCTTTAGTTCCATATAAATTATCTTTTGCAGGTAATACAAATATTCCATGTAATGCTTTTACATTAATATCCATGTGCTCTTTCTTTACAATACCAATTCTATCTAATATCTGTTTAGCAGCTTCCATTCTAATGTTAGCATGTGGAGTTGTGCCGTCCTCTTCTAACATCTCTACTATTTTAGTAGCAGCTTTTGCTGAGTGTATAGCTAAGTAATTCTCAGCTCGTGATACTATTTCAGTTTTTAAACTTCTTACTACTTTTGGGTAAGAATGTTCTGAGTAACCTGCCAACTCTCCCGCTCTTCTGGGGTTTCCCCGTGCTTCTCCGAATAAAGCGTTTAGAAACTTCTCCTGAGAAACAGTTAAACTTTTTTTTGAATTTGTTAAAATTGTCTCTTGAGTCGCTGGTGTAGTAGAATCCATGTCTGGCATTTATTAATTCCATTATCTCTTTGAATGAGATATCTTTAGTTAGGTTATTAGTTATGTTAGGCAACTAGTATATCTTCAATGTCCGCATCGGAAGGTATCTCTGGTCCCATTGGTTCAGTAGAAGCTTCTGACATATTAGGTTTAATAATACTTTCTAAGTCTAACGGATTTATTTCTTTTTCAGTTTGTACTTGTGGCTGTATCCGTGGTATCTCCACAGGGGGAATATTCATACTCATATCATCAGGGCTTTTGATTAACCCACTAAAGTTATTAGTGTAGTTATCAATAACCTGTGATAAATTTTCTGGTTCGCTATCTATCCTTGCGAAGTTATTATCAATCGGTACAGATCCTGCACCTGACTTTAAATAACTTGGTATGTTTGCTTCAAATTTAGCCATAAGTTTTTAATTTTGTAGGGAATCCTAGGGTATTCCCATGTAGGTACAGTTTAGTGATGACCTCTTTGTGCATATGAGTATGCGAATGTGTTTGTGTGTCCGTTTAAAGTGTACCTGATTCTATTATACATACAAATAACACTTTTGTCAAGTACTTTTTTTAATTATTTTAGACTGTGCGACACTTTAGCACAAGATTGTCATTGACAAAAGCGTAATATGGGTGTATAATAGTATTAACAATACTCAGGGGGGGTTTTATATATAATATATACCTAAATATCCATACCCCCTAGGGATACCCTAGTGTTTAACCACGAGCTTTAAAGAATAATACTCCCCAGTATATAGCCCCAGGGTGGTTAACAGGGGAATTGGGTGATTTTAGGTTGAGCTTGTGTATATAGTATGTACTACCCCCCGTGGCTACCCGTGTACCCCCGTTGATTACGTAAAATTTTTATAGGATATAGAGAAAAATACTATTTATAATTATATAATAATAATCATGTAATGATTACGAGGGAATTTTCAGGGGACACCCTGATAAATTCCCGAGATCAAAGTTTAATATTAACCTTGTTTTCACTTGTGGGAGTTTTAGGTGGGTTAAATTTTTGTACCTATCAATCCCCCTGATAACTACCTGAGTATTATATTAAGCAATAATTTATAGAACACCCAAAAAAAAACCCCTGTAATTTCTTACAAGGGTTTTAATTTAAGTTTTAAGATTTACAGATTTGATACATATTTTATTACGTCTCCACCGTTTAAAACATCAATCGGTGTATTTTTAACTCTTGGATTAAATTCAACCTTGTGCAATTTAACCTTTGGAAATTGTGAGTTAAAATTATCTGCATTAATAAATCCTAATACGTCAGCATGAATATCTAATAATGTTTGCTGTGCGTTCTTGGTATTAGAGTTAGCAATTAATTCTAAAGATTTAAAAATAACTGAATATAATTCATCAATTTCATTATTTAATCTTTTAATTGCAGGCGTTCCCTCTTTGGCTTGGGTTAGTGTCTTAGTTGCACCAATAACACCCTTGTCCGTATCTGTTAGGCTTTGCATAGCCTTTGAGAATGCACTTACCTCAGCGTTCACAACATTATCGCTATGCACTTTTTTAGGTAAAAAGAATTTTTTAGAAATATCTAAAATTCCCTTGTCACCTCTAAAAGTACAATAGTAATGTTTTCCTTGTTGCGTTGCTGTAAAAATATTCTTAACTAAATTTTCTCTAAAAGACTTTTCTTTTTCATCTTTTAAATCTTTAGAATTAAAAATATTCCACTCTAAGCAAATTTCAACAGGAACTTTTACATTGTCGGTTTCTGTTAGCATTTTATCAAGATTTAGATATTGTCTATTGGCTAATCCAAATAATACAACAGGGCTAATCTGCTCTAGGGCTTTGTACTCATAACTAAAATCGGTTTTAAAATTCAACCAATTTTGACCTAGTGAAGTAATCAACACTTTAGTATTAAAATGTGAAAAATCTTTCGCTATTAAGGTTTTTCTGTTTCCGTCAGTATCAAATAAAATTGATTTAAGGCTTTTATCATTTGCCTTTTCATCAAAATATTTTGAAATATCTAACTGCTTATCTTCATACATTTTCATAAAATTCTTGAAAATATATAACATTTTGCCATTTGCTTTTATTTCACCGTGTGCAACTTCTTGAACTAATGCCCACGTTTTACTTGAGGTATCATTTTTTATTGATACCTCTTTTTTTATCTCAACTGCTTTATTTATTAAGTTAGTCATATTTTCCTTTGTTTATTGGTTAATTTAAACTTCCTTGTTATAACATTTTTTTCATATAACTGTCAAATTTTATTTAAAGTTATCCACACACCCACAAGTTGTAATATGTGTGATAATTATGCAACACACTTGTGATAAATATATCACAACGGATCTATCTATGTTCATGCTTTGTTCTTTAAGCTTAAAAGAACATTACGAGAACAAATTCCCACGTAATTCTGTTCATGCTTTGTTCTATTCAACTAAAACGTGTACAACTCTTACACGAAAAAAAATTAATATATTTTTTTAGAAGACACTAGAAACATTGGCGTGGGTAGAAATTAATATATTTTTTTAGAAGACACTAGAAACATTGGCGTACAGCTTGACACCCCCTAATATGTATAATAATGTAAGTATATATGAATAAAGAATGTAACAGTTGAAAGGAGAAAACATTTATGACTATTTTATATACTTTATTTTTGGCGATACCATTTATCATACTTGTGGTATTGCCAATTATAACGCTAGTACAAAATTTAATATTCTAATAAATTTTACCCTATCTTTGCGAACAGCATTGGTAGGGTTTTTTATTTCCCACCTTGACACAATGTCGCACCCATGTTATAGTAAGAGAATAAACAAAGGAGAACTTATGGTAGATCAAACACAACCAGAGATAGCCCACGTTCAATCAAAGAACAAAGCTATTAATAATGACAAGCAAAATACTATCAAGTTAAATAAAGCTAAAGAAATTTATAAAGATAGTAATGGGCTTGATAATATATCAGCACATATGATGAAACAATTTAATGAAATATTAAGAA
>ENA-OREN01004958-OREN01004958.1-marine-metagenome-genome-assembly--contig:-NODE-4958-length-11294-cov-2.794776_pt1 | contig 11294 bp, 11 predicted proteins | sample MGYA00248624_ERZ508555 | MGnify/ENA primary metagenome ERZ508555 (study PRJEB26222, sample SAMN06267773) | marine metagenome | isolation source: Saanich Inlet, British Columbia, Canada | place...
ATTAATAACATCTTTAATGCAAGCCCAATCTGTGCAGTCTATTAAAACTTTTTCAATTGGCTTCGAAAGTGCAGAATTTAACGAAGCTATATATGCTAATGCAATAGCAAAACATTTGGGGACTGACCATACCGAACTATATGTAACATCGGAAGACGCTATGCAAGTAATTCCATTGTTAGGCAAGATATACGACGAGCCTTTTTCTGATTCTTCACAAATACCAACTTACTTGGTATCTAAGTTAGCCAAAACAGATGTTACTGTTGCTTTGTCAGGTGATGGGGGTGATGAATTATTTTGTGGTTATAACAGTGCATTCTTCGTAGATCAATGGAAATATATTTCTAAAATACCCTATAGCGTTCGGAAATTACTTGGGGATTTAATTCGATGCGCTGTCAATTACCCTATAGATGCCTTAATTAAACACTCAAGAAATACAAATACTCGTTTTGTTAAATTAAATGAAAGATTAACTTCACTAGCCAACAGGTTAAATAAAGTAGATGGTGTCGATTCCCTGATTTATAGTCTGGCATCAGTCATTGATAATCCAGAAGATGTTGTTCTTGGCGCACAAAGTCAATCTAATTATTTTACAGATATTTGTAAAATGTCTGCGATTAAAGACATTAAGCCAAGACAAATGTTTTTAACAACAAAAACATATTTACCTGATGACATATTAGTGAAAGTTGATCGTGCAGCCATGGCAAATAGTTTGGAAACACGAATGCCATTATTAGATCATAGAGTAATTGAAATGGCATGGGGATTGCCCATGTTGATGAAAATTAGAAATGGTGAAAAAAAATGGATATTAAAACAAGTATTAAATAAATATGTTCCAAATCACTTATTTAACCGGTCAAAATCCGGATTTAGTATTCCATTGGCTCAATGGTTGAGAGGACCCTTAAAAGCTTGGGCGGAAGATTTACTTAATAAAGAACGTTTAGTAAAAGAGGGGTATTTTGATGTAGAATACATTCATGAAAAATGGGTAGATCATCAAGATGGTGTCAAGAACAACCAAACATTTCTATGGAGTATATTGATGTTCGAAATGTGGTTGCTCGAACAATAAATTAATGACTTTATCTGAATGTATCCAAATCTTAATTTCGTAATTTAATCAATATGCATGAATATTGTTGATGACTTGCTTGGTAAGTATCATCAACTAAACGCTAATAGTAGTTAATATTTATGAATGAAAAAAATAATTTTAAAATATTTTACGAGTCATGAATAACATCATTTTTCAAGATCCTTAACTTCAATATTCTTGCAATAGAATTATCTTTGACAGGAAAACTGATTATAAATTATGGCAATTAAATCCAATATAAAACACGTGCTTCTTAGAGTTGCATATTTAATTATCTCACGCAATTCTTTGCCATTTTCTAAAAAATACAGCATACTAATTGCGTCCATAAATATAATTGAATTGTAAAGCAAACTCTAATGTCAAATGTATTATTAATTACTAATAAACTTCAAAAATATCCTTCAGGAGGTCGTCAATTATTATGTAATCTAAATCATGATGCTCTTCAACAGATATATGAAGAAAGTTTATTTCTGTTTGAGTTGTCGCATCGCCGCATTCAGGGTCTGATTTCTATCATGAATGCCTTTCAAGGGTATTTCGATGGCTTAGATGCTAATGTTATATTGGCTGTGCTTCTAAAAATCGAATCAAAAAATATTGACAAGGTATTTGTTGATGGTTCGAATTTAGGTGCAGTTGTTAAGATAATAAAAAATCAATTCCCACAAGTAGAAATTTGTACCTTTTTTCATAATGTTGAAGAAAAATTCTTTCTGGGTGCGTTTCGTCAAAATATCAGATTCCGCTCCTTAGCTGTTTTGATTGTTAACTATTTATCTGAAAGAAAATCTGTCAAATATAGTGACAAGATAATATGTCTTAATGAAAGAGATAGTCTCTTGCTTCACAAAGTCTATGGCCGTAAGGCAACACATATATCCGCAATGGCACTATCAGACAAGCTGCCAACTGATTTCGCCAATAATTTCAAGCCATCTCGCGAAAGGTTTGCGCTATTCGTTGGAGGTGATTTTTATGCCAACAGAGAGGGTATTCTCTGGTTTGTGAAGAATGTTGTTCCATGTATTGATATAAAAATCTATATTGTGGGGCGTGGATTTGAGAAGCTACGGAATGAATTAGAAGGCGATAATAAAGTTGTAGTTGTTGGTGTTGTCGATAGTTTGTCGGAGTGGTATCTTAATGCGCAATTTGTTATCGCACCGATATTTGACGGTTCTGGAATGAAAACAAAGGTGGCAGAAGCGTTAATGTTTGGTAAAAAAATAGTAGGTACAGAAGAAGCATTTACAGGTTATGAAGATATTGCCAATCGTATAGGGTGGTTATGTGAGAGCGCTGAGCAATTTGTTAACGCCATTAAGACAGCACAAAATGTTATCACACTTAACTTTGATCCATCATTGCGTGCTATTTATGAAGAGAAGTACTCGTTCTCAGCGAGTAAAGCTCGGTTCGCTAGAATTTTACGTTCCCAATAGTTAAACCAGAAGGTTTTTATTGATGATTAAGGGTTATAACAACTTAAGTATGTTTAAAAACCTGTTAAAGTACTGTTATGAAAGTAAAAAACAAGTATGTAATTCGTTCCCGTATTTCAGAGGCTAAATTTAGATAAATAATTAACAAATATTTGACCGCTATTAGGCTTAGGATCTTGGAATTATCGATGCTTCAATCTGCCACTGCTAGTGTGGCAGATTGAAGTCGATGAATCGTGCTTTGGCGCATGGCGCATCCGCGGAAAACATGGCCGTGGTGCTAAAGGTAAAACAATAGTATGTGGCTTGTTAAAACGGGGTGATAAGATTTACACTGAGATTGTGTCAGATTGCAAGGGTGTCACTCTGCAAAGGATTATCAATGGTAAAACCAGTATTGACAGTGTTATTCATTCAGATGGTTGGTGTGGTTATAATGGACTTGTAGATTTTGGTTATAAGAAGCATTTTATAGTGCACCATAGTAAGAATGAATTTGCCAGGAGCAATTCACATATTAACGGCATTGAATCATTCTGGGGTTATGCAATAAATAGATTGGTAAAATTTACAGGAATGAATAAAAGTATGTTTAATTTGCACTTAAAAGAATGTGAATTTAGACTCAATAATCGTAAGCAAAATATTTACAAAATTTTGCTTGTAATATTTAGAAAAGAAGCGCTTAAGTTATCTTGACCCTTGATTAATTACATAAAATCAACCATCCGAAATCTTTTTCCTGCACGTTATCAGGTTCCTGTTAAATATTTGTATAACTGGCTTCTTAATGATTTAGAGAAGGAAATGTCTTTTTTGAAAATGATTGTAAAAAAACAAGACCGAGTTATTGATATTGGTGGGAATAGGGGAGTGTATGCCTATCGTTTTTGGAAACTAGGGGCCAATGTAGAAGTGTTTGAGCCTAATCCTCTTTGTGCAACAGTTTTGTCTGTATGGGCAGCGGATAAAATAAATGTTCAAGTACACTCAGTTGCGCTATCCAGTACTTCTAGCTCTGCATATTTACATATTCCAGTGGATGATTCCGGTATTGAGCATGATGCATCCGCGTCAATAGAAAATAACACATTTACACATGCTCGTGACCAATTGGTCGATCTAAGAACATTAGATAGTTATAATTTTCAAAATGTGAGTATGATAAAGATTGATGTTGAAGGGCATGAAAGCAGTGTTATCGATGGTGCCGAAAAAACTTTGCGTTCATCCTGTCCTGCTTTACTGATTGAAATTGAGCAACGACATAGTAGTAATCCAATTAGTGAAATGTTTGATCGGATACAAAGCTTTGGCTATCATGGGTATTTTTTAATGAATGGCAATCTAACAACACTAGATGATTTTGATGTTGATAAAGATCAGTCGGTCGAAAATCTGGGCAGTCAGCAATCAAATTACATCAATAATTTTCTTTTCTTGCATCAAAGTAGACTGAATGTCGGAGAATACATGCCACTAATAAAATTGTAGGCGCTAACATGAAGATTTGTGTCGTTACACCACTTTATGCCATTGCCGGGGTACCGTTGGCTCAAATACGTTTTTCATGTGCTTTAGCAAGCAAGGGGCATGAAGTTGATTTGATGATTGGTAATATTCATCCACAATTTACGTTCCATGGGGTAGAAGGTGTTAATATTATTATTTTGGAATGCCCAAACGTCAGAAGTATGTTTTTTCCATTAATGAAGTATTTACGTGAAGAAAAACCTGATGTTGTTTTTTCAGCAGAAGACCATTTAAATACAACAGTACTACTTGCTGCTATTGTTTCAGGTTCAAAAGCAAAAATTAGTGGTTCCTCTCGTGTAACTCCTTTCGATACATACTCAAATACGCCTTTTTCTAAACGTTGGATTTTAAAGCAATTGACACGTGCGGTGGCGTGGCGTGCTGATGCTTTGACCTGTGTCTCTAAAGACATGGTTAAACAGTATAGACAGGTTTTTAACTTGCCACCACATGAGTGTATCTACAATATTGTTGATGACAAACAATCAAGATTGAAAATGCGGGAATCTGTTGAACATGAATGGTTTCTAGACAATACGGTCCCCGTACTGATAGCCGCCGGTCGATTAGTGTCATGGAAGGGATTCGATTACCTTATTCATGCAATAAAGGAACTTTCTCAGAAAAGACCAGTAAGACTGCTGATCATGGGGGATGGCCCACTTTATGCTGAACTAGATCGATTAATTTCAGATTTAGGATTAACAGATTTAGTAGAGCTGCTCGGTTATGTAGAGAATCCTCTAAAATATTTTGTCCATGCAAATGTTTTTATATTATCTTCACACGTCGAAGGTCTTCCAAATGTTCTAGTTGAAGCTATGATGTGTGGTTGCACACCAGTGTCTACAAATTGTCCTACAGGCCCAAGTGAAGTGTTACAAGATGGAAAATATGGCTATCTTGTACCAATGCGTGATCCATCCGCTATGGCAACTGCGATTGTGCAAGCATTGGATAATCCTATTCCAAAACAATTACTTGACGAAGCAGTATTGCCGTTTGAAGAGAGTGCAGTAATCTCAAATCATTTTGAAACTTTAGGTCTAAATATGATATGTGGAAATAATAAGGTGAACAATTGAAAATTGGATTGAATGCAACTTGCTTGAACGACAGGCCTTCTGGTGCAAAACAGAGGTTTGTCGGAATTTACAGTAACTTGATCAAAAATCTTGCGGATGCGGAGTTTGTTGTTTACGAGCCTGCAGATTGCCGAGTCGGCGCCTGGTTCGATGGCGCGCCAAACGTCACAGTCCGGCGCACACCGCTACCGAGTGAGGGGCGCGCCCGGAAGCTCTTCACTGGGCTACGCTATTGGGATACGGCCCTTTCTCGAGAAGGGTACGACATCTTCGAGGGATTGAATCTGCCACTCGTCAAGACTCCGACAGGGCGAACGCTGCTGACGGTCCATGACATTCGTGGAATGTACTCAGAATCCGGGGTGTTGGAACGCTCGATATACAAGCTCGCACTTGGGAGGTCGATTGCTCGCGCTGACCATGTGATTACAGTGTCTGAGACTATGAAGCAGGAGATACTTGGTTTCTTTCCAAGAGCTTCAATTTCGGTGATTTACAACGGGATAGACGCGACAAAGTTCGTTACGGTTATCGAGGCAGACTTGCAGGCGGTTCGTCGCAAGTACGCATTGCCAGAGAACTTCGTTCTGGCGGTTGGACATCTTGAGCAGCGAAAAAATTATTTGTGTCTGATTGACGCCTTGGCCATACTTCGCGACCAGGGTCAATCTTGCAGCTTGCTCATCGTTGGCAACGACAGTGGCGAACGGCAAGTGATCGAGGAGCGGATCGAATCTGCCAAGCTCACCTGCACTGTCAAGTTCTTGAACAATCTCAGTGACCATGAAGTTCGTTGCGTTTACAAGCTCTGCAGTTTGTTCATCTTCCCGTCGTCGTATGAGGGTTTTGGAATACCCATTCTTGAGGCTATGGCAGCAGAGCGTCCGATGGTGTTGAGCGACCTTCCTGTTTTTCGCGAGATCACACAAAACAAGGGGGTCTATTTTCCCCACGACGATGTCGAGGCGATGGCAGTTGCCATTGAGACAGTGCTCTCATCAGGCAGTGAACGTGCTCGCTTGATTGACTATGGCAAGGAACGTGTTCAAGCCTTTAATTTTCAGAACCTGGCTGGGCAACTGGGAAACGTGTATAAGACTTTAGTGCCGTAGACCATGGGTCGGTTTCGGATCATAAAATAGTATGAAAAACATCGATGAAAAAACAGTAGCGAGCTTTGGTGATGAATGGTCTCGTTTTGATCAGTCAGGCATGTCGAACGACGTGGCGTGCAGGGTATTCAACGAGTATTTCGCGATGTTCCCATGGGATGCGTTGTCATCAGATACCGAGGGTTTCGACATGGGTTTTGGCAGTGGTCTCTGGGCGTTCTGGGTGTCTCCCAAGGTTGGGAAACTGCGCAGTGTTTGCCACCAGACAGTTAGGACTTTGGCTACTCGCTGGGTGTTTTGCATCACGTCCCAGATACCGCTACCTCCATTCGTTCGTGCGTTGACATGTTGAAGGTTGGTGCGCCTTTGCTGCTATATCTTTCCTACTACCGTAAACACAGCTTTTATACGATGCGAACAGATGCACGTGATCGTTTAAGCACACCGCTGGAGCAGTGTTTCACGAGGCAACAAATCTGTAAAATGATGATAGGAGCTGGTCTTGTGAATGTGCGCTTATCAGATGCGGCGCCGTACTGGTACGCTGTTGGAGACAAAGAAAAACCATGTGCGGATTTGCAGGTTTCTTAATAACTCAAACCGGCAGCCTTGAAGGGCTGGAGGTGTTGGCCACACGCATGGCGAATACCATTGCGCACCGCGGTCCGGATGACGCGGGTGCCTGGACCGATGCGCAGGACGGCATTGCGCTGGGCCATCGGCGTTTGTCCATCATTGACTTGTCACCTGCCGGTCATCAGCCGATGCACTCCTCGTGTGATCGTTATGTAATTGTCTTTAATGGTGAGATTTATAACCACTTAAACTTAAGAAATCAGTTGTCAGTCGACAGTCGACAGCGTCAGTGGAAAGGCCATTCTGATACTGAAACATTATTGGCGTGTTTTGAGGCTTGGGGTATTGAACAGACTCTAGCTAAAACTGTTGGGATGTTTGCGCTTGCGCTTTGGGATAAGCAAGAGAGAAGACTGTATCTTTCCCGTGACCGACTGGGTGAGAAACCGCTTTATTATGGCTGGGTGAAAGGGGCTTTTGTTTTTGGTTCTGAACTTAAGGCGTTAAAGGCTTATCCAGGGTTTTATAACGCGATTAACCGCGATGCACTTACGCTTTATTTACAGTACAACACTGTGCCTGCGCCGTATTCTATTTATGAGAATATTTATAAGCTGGAACCTGGCTGTTGTCTCTCTCTATCGGTTGACGCTATTGCTACTCCTTTATCTATTGCACCTGAAGTGGGCGGCGAATATACGGGCCTCTCTCTTTCCCGTTGGTGGTCGCTTTCTGTGGCGGTTGCTCAAGGCAATGATAATCGAATTAATAATGAAGAGGAAGCATTAACCGTTCTGGATCATCGCCTTCGTGATGCCATTCGATTACAATCAATTGCCGATGTGCCTTTGGGTGCCTTTCTCTCGGGTGGGGTCGATTCGTCTGTAATAGTTGCATTGATGCAGTCAGAAGTGGCCTCTCCGGTAAAAACGTTTACCATAGGTTTTTCAGAATCGGAACATAACGAAGCGATTTATGCTAAAGAAGTCGCAAAGCATCTTGGTACAGAGCATACTGAGATCTATCTCTCATCTAGTGATGCGTTAGAGGTTATTCCACGTTTGCCAGACCTGTATGATGAGCCGTTTGCTGATTCGTCTCAAATTCCTACATTTTTGGTTTCGCAGATGGCGAAACAGCATGTTACCGTAGCGCTCTCGGGCGATGGTGGTGATGAGTTGTTTGGTGGTTATAACCGCTATCTCTGGAGTCGCCGTATTTGGGATAAATTTTCCTGGTTACCGTTTCCTGCTCGTCATGCTTTGGGTCGTTTGTTGTTGTCACAGCCAGTCGGTAGCATCGATCATTTAGCGCAATTTCTTTTTCGTCTGGTTATGCGTGACAGGGTGATCCTTTTAGGTGAAAAGGTACACAAGGTGGCTGAGTTGCTGCTGCGCGCACGAAATTTAGATGATCTTTATCGTAGTGTTATTGCTACATGGAAGTTACCATTACCCGTCGTCAGTGCCGAAGCGGGTGATTTGTTTGCACAGTTTACGGTTATACCTGAGTTCGCATCAGCCGAAGAGCGTATGATGTTTTTCGATACTCTAAGTTATTTGCCGAATGATATTCTTTGCAAGGTTGATAGGGCTGCTATGGGTGTGAGCTTGGAAACGCGGGTACCATTTCTTGACCATCGTGTGGTGGAGTTTGCTTGGCAGTTGCCTATTTCAATGAAAATAAAAGACGGGCAAGGAAAATGGCTTTTGCGTCAGTTGCTTTATAAACATGTGCCAAAAGCATTGATCGAACGACCCAAGCAGGGTTTCGCTATCCCACTGGGTGAATGGCTTCGTGGGCCACTGCGTGACTGGGCAGAAGCCTTGCTGGATGAACAACGTTTAAAACAGGAGGGTTATTTTGACCCTGAACCTATTTTATATAAATGGAATGAACATCTGGCAGGGCGTGGTAACTGGCATCATCATTTGTGGAGTGTGTTGATGTTTCAGGCCTGGTTGGAGGCGCAATCATGATTTCTTTCTGGTTGGCTTATGCCATACCGGCATCGCTGTCTCTAATTACGATTCATCGGCGGTACTTATCACTGCTCTGGTTGTTTCTATTTTTTAGCTTTGTTGTATTTGTTGGTTTGCGGCACGAGGTAGGTGGGGATTGGGGTTCCTACGTTAGATCCTATGAGTCTGTAAAGTACTACTCATTTTTGGAGCTTATCTCGCTGTTGGATCCAGGTTATGTGTTTTTAAACTGGATTTCGTACCAACTAGATGGCGGTGTTTATCTGGTTAATACGCTTTCTGCTATTATTTTCTTTAGTGGTTTAATTGTTTTTTGCCGTGCACAACCATTGCCTTTTCTGGCATTTACGATAGCAGTGCCTTATATGATTTCAGTGGTCTCCATGGGGTATACGCGTCAGGCGATTGCTCTTGGCTTTGTTATGTTTGGGTTTAGGTGTATTTCTGCAGGCGGTTTTAAGCGCTATTTATTTTGTATTGCTATTGCTTCACTGTTTCATAAGTCAGTGGTGTTACTTTTTCCATTGGTTATTTTTTATCAACATCGTGGGCTTGTTCGCCGTATGTTTAGCTGGGGTCCTTTTAGTTTGATTATAGGGTATTTGTTTTTTTTAGATCATTTCAAATTCTTGTGGTTGCACTATGTAGAGGATCAAATGCAGTCCGATGGAGCGTCCATCCGTTTATTGATGAACGCACTCCCGAGTCTTCTGTTTTTTATTTTCTATCGTAAAATAAAACGACGGTGGCCTGATGATTATCTTTTATGGTTTGGGTTGGCTTTGGTAACGATAGTTTTATTGCTATTGGTTAATTTTGCTTCAACTGCGGTTGATCGTGTGGCACTGTATATTATTCCTTTGCAATTGGTGGTTTTTTCTCGTTTACCGATGTTGTTTTCTGTATCAGGTGGTCGTGCAACAGTGATCAGGCTAATTGTGGCGTACTATGCACTGGTGTTATTTGTCTGGTTTAATTTTGCCACTCATGTACTTTACTGGTTGCCTTATCAAAATATCATCACACTGGATATTTTTTAGGATAAGTCCGAAGTCATAAGTTTTCAGTCGAAAATATTGAGTCAGAAAACAAGTAATAAGTTGTGGGTCTGAAAAAGAAGTTATAAATTTGGAGTTAGAATTATATTTTGAAAATTGCGACAGTTTTAAACACTACCTGGAATGTTGTTAATTTCCGTCTTTCTCTTATTAAGACTATGTAAATCCACACCAGCACCGTGGATGACATTATCGATAGCCATGTCCTATTTAGTAATTGTAGTCTCTATGGGTTATACAAGACAATCAGCTGCATTAGCAGTGTTGATTTTGAAGTGTTAAATAAAGATAAATTTTCTAGAAAATGGACAAAGCAAGATTATCTTATCATTGCTTTAGCTATTGTTTTTGTTTTAAATATTTTCAAAATATTTGAGCATATGATTTTTTTTATATTACAAATACAGAAATGAATTCAACTGGCGCATTGACAAGAATGTCAATGAGTGCAATTGCTGGAGTCGTATTCTTTTTTTTCAAGAAAAGATGGAAGAATACTTATAAAGACTCAAATCTATGGATGCAATTTAGTGTTACTGTCTTTCTGATACCCATTAGTTTTCATCTTATCAACTACAGTTGATCGTATTACACTTTATTTATTGCCGATGCAAATTGTTATATTTACAAGAGCCACTTTGCTGATATCTAATATATGTATTACTAATATCATTGACATACTTTTATGCTAAAAATAGACTTAATAAGATAAATATGGTTCTTAAGTCGCCAGAAAAACAAATTTATAGGTGTGGACTTTAGATTTGGTTCTGATGCTATTCCCAAGTTTTCCACGTGAGTAATGTATCTAAAGCAACTTTTATTAGCTTCAACACTGTCTTTCAGTGGGGTTGTTAAATCATCAGAAAATAAGTATATTGCCCCTCTAATCTTTCCATCAGACATGTGACAATGAACAGTAAACTTATAATATCATGTTATTATGTCACATAATTTACAAGACTCAAAAAAAACATGAAAAAAGCTTTTATTACCGGAATAACTGGACAAGATGGATCGTATCTCGCAGAGTTTTTATTAGAAAAAGGATACGAGGTTCACGGCATCAAACGTCGTTCATCATCATTTAATACTGATCGTATTGATCACTTGTATCAAGACCATAATGAGACAGATCGTAAATTAATACTTCACTATGGTGATCTATCTGATTCAATGAGCTTAGTACGTATTATTCAACAAATCCAACCGGATGAAATATACAACCTGGGTTCACAATCACACGTTGCTGTCTCATTTGAAACTCCAGAATACACAGCAGATACCGTAGGGCTGGGTGCGCTTCGTGTGCTTGAGGCTATTCGCATTTTAGGTCTTGAAAAGAAAATTCGTTATTATCAAGCTTCCACCTCAGAGCTATAT
>ENA-OREN01004961-OREN01004961.1-marine-metagenome-genome-assembly--contig:-NODE-4961-length-11289-cov-6.067428_pt1 | contig 11289 bp, 10 predicted proteins | sample MGYA00248624_ERZ508555 | MGnify/ENA primary metagenome ERZ508555 (study PRJEB26222, sample SAMN06267773) | marine metagenome | isolation source: Saanich Inlet, British Columbia, Canada | place...
AATAATATGGGTAAAAAAGTAGTCAAAGGTGAAAATATAGCTCAAGCATTTCAATTCATAAATAGTGGAAATGCAGAGCTTGGTTTTGTCTCATTCTCACAATTAATGAGCCCTAATTTCTCTTTAGTAGGGTCTTTTTGGGAGGTTCCAAAGTCTCTCTATAATCCAATAGAGCAGCAAGCAGTTCTTTTAAGAGACAGTTTACTCGGCAGAAATTTTATGGAGTTTGTTCAAACTGATAAGGCCTTAAATATAATTTCGAAATTCGGATACGACTTACCATAATGTTAAATGAATTAGATTTTTCTGCAATTATTGTTACTATTAAATTAGCCATAGTAAGTACTTCAATATTAATTTTAATTGGAACCCCCATTGCATGGTGGCTCTCCCAAACTAAGTTTAAATTTAAAGCAGTATTTGAGGCTATCATAGCCTTGCCACTGATTCTTCCACCAACAGTACTAGGTTTTTATTTGTTAATAACACTTGGATCTAACGGTCCTATTGGAAAGCTATTGGAGTCCCTTGGAGGAAGTTCAATAGCATTTACTTTCACTGGCCTGGTTGTAGGCTCAGTTATTTATTCTATGCCTTTTGTGGTTCAGCCACTCCAAAATTCCTTTAGCTCTGTTGGAAGAAAGCCACTGGAGGTTGCTGCGACATTAGGCGCGTCAAAAATCGATCGCTTTTTTTCAGTTGCTGTCCCTTTGTCGCGTTCTGGCTTTATTACTGCTGCTGTATTGGGGTTTGCTCATACGGTAGGAGAGTTTGGGGTTGTACTCATGATAGGAGGGAATATCCCAGGTGAAACAGGAGTAGTATCAATCGCAATTTATGATCATGTTGAGGCAATGGAATATGGACAAGCTCACTGGTTAGCAGGAGGCTTACTTGCCACATCATTTCTAATGCTGTTATTTGTTTATATCATTAATCGTCATTTTTCAATTATGAGGAGTAAAGACTAGTGATTGAATGTAAGATAAAAATTCAATTAGAAAGCTTTATGCTTGATGCTAATTTTAGTATTCCTGATAGGGGCATAACTGTAGTATTTGGTCCCTCTGGATCTGGAAAGACAACCCTACTTAGAGCGATTGCAGGACTTGAAAAGAGTGATGACGGCTTTCTTAAAATCGGCGATTCAGTTTGGCAGAAAGGTGAAGATTTTTTGGCAACACATAAACGCCAGATTGGATATGTCTTCCAAGATGCTGCACTATTTGATCACCTTGACGTTAAGGGTAACCTCAACTTTGTAATTAAAAGAGCAATAGGACTAAAAGAAGATTTTATTGAATCCATACATAATTTACTAGAAATAAAAACCCTGCTTAATAGGAAGACAACTCAGCTTTCAGGAGGGGAGAAGCAGAGAGTTGCAATTGCAAGAGCTTTATTAACTAATCCTAAAATTTTACTTTTGGATGAGCCTCTTTCTGCTCTGGACTTAAAACGTAAAAACGAAATTCTACCTTACCTTGATTCTATTCATAATGATTTAGAAATTCCAATTCTTTATGTAACCCATTCTCAAGATGAGATGTCAAGGTTAGCCGATCACCTTCTTCTAATCGAAGATGGAAATATTGTTGGTAGCGGGCCTGTAAATGATATGTTGACTCGATTTGATATGCCTTTATCTCATGGTGGTGACGCAGTATCAATAATTGAAGCCGAAGTATTGAAACGTGACTCAGAATTTAATTTGATGCATTTGGATTTTTTAGGGGGACAGTTTATAGTTCCAGATAATAGTTTCCCAGTTCAAACCAAAGTTAGGATTAGAGTGGTAGCTCGTGATGTGAGTCTTACAAAATCAAAACAGGTTGATACAAGTATTTTGAATATTTTTCCAGCAATGGTTCAGGAAATAGTAAATGAAGGTGAAGCCCAAGTCATGGTTCGCCTCCAGATTAAGGAGACCATTCTACTTGCATGCATCACTCGTAAATCATCTTATAAGCTTCGATTAGAAAAGGGATCAGAGGTTTTTGTTCAAGTCAAAAGTGTGGCGATACTCTCTTAACTGGCCTCAATTTTAGCTCGAATCCTTTTTATTGGCCGCTCATCGATGTAGACATGAATCAGCGCAGTAATTGCCGCAATGATGGCTGCCCACCACCAGACTTGATCATAAGAACCTGTTGTATCAAAGAGATAACCTCCAATCCAAACACCGGTAAATGAGCCAATTTGATGGTTTAGAAAAACGATACCATAAAGTGTGCCCATAAATCTTAAGCCAAACATCTGAGCAACTAATCCTGATGTAGGAGGGACTGTTGCAAGCCAAAGAAAGCCTGTTGCAAAAGAAAAAGCATAAATTGTAAAAGTTGAAATCGGCGTTATAAGAAATAAAACAATGATAATTGATCTGGCTGCATAAATATAAGTGAGAATCCATTTTTTTGAATAGATTCCTGAAAGGTGTCCAGAAATGAGTGAGCCAAAAATATTACAAAGACCAATAATAGATAAACTTGCAGCTGCGACAGAGCTATCAAAGCCCTTGTCTGCTAGATAGGAAGGCATATGAACTACAATAAAAGCAAGCTGGAAGCCGCATACAAAAAAACCAGCAATAAGAAGCCAATAATGAATATGTCCTGAGGCTTCATTGAGAGCTTCTTTTAGAGTTTGGGATGGTTCATTATCTAAAGTAGTATTTTTGATTTCATCGCCTTTAAATACGGGTGAAAAAAGGATCATTGAGAGCGCCCCAATTGCCATAATAATAAGAGCTGTTTGCCATCCATAGGCCACTAAAAACTCTCTAGCAACTGGGATAAGTAAAAATTGACCTGCAGATCCAGCTGCGGTTCCTATGCCTAATGCCATAGCTCTTTTTTCTGGTGAAACCATTCTTGCCATAGCTGGAAGTATGACCCCTAAACCAGTTCCTGCAATACCCATACCAATAAGAATTCCTGCACCTATATGAAGACCCATAAAACTATCTGCAGTGGCTGTAATATAGAGGCCCAGTGAATAAAAGAGAGTTCCTACTATAATGACTCGAGATGTTCCAAATTTATCTGCAAATGCTCCAGCAATTGGTTGAGATAATCCCCAAAAAAGATTTTGAAGGGCCAATGAGAATGCAAAAACTTCTCGACCATATCCAAATGTTTCTGAAACGGGCTTAAGAAATAAGCCAAGAGACGACCTCAAGCCAAAATTAATAGCCAAAAGTACACAAGCAAGTGCAATTGCCAAACTAATTATTTTTTTATGTTGAGCCATTTTTTTGCATTAAAAACTTAAGACAATATAACCACTATTATTTGACGAGCTTATGTATAAGTATTAATATATATTTTATTACATATTTTGTATTTTAAAAAGGAGTCTGCAGATGCGGATATTAGTTTTTCAGCATGTTGATTGTGAACATCCCGGGTCATTAAGACAATTCCTGGCTGAAGATGAAATTGAATGGGATCCTGTATATCTTCATCGCGGCGATAAAATTCCTAGCTTTGATAATTATGATGCACTTTGGGTTATGGGGGGGCCAATGGATGTATGGGACATTGAAGAAAATCCGTGGCTCGTTGAAGAAAAGGCAGCAATTAGGCATTGGGTTGCTGAGCTAGGGAAACCTTACCTTGGTTTATGTCTGGGTCATCAATTGCTTGCAGATGCATTAGGTGGCACATGTGGTCCACAAAAAGTTCCTGAAATTGGAGTACTTGAAGTTGAATTAACGGAAGAGGGAAAGAAGGATCCACTATTTTTAGGGACAGCCCCTAAACAGCAATGTCTTCAATGGCACTCAGTTCGAGTGGCACAAGCGCCAGAAGGTGCAATTGTTTTGGCTAAGTCAGATGTATGTTCAATTCAGGCAATGAGGATTGGAACTAATGCCTGGTCCATGCAATATCATGTCGAGATCGAATCAGATACTGTAGATAATTGGGGGGCAATTCCAGCTTATGCTGAAGCGTTGACAAACACATTAGGTGAAGGCGCACTCTCAAATCTTAAAAAAAATACCGATGCAAATATGAGTCAATGCCTCAGCTGTGCGAGACAAATTTATGATAACTTCATGAGTGAGATAGTTTAGTTAAATTCAAGTTTTTTTTGTGATTTATTTCACATATTTTAAAACGTTCAATAGTTATATATAACAACATCTTAAAGGGAAATAAGTTCTAAAAAACTATGCAAATTGTACAATTTTTTTTAAATGTAAATTTAATGATTGACACCGAAATTAATTCAAGGTATCTTTCCGTTTTTTAAGTATTAATTATTCCTTTTAGAACCGAGGCAAAGCAATGAGTGACGAAGACGATTTTGACCTGAATGATCTCGATGATAAAGAGCTTGTAGAGCAGATACAAGATGACCTTTATGATGGCCTTGATGCAGAGGTAACTGAAGGCACCAATATACTTCTTGAAAGGGGTTGGGACGCTAATGATGTTTTGGGTGAGGCGCTCGTTGGTGGTATGAAGATTGTTGGGATTGATTTTAGGGATGGTATCCTATTTGTTCCTGAGGTTTTAAAGTGTGCTGGTGCAATGAAAGGTGGAATGAAAATTCTGAGACCAATACTTGCAGAATCGGCGGAAGATACATCGCTTGGCAAATTTGTGATCGGAACTGTTAAGGGTGATATTCATGATATTGGCAAAAACTTAGTTGGAATGATGTGCGAGGGAGCAGGATTTGAGGTCATTGATTTGGGAATTAATAACCCTGTCGAGAACTATCTTGAAGCGGTAGATACTCATGAGCCAGTTATTGTTGGAATGTCTGCATTATTGACTACGACGATGCCTTATATGGGTGTTGTGGTTGAAGAAATGGAAAAAAGAGGTATGCGTAAAGATGTTCACATTATGTGTGGTGGCGCACCTTTGAACCAAGAATTTGCGGACTCAATTGGCGTTCCTGCTTATGGTCGTGATGCAGCAAGAAGTGCTGAAATGGCTGAAGAGCATGTTCGTGGTCTGAAAAAAAATCGTGCTCACAGGTAAGGAAGTCGCCAGTGAAAATAAAAAAAGATTAGTATTAGGTTGTGGTGCGCTTGTTTATGATCTTTTAAGATTAATAAAGCAAAACCCCTCATTTTCAGATAAAGTCAATCTTCAATGTTTACCAGCTGGTTGGCATAACTCCCCCCAATTAATTGCCCCAGGTGTGGAGGATTATTTATCAAAAAATGCTCATCTTTATGAAGAAGTATATATTGCTTATGCTGATTGTGGAACAGGTGGTGCACTTGATAGAGTTATCAATAAGTACAAAGCGAAGCGAATAGAGGGAGCACATTGTTATGAATTTTTTGCTGGCAAAGATGTCTTTGATAGGCTATCAGAAGAGGAAATAGGAACTTTTTATTTAACAGACTATTTGGTAAAAAATTTTAATAGAATAATGATTAAAGGTTTGGGCCTTGATAAGCATCCAGAACTTTTTGAAGTCTATTTTGAACATTATAAAAAATTAGTATATTTAGCTCAAACAGAAAATGAGCAGTGGAATAAGGATGCAGAGAAGTATGCAAAAGATTTTGGCTTTGAATACGAGTATAGGCTTGTAGGAACAGGCAGTCTTGATTCTGTTTTTGAGGAAATAGACATCCAACCATTAAGTTCATGAGTTAAATTAAGTGAAAAGAGATTAATATTACTGCGAGTTTTAGGAAGGTTAAATAATGTCGTTACTAAGTGCATTTTCTTCAAAAGAAAATAATAAGAAAACAAGTGATCAACTTAAGAATTTTCTAGATGATTTCTCAATTGAGGTTATGCCGCGCACTGCCTCAAAAATTGAGAGCTTTAAAGAGATATTGCCACAAAATACAAGGGTCTATATCGCCCATATAGAGGGTGTTCCAATTGAAGAGATGGTTGAGACTGCAAAGCGAATTAGTGGTGAAGGTTTTGCTGTGATGCCCCACTTCCCTGCGCGAATTATTAAAGATCAAAATACGCTTGAAGATTGGATAAATAGATACCAGAATGAGGCTGGTATTGAGCAAGCGCTGCTTTTGGCTGGAGGGGTGACTAATCCCCATGGGGATTACACCAGTTCAATGCAGCTTGTTGAGACAGAGCTTTTTGAGAAGTATAACTTTAAGCATCTGCATTTTGCTGGCCATCCAGAGGGTAACAAGGATATTGACCCTGATAGCTCTAATAAGAATATTGATCAGGCCCTTAGCTGGAAACAAAAATTTAAAGAACGCACAGATATCAATCTAGCTTTAACGACACAATTCTGTTTTGAGGCTAGTCCTGTAATTGAATGGGCAGACTCTCTAATCAAAAACGGTATTGATATTCCAGTTCATATTGGTGTTGCAGGGCCGGCTAAATTACAAACTTTAATCAAATTTTCAATCGCTTGTGGTGTTGGGCCATCTCTGAGAGTTTTGCAAAAAAGAGCAAAAGATGTTAAGAAATTATTGTTGCCTTTTGAGCCAAATGATTTTTTAGAGACATTGGCTGAGCACAAAAAAGCTAACCCCAGCTTCAATATCACAAATGTTCATTTTTTTCCTTTAGGGGGGATAAATGTGAATGCTTCATGGATTAAGAATGCAACAAATAATTAAAAATAGGAGTAAGTAAATTGGCAACAACAACACTATCGTCTTCATCAAGAGAGGTAACCATTGGTTTTGGGCATCCATTTGTAATGATTGGAGAAAGAATAAACCCTACTGGCAGAAAAATTTTAGCTGCGGAAATGAAAGCAGGAGATTACTCTCGTGTTGTTGCAGATGCAATTGCTCAGGTTGAGGCAGGCGCACAAATGCTTGATATAAACGCAGGTATTCCATTGGCTGATGAACCGGCAATATTGGCGGAGTCTATTAGACGTGTTCAGGCTGTTGTGGATGTCCCAATATCAATTGACTCTTCGATAATTGAAGCGCTTGAAGCTGGATTAGGTGCATACCAAGGAAGAGCGTTAGTCAATTCCACAACTGGTGAGACAGAGGTATTGGAAAGGGTGCTACCTCTTGTCAAAAAATACGATGCAGCCATTGTTGCAATTTCTAATGATGAGACGGGAATCAGTGAAGATCCAAATGAAAGATTTAAGGTTGCTAAAAAAATTGTTGAACATGCTGCTGATTATGGAATCAAGCCACAAGATGTTGTTGTTGACCCATTAGTGATGCCAATTGGCGCCATCTCTCAAGCTGGAAATCAAGTATTTGAGTTGGTTAGAAAGCTTCGCAGTGAATTAAAGGTGAATACAACTTGTGGAGCTTCAAATGTAAGTTTTGGCTTACCTCAAAGAAGTGGAATTAATAATGCCTTCTTACCAATGTTGATTGCAGCTGGAATGACCTCTGCCATTGTTAACCCTTTGCATCCAGAACTTGTCCAAGCCATTAGAGCTGGAGATGTGTTGACAGGTGTGGATGATGGATGTACAAAGTGGATATCAGCCTACAAAGAACCACTGAAAGAGGGTGAAAATCCTAGGGAAGGAAGAAGAAGGAGACGTGCATAAATTATGCCTAGCATAGAGTATGAGGGGTCTTGTGTTTGTGGACAGACTTCCTATACAGCTTTTGATTTGAATGATATTTCATATTGCCACTGTGAGCAGTGTCGAAAAATGACAGGCCACTTTATGGCTGCATCACAAGTAAGCAGAGAGAATATTAAAATCAAGGGTAAGATTAAGTGGTTTTATACTCATGAAGGCTCAAGGCATGGCTTTTGTGATAACTGTGGTGCAAATATGTTTTGGCAGAATGACAACAAACCAACTATAAGCGTGACAGCAGGAAGTATTCATGATTCCAAGAATCTAAGGACTTGGCACCATATATTTACTGAAGAAAAAGGATGTTATTATAATATTAACCCTAAAGAGCCTCAAAGTGAGGGCTATGGCAACAGCAAAATAGACGAGTAAGAATAAAGATGGATGATAATTATCAAGTATGTTTCACTCCTTCAGGCCGCCAATTTAAGGGTGAGTTTGGTGATACATTATTACAAGTTGCACAAGATGCAGGAGTCGCTATTCGTTCACTATGTGGTGGATATGGACAGTGTCATCAGTGCTGGATAGAGGTTTCAGAGGGAGAACATTCGAAATTTGGTGTAAAGTGTGATCCTGAAAATGTAAGCGCTGTTACAAGACTTGAAAAACAATTAATTCAAGATAACCCAACATACAAAGGAAAAAGATTGGCTTGTCAGTCCTGTATACAGGGTGATTTAGTTATTGATGTTCCAGAAGATAGTCAAGAACACAAGGCCTATATTAGTAAGAAAAATGCTGCTCAAACTTATTCAATTTCTAGTTCAATAAGTCTCATTGATTGCACACTAGATGAGGCAACCTTGGATGAAAACCCTTCGGCTTCAGAAAACCTTATTGCTCAGCTAACAAAACAAGGCGTTAAGGCAAACATTGACTTTAATCTACTGAGAGATCTTCAGCCACTTATTCATGAATGCAAAGGCAACCTCACTGTTGCAGTTCGTGACAGCAGTCAAATCGTTGCTGCATATCCAAAAGGCACTCATCAAATCCTAGGGGCAGCCATTGATATCGGTTCAACAACTTTAGCACTCTATGTTTATGATATAAAAAATGGTAAATTGGTTTATGAGTCTTCAGCAATGAATCCACAAATTCGTTTTGGTGAAGATTTAATGAGTAGAGTTTCTTATGTCATGATGAATAAGGGCGGCGATGAAAAGTTGACTGCTGCCGTTAGAGGAAAAATCACTGAAATGCTCCATGAAGCATGTGAAAATTTAGAAACAGAATGGGATAAATTACTTGAGGTTGTATTGGTTGGTAATCCCATTATGCACCATATATTTTTTGGAATCTCACCAGTTGAGTTGGGGCAGGCCCCTTTTACTTTATCTATAAGAAGCTGGCTTGATGTTGACGCTAAAGATTTGGGTTTTGACCTCTATCCAAAAACTAGATTGTCATTCTTGCCTTTGATTGCAGGTCATGTTGGCGCTGATACAGCGGCAGCCTATCTCAGTCAAATGGATACAATGCATACCGAAACGACTTTGCTAGTTGACATCGGTACAAATGCTGAAATCATGCTCTCTAAAGAAGGTAAAGTTTATGCCACTTCATCACCAACAGGTCCTGCATTTGAAGGCGCTGAAATTAGTTCGGGCGTCAGGGCGACCTATGGTGCTATTGAGAGAGTTAGGATAGATAAAGATAGTTTGAAGGTCCGTTTCAAGGTAATTGGTTGTGATGCCTGGTCTGATGAGCCTGATTATGAACTCGTTCAAATGAAGGCAGTTGGGATTTGTGGAAGCGGTATTATTGAGGCAATTGTTGCATTCGCAGAAGCAGGAATTATTGACCAGAGTGGTCTTTTTGTTGAATCAATTGCCCCAGAACTCTTTTCAAAAAAAGGGAACACAACTCGATTTTTATTGGTTGATCAAGGTGATAAATCGATCTATATCGAACAAGTGGATATTCGATCTATTCAACTAGCCAAGGCCGCCCTATCAGCGGGAGTATCAATATTGATGGACTACCTTGATTGTGATCATTTTGATAAAATATTATTAGCAGGTGCTTTTGGTGCCCACCTAGATGCAAGATATGTCGCTTTACTAGATATTATCCCAACATCAACGGCTGAAAAAATAGAATCAGTGGGCAATGCTGCTGGTATTGGCGCGAGTGCAGCACTATTAGATGTTAATAAAAAGCTAGCAATTATCGAGGCGGTAGACAAAGTTGTGAAAATTGAAACTGCTACAGAACCAAGGTTTCAAGAGTTTTTTGTTGATGCGATGAAATTCAGTGTATCACCTGTTAAGCAACAACAAACTAAAAAAGTTAGGCGCCGAAAAAGAGCGTCATAAGTTTATCAAGGAGAATTTTAATGGCTAGAGAAAGAAGAAGACGTCGGGGCGGATCTGCTGATGAGTCTGATGCGAAGAGTATTCCTAAAGCGCCGGCTTATATAAAACGAAAAATACCTCACTACAGTATTCTTAGTGATGATGATCTGAGTATTATTGAAGACAATGCAGATACTATTCTGGAGGAAATTGGCATTGTTTTCTCTGAAGATCAAGAGGCACTTGATATTCTTGAGAAGGCGGGTGCAAGTATTGACGGCATGCGTGTTAGATTTCCAAAAGGAATGTGTCGCAAACTAATTCAAGATAATGCTCCAAAGCAATTTACTCAATTCGCTCGCAATCCTGAGAGAAATGTTGAAATTGGTGGCGACAATATGGTTTTAGTTCCTGCTTATGGCCCTCCATTTGTTCATGATCTTGATGAAGGCCGACGTTATGCAACAATAGAAGATTTTAGGAATTTTATTAAACTTGCTTATATGTCAGACAATCTTCATCACTCTGGTGGGACGATTTGTGAGCCAGTTGACTTACCCGTTAATAAACGTCATTTTGATATGGTTTATAGTCATATCAAATACTCAGACAAACCTTTTATGGGGTCTGTTACTGCAGCCGAAAGAGCTCAGGATACTGTTGATATGGTGAAAATAGTTTTTGGAGATGAGTTCGTAGACAAAAACTGTGTGTTAATTAGTTTAATCAATGCCAGTTCACCTATGTCATTTGATGCAACGATGTTAGGCGCCCTTAAGGTCTACGCAAGAAATAATCAAGCAACCATCATTACGCCATTTATTGTTGCAGGCGCGATGGCGCCAACAACCGCTGTAGGTGTTGCCGCACAAAGTCTAGCAGAGGGACTTGCTGGAATGGCATTTGCCCAACTTGTTAGACCAGGCACACCTGTTATCTATGGTAATTTTGTCACTGCAATGTCTATGAAATCTGGTGCTCCAACTTTTGGCACCCCTGAAGCTGCCCACATGATGAATATTTCAGGAGCTTTGGCTAGAAGATTAGGTGTTCCATTTAGAAGTGGAGGTGGGTTTAATGGTGCAAAGATGCCAGATGCTCAAGCAGGCTATGAGGCTGCGAATACCATGCAAGCTACTTTAAATGCAAGTGTTAACTTTAACCTTCATACCGCTGGCTGGTTAGAAGGTGGTTTATGCATGAGTTATGAAAAATTTATAATGGACGCTGATCAAGCAGGAATGATGAGGGTTTCTGCAGAGGGAATCGACATGAGTGAAAATGGCCAAGCCATGGACGCAATTCGTGAAATTGGAAGTTTTTCTGATGATGTTCCTAAACATTTTTTAGGGTGTGAACACACTAAGAAGAACTTTAAGACAGCCTTTTATATGTCAGATGTTCTTGATGATAATAGCTTTGAACAATGGGTTCAGGATGGCTCAAGAGATACAGCCATGAT
>ENA-OREN01004962-OREN01004962.1-marine-metagenome-genome-assembly--contig:-NODE-4962-length-11288-cov-2.976987_pt1 | contig 11288 bp, 10 predicted proteins | sample MGYA00248624_ERZ508555 | MGnify/ENA primary metagenome ERZ508555 (study PRJEB26222, sample SAMN06267773) | marine metagenome | isolation source: Saanich Inlet, British Columbia, Canada | place...
AGGCACCGCTACGCGCTTGTGGACGGGCTGGCCGTGCAGCACAAACCACGAGACATCAGGCATCCAGCGGAGGACACGTTGCACTATGAGGAGAGACTTCACGCATTGGGTGGCGAGGGGCGCCCTAGTACTGCCGATGTTGTGTGTCTTTCCGGCATCTGGCTCGAGTCAATCTGTCTCCTGTAGCCTGTCGGCAGGGGACACCGGATCGTTCGTCGGCAGCTGTAAATTCTCGACCGTGACACGCCGGATCGAACTGTCGCGACCTGCGGATGCTAGCGACGCACTCTGGGTGGGAACCGTGGAGGGTGCGACTGGATCGACTCCCGTTGAGATCGCCACCTACCAATACTCGTCAGGCCCCCGGCTTATCGTCCGGACCGGCCTTTGGCATGTGCTTGGCGAGCTCTCAGTCTCCGACCAAGGCCTGCGACTCGCTTGGGACGAAGGCATCGAGGCGCCTCCCTCGCAGACCGATCTCGACATTTTCCATACAGCCCGTGACTTGCTGAACGAAGAAGCGCGTTGGGATCGTGAGGATGACCGAAATTGTGAGAACGATACATCTCTTATCAGCCTTTATTGCGCACTCGCTCGGGCTACTGCTGGAGCGATGGGACGCTACCAACACCGCCAGCCGGCGATGCAGGCTGTGCGGCGCGTGATCGCGGCGGAGTGGCCTGACCGGGTCGTGGACCATCGACTCATGAACTTCAACAACGATCCACGCACCACACTTGCTGACGTCCACCGATTGTTCGAGCTCGCTGAGGAGTCTCTACTGAGAACGATTGACTAGGACCGCTGGAAGCCGAACAAGCGGTTGCTACCGACACGGGCCTCCCGGCCGGGTGACACTCAAGTGCCGAAGCGGGTCTGACGGCGACGAAAATATTCGGACAGACATGTGTCGTCACTCTAGGGTTTCCGACTCTTGAGTCCCCACATGAGCCGAATCACCCTGCCTTGTACGTCCAGCATTTGACGCTCATGGTGTGCGCCTGTCGGACCATGGCGTGCGAAGGTACAGATGTTCTGGAGCCGGAAACTGCGCCCCAGGAGTCGAGCGTTACTGCTATTATTCCAGTTGACTCGCCTCGACGGTGAAGAAGAGAGTTCAAATTCTGGAGTCCATTATGGCTGCACCCATATCTGGCTCGATCGCAAATCGTCTCCGATTGCTCGCGCTTGCTGTGGCATTTCCTCCTCTCTTATTGCTCGGTGTAGCCGGCTTCGACCAATATTATTCGACGCTGGAGGCCGCTCGACGCAGCGCACTCGGAATCACCGACGCTGTCTCTGTTACGGTCACTAACTTCTTTGAAGTTCTCGCGGAACAGTTGAGTGCCGACGCATTCGCCTTGTCCACGTACTATCTCAGTGGCTCCGATCTGGAATCGTGCTCGACTGACCTTGAGCAGATCCAGTTGAAGTATGCTTATGCGAGCGGACTCGCTGTCGTGGATTCGCAAGGTGACGTTCTGTGCGATTACCCTGCCGGGAGCTTGCCGGCGCGGGTCACGCCGCTGAGTCAGATGGGGCCGACACCAGTGGAAGGCAGACTGCAAACGGGCCCCGTATCGCAGCTGGTCACGGGTGGCTCTTGGTTGCTGCCTGTCGCCGTGCCCTTGCTCGAAACTGTGACACGCGAAGGCCTGACCTTGCAGGTCTGGCTGAACCTTGACGCTGTGTCTGAGCGTCTACTCCCGGAAGCCGAGTACCTTTCCCTTGTGACCGTGGCGTCCCCGAACAGCGTCGTTGTCTTTCGCTCGCAGGACCGTGAACGCATTGGTTCACATGTCCCAGTCCAGAATAGACGGGGAACGGTTGAGATCCAACCGGGAAGGTCTGTTACTGCAGGACCAGACCTGACGGGCACCCAACGTTACTGGGGTCAAGTAAGCACTCCCACTGGGTGGAGCGTCTACACGGGCATCACACAATATCAGGCATTTGGTGCTCTCGCCGAGCGAGGCTACGTGGCCTTCTTTCTGAGCCTCCTAATCGTTCTTATTGTGGTTGTGGCGACCGCGATGGGCTATCGGCGCTTGACCCAGATGCTTGAGCGGGAGGTCCGTCTGGTTGAGGCGGATGTCGGCGACTGGGCCGAGCTCCAGGAAAAGAGGAACATTCCCTCAGAGTTAGCCCCACTAATGAAGGTTCTTGGTGGGATGGTCCAGGCGAAGGACGTGGCTCGACTCGTGGAGATGCGAGGTCGTGAGCGTTTTGAGCAGATCCTGGCAAGCGTCGAGTTTGGAGTCGCCGTTATCAGCTTGGACGGGAAGCTTGTCTACGCGAACGAATATACGCGCTCACTTTTCCAGCTGGGCGATTCCGATGTTCTGGATGTCGAAGAGTTCTACCACGATGCTAGTGAGCGCGCTGAGGTTCTAAAGGAGCTTGAGCTCACGGGAAAGGTCAAACCCCGTGATCTCAAACTGGGCCGGCCAGGCGAGGCGCCGGTGCTGATCCGCATGTCGAGTGCGATGATGCCCGTCGATGGCGTAGGGCCGTGCATGCATTCCGTGTTGATGGACGTAACGGGATGGAGGCGTGCCGAAGAAGCCCTGAGGCAGTCGCAAAAAATGGAGGCAATCGGTCATTTGGCGGGCGGTATCGCCCACGACTTCAACAACGTCCTGATGACTGTGCTCGGTAATGCGGAAATCTTGAAGGAGTCCTTTGAGCCAGGTAGCCCTCACCAGGCACAGGTGAAGCTGATACTGGATGCGGCTGACGGGGCTAGATCTGTAACACGTAGGCTCTTGCGCTTTAGCCGCCCGAGTGCCGGAGATGTCTCAAGGTCCGATGTGGTTCAGGTTGTCCGAACTACGGCGGATATGATGCGATCCGGACTTCCGAGTCATATCCAGATCGTGCTCGACCTCAGCGCCGAACCGTGCTATGCGGACCTAGACCCGAGGGAGTTCGCGCAGGCGCTGGTCAACCTCATTCTCAATGCACGTGATGCAATGGAGGAACGAGGCGAGATCAACATCTTCTGTGGGGTGGAGCCGTCTGAGGTCGACCCTTCTCGTACAGAAGTTGTCGTGCGCGTTACGGATGAGGGTGTCGGAATAGATTCGGAAAATCTCAAGCAGGTGTTCGATCCGTTCTTTACGACGAAGCCACTTGGAGAGGGAACAGGGCTTGGCCTCTCATCGGTTTATACGCTGTTGCAACAGGCCGGGGGGACCGTAGACATCACCAGTGAGGTGGGTCGTGGGACGACGGTTATTGCAAGGGTGCCCGAGTCCGCCGGCGGACTCGTAAGTGATACTCCAGATCGTCTTGCACCCAATCCGGATTCCCCTGCCGTGATCGTGGTCGTCGACGACACCGCGATGGTACTGAAGTCCGTTTCGTCCATGCTCACGCGGAGCGGTTACGAGGTGCATGCGGCGGGAAGTGCTGATGCGGCCGTCGAGATCTTTCGATCACTGAATTACGAAGTCGACCTGCTTCTGACGGATGTCGTCATGCCTGGGATGGACGGATGGGAACTGGCTTCCGTTATCGGGGAAGCCGCACCGCACATCCCTGTTCTCTTCATGTCAGGCTTCGTGCAAGATCCGACAATGAACGCACAATTTCTGGAGAAGCCGGGATTGGTCATAGAAAAGCCTTTCGTTCGTGAAACTCTTCTGGATCGCGTCACTTCGTTGATCACGGAGGCGCGTTCAGCGCGAGACTGAATCGAGCTCGCGTTGGGACTGATTGAGATCAATTCCATCCGGAAGTCGTAGCACCGAGGGCAGGGCTAGGCCAAGAAAAGCCGCTCCAGAGTAACGGAGCGTTCAGGGCCGTACTCCTCGATGTCGTGCTGCGATTGCGTCCTGTTCACGTGGCGGGCTATCACGACGACTAGGAGTACGACTGCGGGCAATACGGCTACCAATGCCATCTCCCGTTTGAAGGGAGTGGAGGCTCATCTAACGAATTGTGGACCGAAATGTTGGCTCATGGGCGTCGTTGCTTTGACCGGCTATGCCGTCGCGAAGGCGCTGAGCGAGAGATGACCTGGAGGCTCGATCCCGAGACTTTCTTGACAAGCGATTGCTACTGACACGGGTTACCTACCCGATAACGGGCCACTCGCCTATCGGCTCCTAACCCTTGTTTGCAGGATGGCCGTGCAGCAGAATTGCCAGACGTTAGGAAGCCTCTGAGGTAAGGAAGGAACGTTTGCCAATAAGCCGCAGTTGAGCCGACTGCTCGCCGAGAGCGCGGTCATCTCGCTGAGTATCCTCCTCGCGTTTGCCGTTGACGCATGGTGGCAGGAGCGGGGTGAGCTCCGTCTAGAGCGAGAGTACCTGGTTGGGTTAGTCGTCGAACTTGAGGCCAGCCGCCTTGAGTTGGACTCAGACCTGGCGGCCCGAGAAGAACTCGAATGGGGGCTTGAGCGCATCATCAGAAGCTCTGATGGCGCCCCGCCGCCGCCGATAGACTCTACGAGAGCTACACTGGGCCGAGCTCGCACCACGCGCCAGTTTACGCCGGTTCGTTCCGTGTTTGACGACTTGGTTTCCTCGGGGAGACTGCAGTTGCTGCGGTCCGACGCCATCCGAGCGGGCCTTCTGACCTACGCGCAGGCACTGGACAAGAACACGTTGACTGAGCAGACGACTCGGGAGTTCGTCGCGGACCGGTTCGCCCCCTATCTCTCACGTCGGGTTCCGTTGGACGCGGTGTCTCTGGGTGAGCTGGTACAATTCCGTCCGGGTGAACTCACGTTCGAAGGGATCGGAACCGGTGGTGCTCGGACTCTGTCTCGTCCGTCCCTCGACGCACTGGTGGAGGACGACGTCTTCCGGAACCTCCTCATTGAGCGCCGCGAGATGGTGGCTAGAGTTTTGGCCCGCAATCGAGAAGTGTCGAGGCTAATCGACGGTCTATATGCTTTGGTTCAACAGGAGCTGGCTTCCTGAGAGCTGGCTCTGTGATATCAAGTATGAAGCACAACAGCAGCTAAGCGGTAAGGAGGCACTGGCGTGACCCCCTGAAACGAGACCAGCGCGGATGTTCGGATCCGAGGCTGGTCGCAGCTTCAGATAAGAGGTCAGCGATGAGCAGGAGAAGGCACACGCCGGAGCAGATCATCACGGCATTGCGGGAGGCCGAGGTCGGTCTGGCGAACGGCGAGACGGTGGGTGAGGTGAGCCGGGAGCTCGGGGTCAGCGAGCAGACGTACGACCGGTGGAGGAAGGAGTTCGGGGGGATGAAGGTGGACCCGGCACGCGAGTTCAAGGATCTGCAGCGAGAGAACGCGCAGCTGAAGCGAGCGGTGGCGAACCTAACGCTGGACAAGTTGACCCCGGAGGAAGCAGCCAAGGGAAACTTCTGAGCCCCGAACGCAGACGCCGGTGTGTGGTGCATGTCCGTCAGCCGAAGCGGGGCCGTTTGTGGCTCAATGACGGATCGTGTATCGGACTTCGACCGCTGTATGCTCAGCACGTATGGTCGTATGACTTCGTGAGCACTCGGACACATGACGGTCGGCCGCTCAAACTGCTTACGGTGATCGATGAACACACGCGGGAGTGCATGGCGATCAAGGTGGCCCGAAGGACCTTTCGGAGCTAACCACTCGAGTCGCCTGACGGCGCAGAGCCGGGCAGTCGTTCTTCAATCCTCAGTAGGGCGTCACGAATTTCGACGAGAAGAGGGTCGCGAGAAACCTGAGCGGGTGCCGCCTCTTGAACAGGCGACGCAGAACCTCCCCTGGCCACGACGTCGCGTTGCTGAAGGACTTTGTCCCGGAAGTCGCGAGCTCCGACTATCCCGACTAGCGTGATAAACGAACCCGGAGCCGAGCCTCCGGCGGTCTCCACCTTCACGGCCTGGAGGTCGAGATACCGCATGATCGGACCCTCGGTCAGCGCGAGGTCGGTAATCTTGTCCAGAGGGACAGTCTTCTCCTGCCGTACCAGAAGTCCCTTGCTCACCTTCAGCGACCGATCCGTTAGAACGCAACTCATGTGCTGGAGATAACGCTCGGCGAAGAAGTGGCCCAGCAGCAGCCAGAAGGGGAGCAGCAAGATTCCTACGACAGTGATCACGCAGAAGATCGTGCCCGAGAGGAGCCAGTAGGTTCTGACACTTCGATTGAACGAAGCCTCGGAGAGTATGATTTCGGTGGCCAAGAGAGGCTCCGGGTTCGCGCAGCAGGCTGAATGGATCTCCCAACTCTAGCCCGCAGTCCACCCGTGTAAAAGGGTCTTGCGAGTGCCAGTCCGTGCAGGGATGCGTGGCAGCCAGTGAGCCCCGGGCAAGGCACTGAGTCGTTAGATGGCGCCTCTCACTGAATGGCCAAAGCTCGACCCTTGGCCCAGCCCGTGCTGGACGATCCGAATGACCGCCTGGAGTAAGCCGACCGACCAAGCCAGCATGGCTGGTGCGAGGACCCGGGCAGCCGCGTTCTCCGTGAGAGCGAATTTCCCCAGTGCGTAGCCTCGACGGTTCGAGCGGTGAGTTTGCCGATGATGGTGAAGCTTGTCTTACGGTCGACGAGCGTGAGCAGATAGCGCTTGTGCGGTACCGAGCACGGTGGCGCCTGATTGCGCTTGATCTCTCGATAGACCGTGCCGCGATGCCGGGCCAAGGCCCGAGCGATCGCCGTTGGCCCGGGTCATTGCCTCTTCAGGGTCGAGAGCGCATGTCGCTCTACAGAGGTGAGCTGGTGGCAGGTCCTCGTGAGTCACTCCTAGTTCAGTCGGCCGGTCGCACCATCTGTCGCACTTAGTTTATGAATCCAGGGGAGTGAAGAGCCGAGCGATCGCATCGCGTCGATAATCGAAGATGGCCTCCAGTTGCCCGCGAACCATCGCGAAATGGACGAGCCGGCCGAGCGGACCAAAGGGGAGCCTGTACTCTACGATGTCGGTGACTTTCACGCCCCCGCTGACCTCAGAGAAGAGATGCCGATGATACCATCGCTCATAGGGTCCACTCAGCATCTCATCGGCGAACAACCTGCCCTCTTCGTATTCCGCGATCCGAGACTTCCAAGTCAGCGGAAAGATCTGCCATCTGAGACCGTACGTGATTTTTGTACCCTGTCGCACCCTAGCCGAAGTAGATGACCGGACCTCGAAGCGAAGCCAAGGGGGTGTGATCGCCTCGAGATTACTCGGGTCCCTGAAGAACGCGAAGACGTCCGCCAATTCACCGGCGACAACCTGCGCGCGTTCGAGTCGATGATGCCTCAGGCCCACGCTCGGTTCCTTTTGCGCCGACTGATGGCGAGGGACCCGAGTCCGATAATGACCATGGCCCATGCGGTCCCGGCAAGCATCCCAGTCTCTGCGAAGCGCACGGCGATCCCGGAGAGCGCCCACGCGACGACTATGGGGTAAAGCCATACCCGTCTTCGCCAAGCCATGAATGCGGCCAACGCCGTAGTGGCCAGCATCATGGCCGCCGACCACACCGGACCGTTTCCGAGGCTGACGTCCAGGTCGAGATATGTCAGGTATTGGAAGCTGTTGGCTACGAACGCCACGGAGACCCAGGCGAGATAGATCGCGAAGGGAGCTGCGATGAAGGCGCGCTCTTTCCACCCCAGGTCATCCTCAATTCCGACTCTGACGTGGATCGCAACCAGTGAGCTGAGCAGGATCAGCATGACGATCATGGCCGCGCCGAATCGACTGAAGGAGAAGGTCACGATCCACGCGATGTTGAGAAGTCCGTTTGCCGGCCAAAGCCAGCCGAGGCGACGAAGCAGCGGATTCGTGCGTTGCCTGGGAAGCGCCTGGAATACTGTGAAGGCGAAGAGGCCGAGATAAATGAGCCCCCAGATACCGAAGACGTAGTCGGCCGGCAGAAAATCGGAGCTATACCGGTTGGCGATCACACCGATGGACTCTCCGCTCAGGCCTCCGGCCCCGGCAAAGCTGTTCAGCCAAAGCACCACGGCGAAGGTCAGTACGCCTGCGATTTGCCGTAGGAGATCTCCCCTCGGCCCGAGCCCCGATCTGCGTCCCACGCTCACGCTAGTGGCCGTCGAGCTCATGCTCATGGCTGAACGTGGAGCCCACGAACCGCACGAAGATGAAGCCAGCTTGGCTGATGTTGGCGATCAACGCTGTAACGTACAAAGCCGGCGCATTGTCGATCGACAGGCCCACCACAACCACGATGAGGCACGATTGCTCGACCAATTCGAGTATCGATACGATCGACATTGCGAGTTGGTCTGGCTTGATGACCCTTCTTACCGGACTGTATGCGCGCGCAAATGAGATGATGACGCCGTTGTCGAAAACGAGGAAGGCGCCAGCGGCGAGCCTCCAGAGCAGCGAACCGTCGATCCCGAAACCAGCCAGCCCCACCGGAAGCAGGGCGGCGACAACTCCAGCGACGGCGCTGGAAATGACCAGCCTCAAGCGGAGGAGATCATGGATTGCCTCGCCGGCGCGGTCCGAGCTGCGTTTTAGGGCGCTGACGAGCGCAGCGAAGCCGGCGAATGCCGCGGAGATCTCCGCGAGCGAGAGTAGGGTATCGGTGGTGGGCATGTCAGTCTCCCAATCCCAGATAACGGCCGATTCCATACCCGGCAGCCGAGACGGCCGCCGTAACACACGCTCCCCACGCGATGTCCACGAGGGCTAGGCGGAGAGGGAATCCCTTGAACACCGCCATCGAGGTGAGGTCGAAGGTCGAGTAAGCCACCATCCCGAGGAACGCACCGAGCGCGACGCTGCGGTGGAGCTGTCGTGCTTCGATGCCCGGGAGCACGGCGAACACCAGAATTCCTGCCACGTAGATCATGTAGAAGACCGCGGCTGGACCGAGGCTGAAGTCGGGCCGAACGAGGTGGCCTACTTCTTTTCGGAATAGCTTCCCGGCGAAGAGGCCCAACCAAAGAGCTTCGGCGCTGAGCAGGACACCTGCGGTGAACAGATAGAGCCTAATCACGGCTGCACCGGAGCCAGACGGTAGTGCCCCACGATCCACTCCGAGCCCTCGCGGAAGCCAAACAGCTCCTCGCACGCCAGAAAGAACAGGCGCCAACGCTGGAACCAACGTTCCGCGTCGCCACCATAGGAGCCGCGGAACACCGCGATGACCTCGTCGCGCTGCCGTTCGATATTCTCTCGCCAGGCCCGTGCGGTCCGCGCGTAGTGGGTGCCGTCGAGCTGCCAGTCGACTTCGACGGCGAAGTCTTCTTCGAAGTGGGAGAAGAAGTCGAACGAAGGCATGATGCCACCCGTGAAGAAGTAGCGGCCCATCCAGTTGTCAGAGCCCTCGGAATCGTAAGGGTAGGCAAACTTTTTGTGGCAGAAGATGTGGACAAAAAGGCGCCCGTCGGGGCGCAGCCATCCGTGGACTCTACGAAGCAGCTCGCGGTAGTTCCGCATGTGCTCGAACATCTCGACGCTCACGACACGATCAAAGTTCTGAGCGAGTGAGAGATCGTTCATGTCGGCTGTAATGACGTGTACGTTCTTCGGAGCGCGCGCCTCGATGAAACGCCGCTGCGGGGCGGAGTTCGATACCGCCGTGATACGGCTGTTCGGGAATGCCTCCGCCATATAGAGCGTCAGCGACCCCCACCCACAGCCCAACTCGAGGATGTCCTGCCCGTCGTCGAGCTGGGCTCGATCACAGGTGCGCTCGAGCATCGCGGTCTCGGCCTCTTCGAGCGTGCTCACACCTGGAGGCCAGTAAGCACCGCTGTACTTCAGACGGGGTCCGAGGGCCAGTTCGAAGAATTCAGACGGAACTTCGTAGTGTTGCTCGTTCGCCGTCTCGGGGGCGAGTGCGAGCGGACTCTCCGCCAACATCGCGGCGAAGGTGGCCACGTCCGGCCCGGTCGTGGCGTCGCGGAGGCGCTGCCTCACGAGCCCTCGCACCCCCATTCTCAGGCCGGGCAGAGGAACCAGTCCTCGCTCGGCCAGCTCGATACCGAATTCACCCATCATGAGAGTTCCTTGGGTGGCCAGGGGAAGAACACGCTGGTTGTCTCCTGATAGTGCCGATAGGCGTCACCGCGGCTCCGCAGCGCCTGCCTTTCGGTGTGTGGGATTCCTGTGATACGAAAGAGGAAGACTAGCATCATGACTGGGCCGAGCCAGGTGAGTGCTGCACCCTCGGCGATGAGTACGTAGGCCCACCAATGGACCCATTCGAAGAAGTAGTTCGGGTGTCGGGAATACCACCAAAGGCCGTCGCGGCAAGCTAGGCCTTTGTTCGCCGGATCCGCCCGAAAACGAGCCAGTTGGGCGTCGGCAATGCTTTCGCCGGTGACGGCCCCAATCCACACGACAATACCGAGGACTGCGAATGGGCCGAGTGAGGGGCCCTGCATGGCGGCGAGCATGGGTAGGGAGAAGAGCACCGCGACTGCAGCCTGACCCTGATAGAAGAGAAAGAACACCAGGGGCGCTCGCGGACCGAGCTCGACGCGCATCGCTTTGTATCGGCCGTCCTCATCTGTGTGCTTCAGAACCCGGTCGGTCAGCAGGTACCAGGCAAGCCGAAACGCCCACACGGCTCCAAGCGCGGAGACGAGGACTCTGCGCCAGATGTCGCCGTCGCCGAACCAGGGGTAGAGCAGGGCGAGGAAGGCAAGGCCAGCCGACCAGGCGACGTCGACGCTCGTCGCGTTCTTCGTTTTCAACTGACGAAGCCAGAGCCCTGAAAGAGCGACCGCGAGGATCGACCAACCGAGGAGGACGATGGTGTTCATGCGACCGCCTCGATTCGCTCATGTAGACGTGCGTCGATCACACCTTTGGACGCCGGCTTGGCCCAAACGATCTGAGCGCAACCGAGGATCGCCTCGTCAAATCCACCTTCGCAGTAGCAGAAGTAGAAGTCCCAGAGGCGGCGGAATTGTGCGTCGAAGCCCAGCGCACGGATCTCGGGCCAGTTCTCCATGAACGCGGCCCGCCAGCGACGAAGTGTCTCAGCGTAGTGCGGAGTTTGGTCCTCGAAGTGTACGATCCGCATATCTGTCTTCCCGGCAGCGCTGCTCAACGCTGAAACGGAAGGGATAAAGCTCCCGGGGAAGATGTACCGCTTGATGAAGTCGATTTGTCGCTGCTTCGGGTCGTACCAGTCGTCCCGAACCGTGATGGCCTGAATGGCTGCCCGCCCGTGGGGCGCGAGGAGGTCGGCACACTTCTGGAAGTAGTCTTCGAGGAACTGATGGCCGACCGCTTCGACCATTTCTATAGAGACCAGCTTGTCGTAGGTGCCCTCGAGGTCCCTGTAGTCCTTCAGGAGCACGTCCACCCGATCCGATAGGCCCGCCTCGGCGATAAGACGTGAAGCGAATCGAT
>ENA-OREN01004965-OREN01004965.1-marine-metagenome-genome-assembly--contig:-NODE-4965-length-11281-cov-15.650125_pt1 | contig 11281 bp, 7 predicted proteins | sample MGYA00248624_ERZ508555 | MGnify/ENA primary metagenome ERZ508555 (study PRJEB26222, sample SAMN06267773) | marine metagenome | isolation source: Saanich Inlet, British Columbia, Canada | place...
AATGAAGAATTACATCAGTTTTCTAATGCTGAATCAAATTGTCAATCCTGCCATATGGATATTCATTTTGGGTTTTTGGGCACTTCATGCGAAAACTGTCACAATTCCCAATCGTGGGAAATGTCGAATTGGCGAAAAGCAACGGATCACTTTGCCTTTCCATTAGAAGGGATGCATGCCCAAATCGAGTGTGCTGATTGTCATGGCCTTGGAGCAAATCAAATATCAGGCGCCCTAACCAATGATTGCTTTTCTTGTCACATAAAAGATTATAACCAAGCATTGGCCACAGGAAATCACTCCGATAATTCGAATTGTATTCTTTGCCATAATACACGAGCTTGGTCACCTGCAGATATGTCTCACCACGATTTATTTTTTCCAATATTTACAGGAAAGCACCGTGGTGAATGGTCATCTTGTGAAGCAGAATGCCATGTTAATTCATCTGATTATACTGATTTTTCATGTGGATTAAATGGTGTTTGCCATGAACATAGCAAAAGTAAAATGGATGATGAGCATGACGATGAAAGAGGATATGTGTATGAAAGCCAATCCTGTTATCAATGCCATCCTCAAGGAGAAGAGGATGATTAAGAGAACTCTCATCCTTATATATTTTATTATTTATGGTTATATTTATTCTCAGGAGTCTGTCCATTTTGAAGGAGCCATTACCTATATAACCACCGATCAAGTTTATACAAATATTGGCATGAATAATGGCGCCGATGTTGGCGATACGCTTAAAGTTCTGAGAAGAGGACAAGAATTAGGGTTAATCCATATTACAAGTATCGCAAATAAATCATCTGTATCTGAATCGTTGGTTCCCATTTCACAATTCCAATTGGGCGATCGTGTGGTTTTGGAAAAAATAAAACATGATATACTTGTACTCGACGAAAAAATAATCATCCAAGATTCCAAACCTTCCACTAAGAAAATCAGAAGAAAATGGCGCCAATCAGGGAATATTAGCCTTCGATATATGTCCACACAATATTCTAACAAAACAACAATTAACAGAAGTATTGGTATGATGAATTATCGACTTCGCTCCATTGGGTTTCTCAAACCGAACTTATGGATTTATGGCCGAAGCAACTTGCTTTCCGGTGATTTCAATTTATATCAAGCGCGAATAACATTAGGGCAATCAAACAGCAAATTTTATATACAGGCGGGACGGGTGTTCTCCTCTGCCTTATCCGGCTTGGGAGCTACAGATGGATTGGTTGCCAGTACCACGCTAGTAAAAGGAATCACACTTGGTGTTTTGGGTGGATATTTACCCGCACAGAAAAATATGAATTTTTCGAAAGATGTGATTAAAACAGGCGGATTTGTTCATATAAAGACAAAAACAAAAAATATGCGTTTGAGTGGAAGTGTTGCTCTTGCGCAACAAAAGTTTAAGGGGAATACTGACCGTGAATTTGTGTATTGGACGTGGCGAAGTGATTATAAAAAATCCTTAACCTTATCTGTTAATCAAACACTAGATCTTTATTCAGGCCAATCTATAGGGACCCGAAGTTCGTTAACGCCCACCTCAAATCAAATTTCTCTCCGCTTCCGTCCAATAAGTGGCCTCTCAATTCAATCCCGTTATTCAGGGCGAAGACAAGTTCTTTATTTTGAATCTGAACAAACACTGCCCGATTCTCTATTTCAGGATGAATTACGCTCCGGTTGGTACAATGCTTTTAATTGGTCAAACGATTGGTTTGGAAATATCCAGTTTGGAGTGAATCTGCGGTCGCAAGAATCCTTCGACCGACCGGCCTCAGTTATTGTTTTTGGATACCAAACACCCAACCAAAAGAATAAACGGTCCTATCGATTTAAAACTAACTTTATCCGAAACGATCTTTTAACAGGAATGAGATTGGTATTAGGCGTAGATCAATCTTTAAATAAAAATAATAGTCTATATGTTGATGCGGATTTTTATTCATATGGATATGGAAATAAGACTGCAGATTATTTTCAAACGAGAATCAGTACCGGTGTGAATTGGCGGATACAAAAGAAAATTCGATTTTCATGCAATATCGATTATCTAAAGGATAAATCTTATAATAATTTATTTATATATGCAGGTGTGAATTATAGGTTTTGATCAATTTTGGTCAATGCTCATGGGTTGCTTCTTCATGGGTGGAGAATCCTTCAAAACGATCTTTTGCATAGACCTGATGACAGCTGACACATCCATCCATCATTTTTCCTGAATAGATTGACGCTAATTCACCATCTTTCGCTTTTGCGGCCATGGCAAGTTTGAGTGCATGTTCATGAAATTTTGAATCCATTTCTATAAATCGTTCCAAAAGAATCCGTGCTTTCAATCCCCGGGCCGTGCCGCTATACAATAGATATTCCGGATGGTCTGGGTGGGCGACCAATAAGGAATCATAAATCGATTCAATTTCACTCAAGTTTGCATTCAGGTTAGCGTAAATCTCATTTTGCGGCAGGTGCGCTTCATTCCGGCGCCAGTGAGCCGCCGCCCAGGTGACGTGAACGCCTGGGTGATTGGGGAAATCTTTTCGTGCTTGAGTAAGTATTTGGATACTCTTATCGAATTCATAATTATAAAACGCATCTACGCCGGCGCGGACGGCCTTGTCGCCGGGATGCTGACTCAATAAAATGGATAGAGTAAAAATGAAAATTGGAATGCGTTTCATAGGTCTATAAATTAGGATGATTTATTCCAAACCACCGATGGTTTCCATTCATTTAATACATGGTTAGTTGCAATTGTGAACCTGAAAATGAATATGGCATGGACATTGTATCAATCTCTCCAATCGAGTTTCTTCAATCCACCTCTTTCTTTCTTTTGCTTTTTTACCATCATTTCAACATCTTTTAATAACTGTTTTGCATCATAAATAATGCCATCTTTAATGGTATAGAGTATACCTCCAACCAGTTCAGCTTCTGCTGTTTTATTGTTTAATCGAACGACACCCGTCCCATAAAGAACCTTGATATTTTCAATAGGATTCTCATCTATAATAACCAAATCTGCTAGTAATCCGGGTCGTATAATGCCAAATTGAATATCTTCTCCTTTCGGTTCAAAAATTGCTTCCGCACCATGCTTTGTGGCGCCCCGAAAAACCTCAAGCGGGTGGAATCCTGCTTCTTGCAAAAGTTCCATTTCTTCCACAGTAGAAAACCCAAATAGGTTATACGTGTATCCCGCATCTGAACTCACTGTCACTCTTCCACCTGCATTTTTATAATCATTCAAAAAAGACATCCATACCCGGTAAAAGTTTTTCCAGGCTACTTCATCTGCCGTAGTCCAATCGAAATAATAAGCCCCATGGTTATACCTGCTCGGTATATAATAATTCCAAAGTGACGGCAGCGTATATTTTTCATGCCATACGGCAGTTTGGGCACGCATCACATCCCGTGTAGCGACATATGCCGTCATGGTTGGATCAATAATAAAATTATATTCCAGTAATTCATCAATAAGGGCTTTCCATTCCGGGGATCCTCTTTCGTGAATCAAATTCCACTGTCTGGCCACTTGCCCAAAACGATGCTGTTCATTATTATAATTCATATCGTAAGGCCAGGGTTGTACATCATTTTTTTTATACAGCGCTTCAAAAAGACCATAAAAATGGGTCTGATTTTTCAAGCCTAAGCGGGCTGCATCAATTAAATTCATATCAGCAACCCCTATCTGTGCAAGGTGGGCTACGGAACCCATTTTATTGGCATTAGCCTCTTCCAAAAGCGCTTTCATAATCTGAGGTCGCGGAGATGTCAGCTTTAACCCATCAATTCCTTTTTTCTTTGCATACCTTACCCATTTCTTGGCTGTTTCAGGATCATTAATAGGGCCGCCTTTCCAGTCCGCTCCATTCCCCGGACGGTCATAAACATAAATCCGCGGTGCAACAATTTCATTCTTTGCGCTTCTTTCTTTTTCATTAAGTGCCCATTCCGTTGGTCCAAGTGCAACCCCTCTTACAGTGGTAATACCATGAGCCATCCACAATTTATATGTGTACTCTGCATCAGGGGCTTTAAACTGGTTTCCGCTATGAATATGAAGATCGACAAAACCAGGCAATATATACATCCCCGTAGCATCAATTTCATAATCGCCCTTTTTGGGCCGTTTTGATTCGTTAATGGGAATACCCGGATAACCTACATTTTGCACCTTGACAATCTTATTGTTTTCAATAACAATATCCATCGGACCCCGCGGTGGGCCACCGGTACCATCGATTACAGTTCCACCTCGAATGATTAACCTTTTATAAGGTCCCTTACCTTCATCTTTTTTTCTATCCGGTGCTGCGTTCGGTCCTTTTGAACTCAGCCTTGCTACTTCAAAAATTTCTTTTTTCTTCTGGTTGCTCAATTGTTGACCTGATACGGATATAACAATCGATAGCAGGATCACTGCATATTTCCTTATATGAAAAAATACTTTATCAATTCTATTATGTTTTGTTTTATTCATTTTTTATACCTCTATTATTTGAAAGTTTTTCATTAATAATAATTTTTTACCGTTAAATTTTTCTGCATTGTTTTTTTATTTGTTTTTAGCTGCAATCCATAAGTACCTGGCTTAATGTACTTTTGATAACTTCTAAAATAAGGGCGATCACTGTGTTGTGTTTCTATTACCAGATCCCATCGCAGCTGGTTCAAACCCTTATTGGCCATAAAATCCATTTCCCAAATCGTATTTTTTTCGTTTTGATCTATAATTGAAATATTGACTGTCCCTTTTTGTGGGATCCAGAAACTGATGGGCAATTTGGTAATTGTTGATTGATCCATATCTCTACTGGTGTCCATCTGTTTGGGATATTCGGCATGAGGTATATCAAACAAATGATATCCATTTTTTTCATTGGTATTTAATTGAAAGGCCTGATGGATTGGATTGAGACTTAAATAATAGATACCCCTGCCATGCGTACCTGCCACCAATTCATTTTCCCTTTTTTGTATGTCCAAATCCGCAACACTAACAGCTGGCATGTTATTGCCCAAAAGATTCCAGGACTTGCCGCGATTTATTGATATATACACACCTCTATAACATCCGGCGTATAAAATATTTTTATAAATAGGATCTTCTTGGATTACATTAGCCGGATCGTTCGGCAAATTTGCTGTGATAGAATTCCATGTCTTGCCATAATTCTCTGATACAAACATATAATTATTAAAATCGTCATAATTGATACCTGTCATTGTCAGATAAACCCGGGATTTCTTGAAGTTGGATGGCTGGATACTGCGAATATATGCATTGGGCAATCCGTCAGAAAACTCTTTCCAGGACTTTCCACCATTTTTGCTGGTCCAAAAAGCACCATGATCTGTACCGACATATAATAAACCGGGTTGTAGTTCTGACTCGGCTATAGCTCCAGCTGCCCATGAATTTTTTTCAGGTTTTGACGATTCTGCAATATTGCCGCTGATTATTTCCCAACTGTCCCCGCGATCACTGGATTTGATCACATGGTTTGCACCGTGGTATAATGTTTTTGAATCGTGAGGCGAAATAAAATAAGGAGATACAAAATTGTACCTTAGATTATTTTCTTTGGATGTTTTTTTACGGCTGGGACCAATTGTAATGGATGTATCTGCCGCCATATCTTTTCGCAGTCCATCACCATGCTGACGACTGAAATAAACTGTATTGGGATCTTTTGGATCAACTTGAGTCACGCATCCATCCCCGCCACTCCATGGATCGATCCATAAATATTTCCATGGATCATGTTTATGCGGATTCCATTCCTTCGCTGGCCCATAGACTGTAGCGTTATCCTGAACACCGCCGTAAATATTATAAGGCTCCTGATCATCCAAAGTGATATCATAGAATTCGCCTGTGGGGATATTATTAAGGTGCAGCCAGTTTGCTCCCTTATCATAGCTGACATATAGACCACCGTCATTACCCAATGCTAAATGATTTGGATTGAAAGGATTGATCCATAATTCACAATGGTCCAAATGAAGGGTTTGAGCCGGGCTGGGCTGCAGATGCTGAATATTGCCCCCGACAGTCCTAAATGTTTTACCCCCATCCATGCTATGCGCCATGCGCACGCCAAGCGAGTAAATCTCCTCATCATTTTTTGGATTCACATAAATATCTGCAAAATACCACCCGATGTTATTACCGGGGAAAATGCGCAGTGTATCGTTATGAGATCTTTTCCATGTAACGCCCCCGTTCATTGACTGATAAACCTCAGCGGAATTTCCTTCAGTCTCATTTCTATTATCTATCAACGCATAAACTTTTTGTGCATTTTGGTAAGAAACAGCTAGACCAATTCGCCCAATTTTCGGTTTGTCCGGCAACCCATTTTTCGATCTTTTCCAATTTGATCCACCATCAGAACTGTAATAAATACCGCTATTAGGGCCAAACACGCTTTCCACAATATTTGTATCATCATTGTTCTCCCACATGGAGGCATAGATTATTTTTGGATTAGAGTGGGCGATCACTATATCGTTGGCTCGTGTATCATCATTGACATACAAAACACGCTCCCAATCTTTGCCGCCATTGGTGGTGCGATAAATTCCTTTGGAGGTGCTTTTAGACCAAAATTTTCCCATGGCAGCCACAAATACAATGTCCGGATTAAGTGGATGAACTGCTATCTCGCCAATATGCCAAGTGTTTTCCAGCCCTAAATGTGCCCAGGTCTCCCCGCCGTCATCTGAGCGGTAAACACCGGTACCCGGCATAGTAAAATTTCTGTTTTTGCGCAGGCTCTCGCCAGTACCTAAATACAAAATTTCAGAATTGGAAGGGGCTATTGCAATATCACCAATACCCAAGGTCGGCTGGTTTTCAAAAATGGGTTTCCAATCCAACCCATTATTCGTGGTCTTCCACAAATTGCCTGATCCAAAAGCAACATACATGGTTCCCGGCTGATTCGGATCGCCCTGTAAGGCTTCTACGCGTGCGGAATTTGTGACTGGTCCCGCTGAAATCCATTTTACCTGAAAAGGTGTGTTCTCTTTCGCTTTTTTATATTCTTCAAATGAGGAAAACAGCGGATTTTCTGATTCTTGCGCAGTAAGAAAATTGCTCAAGAACAACACTGCTAATGGCCAAAGATATTTCATACGCTCAATGAATAATAATTAAGTAGCAATAGTTCGATAAATATCATCTCTAAAGCTTAAAGAGGATTGCTGATAATATTATGTCAGCAGATTATATGGTTGTAAATAAAAATAGAGAAACCAATCATGGAAGGATTAGGAAAGGATTTGCTACCCCGAAAGCTTACCCGCCAACAGCAACCATCCCCTTGCATCATTATTGGCAGGATCCAATTCCATTGATCGTCCCCATGCGGCTTTGGCCATTGCAGATTCTTCCATTTTCCAATAGGTAATACCGAGACCCAAATAATTTTCTGCATCGGTTGGTTTTAACTCAATCGCCTCCTGATATGCGGCCAAAGATTCTCGAAACATACCTTTATCTCGATAATAATCTCCTAATGTTCGCATGGAACCAGGCAACCATTGTCCTGAATTTTTGTTAACGCTCAGTGCTTTGCGAAAAGCAGTTTGTCCCAATCCAGCTTCACCCACACGATTATACTCTACGGCTAAAATATAGTAGGCTTGAGGTAGTAATGTTCTGACCTCTTGATTATGGGGATCGTAATGAAGTAAATCTTCCCAAGACGAAACTGCACGACCCCATTCGCTGCCTTTAAAATAATTGAGTCCCTGTTTGAATCGGGATGCTGGTTCTGTGGGATTCAGACGAATTGCGTCGCCATAAGTCAAGGCTGCATATACATGTTTTCCCTGTCCTGCGTATAAGTCGCCCAAAGCCACATAAGATTCCTGATGGGTTGGGTCTTTTTTAATGGCCTCTTGATAACTGGCTTTGGCTTTGTCCGGATCTCCCAATCCTTCAAATGCTTTTCCCTTTAAATAAATAAATCCACTTTGTCTAGGAAATAATTCCTGACCTCCCTGGGCCAGTTTTGCCGCATATTCAAAATTTCGATCATCTAAGTTTTTTCGAATGGATTGCATTCTCTGGGCCGGCCCGGTAGGATTTCCTACAGCTGACTTCGCTAAAATATCATCAGATAGATTTCTTTTTTCTTGGGTGCCAAATAAAGTGGCCATGGCTTCAATAGTGGCCCGATGATTGGGTTGGACGTCCATGGCTTCATCAAAAGAATGACGTGCCTTTGTCATTTGTCCAAATCGAGAGTAAAATGACCCCAAATGAAAATGGACATCGGCATTAAATGGATGTTGGGCGGCTAATTTTAAATAAATTTCTTTTGCATCTTCAAAGCGACCACTTCCTTCATAATTTCGCGCCAAATCTACTTGTTTACGAATATCATTGGGTTCGGTCCGGGCAGCATGCTCAAGATCTTTGGTTGAGGGTGCCCGTCGCGTTTCAACACGTCTGATTTTCTTTGATTTTGTATCATCGAGAAAATCAGTTGCCCGGGCGAGATTTCGTGAACTCAGTTCAAAGGCTTCCGCAATATTATAAATATCATTGGCGTACTTAACTGGGCTTATGTTTGGAATATCTGAAAGTCGAGGTACTTTTGCTCTCGTCGCTTTCCCGCTGGCAACTTGGGGGCCTCGTTTTTTCAAAATGGACTGAAGTTGATTTACTTTCTTCTTATTAGACGAAGAGGGATTCAGTTTATATGCTTTCTGATAATCTTTTAGCGCCCCGGCATAATCTTTTTTCTTCGCTTTGGAATTCCCTCTCTTAGCGTAGGCAGTTGCCTGGGCAGCCTTTTTACTTGAAGGTTTTTCCTTACTGGTTTTTTTCCCACCCTGTTTTTTAGCTAAAGAAGTGAGTTGCTGGACTTTCTTTTTATAATTATTGGATGGGCTCAGTTTGTATGCTTTTTTATAATCGGAGAGTGCGCCTCGATAATCCTTTTTCTTCGCTTTGGAATTCCCTCGCTTTGCATATTTGACCGCTTGGGATGCTTTGGCTTTTTTTGATTGTGCCAGTACAATTGAGGAACTATTGGGGACAGGCAAAATCCCGACCAAAGCAATGGCCAGGATAAATCGGGTGGTCCAGAGGTAAATCAATCGCATGATACGGAATCGAATTTACAAAAATCCAACTGTATAGAAAGGGCTATTTTAACGGAATGCAGAGATGGGTACCCATTTGGACATTACGCTCCCCTGCTCCCCACCTTCTGTCCAAGCAAAAAAGAGATGATCTTCTACTTTTTCCATTTGGGGGTAACCGGACACGCGACCCGGTTGAATTTCAGTCACAATCCTTGGGGGTTGCACGTCTCCATTTGTGGATACGATGGCTGTAACAATATCGGTTGTTTCCTCAGCGGTTTCAATCCAACTGACCATCACTTCTGTTTGGCTAATCCAGGTTAAATCGACGCGACCAATCGGCATAGAAAGATCCACACGAATGGGCACATCAAACGAAGCACCTTCATTATGAGAAAATGCCAAATTAACTGTGGGTGTTTCATTGGGGGAAGTATACCATGCAATAGCCACATTATTACCATATTCAGCCAGCATGGGTCCATTCACGGGACATCCACCGATAAGCCAATTATCGTCATACACGGGATAGGGATCGAACCACTTACCATCTGCATAACGAATGATATTTATATTCCGAATTTCTTTTTCTGACCGATCACGATAGGCAATCAACACACTATTGTCTGTACGGATTGCACTGGTGGGGCAACATTCACAGGTGCGTGAATCTATCATGATTTCTGGCCCTAATTGACCATTGTTCATCGATGAACGGTAAAGCGCCATATCACCCATAGTATGGGTGACGGGATCATAGGCACCCATATGCCGGCCATCCAACCAGACAAATCCAACAGATTCATCCTGTTGTTGAAAAAATGATAAAAACCCATGTTCGCCCTTCGGATCCATATCCCCATGTGGGATTACCGATTTAGACCATGATTTACCCCGATCGGTTGAATGAGAGATTTGAACATTATAATCGAAGGGTGCCTTCCCACTTTTTTGGAGCCAATGGGCCACCAAATTATCTCCATCTACTTGATAAATAGATGGAAAGTCTGCCCAATTCACAAAGTAGGGATCACTGGCTGTAATAGATTGACTTTCTGTCCATGTTCCTTTCGAAAATTCAGACCATTGCAATGCCCAATTTGTAGAATCAACTTTTTCGAACCATGACATAAGGAGGCCACCAGTTTCTGTGGATGATACACGAGGATACCGACTGCCTAAATCCGATTTTGGCAAACCATATTCAGGTGTTGAACACCCAAAAAGAAATAGGGATAGAAGAATATTTTTTTTCAATGTTTTCGCAGAGACGCATCACTATACGTCTCTACATATTAATTTTTCATTGGGGACCTTCAGACATCCCCTATGTTTAATTATTGACCTTCCGGTATTTTACAGCAGAGTTCCAAATTGGCATATGCATCGGGATCTGCCTCTTTATCATTGACACCATACCCTATAGATGTAATGGCTTTTTCAATAGTTGGCAAATCAATAAGCGATGCCTTGTAGGTCACCTTTCCAGATTTGCCTTTCAAATCGACTACAATTTTGCTCACGCCGTTCAAGTCTGCGACTGTTTCTTCTACAGTCATTGAACACATCATGCACTGCATAGAGCCCAGTTTCAATTCAGCTGTTTTGGTATCGCTGTTGCAACTGATTAAAAAGCTTATCGCTATTATACTAATGATTGATTTCATTGTATCCTCTTTTTTTGTTTATACATATTAATTTTGCACAATTATTAGTGCGGATATTAGTCCCAATTTTGTTAAATCTATTATTCATTTATCAAATTATTAAAGTCGTTTTTAAACAATAAAAAGATCGAAAAAATAATTATCCCTATTTCTATCCAGAATAATAATCCATTATCCATATAGAATGAAAAATAAGGATTTTGGATCATTTCCCAGATAGGTACTTGTCCTTCTTCTGGTTGAATTTGATATAGGAAATAATCTTTATCGCTGAATGGGTAAAGCCATTTTATTCCCACGGTTCTGGCTGTAATCCAATCCGTAATAAGATGCAGTTGTGTGCCTAAAAATATGCCCAATGAAATTGGTTTGATTTTTTCATTCTGTATTATTCTACCTACAAATACCATGAGGCCAAATATTACAATCCAACATATGGGTGTATGCAAAATGGAATGGTGACCAGCAACGGTTTCAGACAT
>ENA-OREN01004969-OREN01004969.1-marine-metagenome-genome-assembly--contig:-NODE-4969-length-11271-cov-2.610238_pt1 | contig 11271 bp, 7 predicted proteins | sample MGYA00248624_ERZ508555 | MGnify/ENA primary metagenome ERZ508555 (study PRJEB26222, sample SAMN06267773) | marine metagenome | isolation source: Saanich Inlet, British Columbia, Canada | place...
GAATCGGCGACATGGCGCGGGTACCCTGGGCAAAACCACCGATGGAGTGATTTGTCAGTTAAAGCAATCGCCGAGGGGAAGGATGATGCGAGGCAGACGCTCAAGGCGATCCTCTCGTTCGACCGGGTAAAGCTGAGCGAAGGTAACCAGTTGAACTACGACCTGTTTCGCCGCAACGCCGAGATGGCGGTCGAGCGTCAGCAGTTTCCGGCTGAATTCCTCGTGCTCAACCAAATGGACGGCCTGCCGCGCGACGTGCCGTCGATGATCGCCATGATGCCAGCAGCCAGGACCAAGGATTACGAGGATATCCTGGCGCGCCTGGGCGGTACTCCTGCCCTGGTTGATCAAACCATCGCGCTGCTCCAGGAAGGGCTGACGCGCGGGATCGTGCCGCCGAAAGTGCCGCTGCGAACCGTGGCGAATCAAGTATCCGGGCAAGTGCACATCGGTCCCATGACCACTCCGATGCTTTCCAAGTTCAAAAAGTTTCCGGACACCATTCCGGCGCCGGAGCAGGCGCGCCTAACCGAGGCGGCCAAGGCGATTTATTCCGACGAGGTCCGCCCGGCGTTCAGGCGCCTACACGCGTTCCTGAGTAACGAGTACGTGCCGAATTGCCGCTCGACTGTTGGCCGCAGCGCGTTGCCCGACGGCCGGGCGTGGTACGATTACCAAATCAAACATTACACCACCACTACACTAAGCCCGGATGAGATTCACAACATCGGTCTGCGTGAAGTGAAGCGTATCCGAAGCGAGATGGAGGCGGTTCGCAAACAGGTTGGCTTCGAGGGTGACTTGCACGCGTTCTTCGAGTTCCTCCGGACTGATCCGCAGTTTTACTACGAGACAGCCGCCGAGCTGCTCACCGGTTATCGAGACATCTGCAAGCGGGCCGACCCCGAGCTGACCAAGCTCTTTCGCAAACTGCCACGCCAGCCTTACGGGGTAGTTCCTGTTCCGTCGTACATCGAGAAGTCTGTCACAACTGCCTATTATCAACCCGGATCGAACGACGCCGGCCGCGCCGGTTTTTTCTTTGCCAACACCTACGACCTGAAGTCGCGTCCCAAGTGGGAGATGGAGGCGCTCGCGCTGCACGAGGCTGTGCCGGGGCATCATTTGCAACTGGCTATCGCTGACGAAATCGTGGGCTTGCCGGAGTTCCGCAAGTACGGCCGCTACACCGGCTACGTGGAGGGCTGGGGCTTGTATTCCGAGAGCCTCGGTGAGGAGATGGGCTTTTACACCGACCCATATTCCAAGTTCGGCCAGTTGACCTACGAAATGTGGCGGGCCATCCGCTTGGTCGTTGATACCGGTATTCACGCCAAGGGCTGGTCACGGCAGCGGGCGATCGATTTTTTCAAGGCAAACGCCGGCAAAGTAGATCACGATATCACCGTCGAGGTCGACCGCTACATCGTCTGGCCCGGCCAAGCGCTTGCCTACAAGCTCGGCGAACTTAAACTGAAGGAACTCCGCGCCCGAGCCGCGGGCAAGCTCGGCGACAAGTTCGACATCCGCTCGTTCCACGACGAGATCGTTTGGAACGGTGCCTTGCCGTTGAGCATCCTCGACCAACGCATCAACAACTGGATCGCCGCAGAACAGGCCAAGTGACAGCCGCTTGCCCAAGTGGGGAAAGATTATCGAACAACGAGCTAGAAGCCGCCAGTCGAATGGGGGAATAAAAAGGGATTTCATCGGTTTTTACAAAAAGCTGCCCAAACCCGTGTTTTTTTTATCGCATTCAAAATTGTTTAGCTTGAGTCTTCCGCCTTCTGCATGAGAAAATTATTTTGTCATACCGTTCTTGTAGCGGCAGCCGTTTGCATTACTGCCTGTAGTTCGTTGCCGTTTGGCGGAAGTTCCGGCGAAGCTAAGCTCAAGCCTTTCCTCGGTGAGCCTTCGATCGAGCTTCAGCAGGTTTTCAAAAACCAACGTTTCCCCAACATCGTCGTCGCGACGGATGGCACGCTAGTCGCCACATGGGGGTCGGACGGCATTGTTGCCCGGCGCAGTGGGGACGGTGGCAAAACTTGGGGGCCGGAAATCACCATGACGAAGACAGGCATCCAAGGGGGCGGCGTGACCGTTGATGAAAACAGCGGAGACATATTTGCGTTTATTGAGGAGCGGCACCCACCTGCACCCTTGACGGTTTATCGCAGCAAAGACAGCGGCAAGACTTGGCAGGGAGAAGAAGCGGTGATTCATCCCGACAGCAATGGCCGCATGCCGTCGATGCACATGAACGACCACGGCATCACTCTGCGTCACGGCAAGTACGCTGGCCGATTGGTTCGTCCGTCGCGGTACTACGGCGCGGGCAATCGTCGCGAGGAGTGGCCGAACCATTTCACCAACGCTATTTACAGTGACGACGGCGGAAAGACATGGAAGACAAGTGAACCTTTCCCAGAAAATGGTACCGGCGAGGCCTGCGTCGCCGAGCTTTCCGATGGAACGATCTACTACAACTCCCGCATCCACTGGGACAAGCGCCCGAACAACACCCGCCGCCGCGGCGCGTACAGCAAAGACGGCGGCCAAACTTGGGGCGACTGGCACATCATCGAGGAGCTGCCGGACGGGCATCAGCATCGTTCGTACGGTTGCATGGGCGGCCTGACTCGCTTGGCTGTCAAGGGGCGCGACATTTTGGTCTTCAGTAACCTCGACACGTCGAATGCCAAGCGCGAAAAGATCACTGTGTGGGCGAGTTTCGATGCCGGCAAAACATGGCCGGTGAAGCGCCTGGTGTTTGACGGCCCAAGCGGGTACTCCTCGATGACCTCCGGTCGTCCGGGCACCGATACCGAGGGGTGGGTTTACCTCCACTTCGAGGGCGGCCCGAAAGGTGGCTCCACCGTGGCCAGGTTCAACCTGGCTTGGCTGCTTGAGGGCACGCCAACTGGCGACGGTGTGGTGCCGAGGCTTTAAACAAAAACGCACGGTATCGCGCGTGTCAGTTTTCACTCTCACTCATCAGGAAAATGGCCTGGGAACGAATGAGACAATTCTACGTGCTTGGATTGCTCTACGTGGTGGTATCCCTCGATGCCCATGCCGCTTGGCTGAGCTTTGATATTCAAAATGAAGACGGCCAATCGTTGCCGTGTCGGATCCATCTGTTTGATCCCGATGGCAAACCGCAACGGGCTGCTGGCTTGCCATTTTGGCGCGATCACTTCGTATGCCCGGGAGCGGCCAAGCTTGAGTTGCCGGTTGACCGCTATCGCTATCAGATCGAGCGCGGCCCCGAGTACGAACGACTCAAGGGTGAAGTCGCCGTTAACGATGAGTCGCCGAAGTTGGTGCGGTTGACCCTGAAACGAATTGTCAATCTTCGCGGTGAAGGCTGGTACTCGGCGGATTTGCACATTCACCGGCCACTGTCGCAAATCGACCTGTTGATGCAGGCAGAGGATTTGGATTTTGCGCCGGTCATCACTTGGTGGAACCGTCGCAACCATTGGGATCAAAACACGCACTCACAAGCGGGCGAGGACGAGCGCGAAGGCGGCGCGCTTTTGTTTCACCGGATTCAAGATCCGATCGACATCACCAAGTCAACCAGGGAAACGCCGTCACCGATGGTGTACGTCGAGCAAGCCCGAAAGCAAACCTCCGGTGTCTGGATCGACATCGAGAAACCGTTTTGGTGGGACGTGCCGGTGTGGTTGGCTAGCGGCAAGATGCAATCGATCGGCGTTGCGAACAATCACATGTGGCGGAGTGAAATGCTTACGAACGAGGCCTGGGGTAGGGAACGCGACATTCAGCGCTTGCCTTCACCCCTGGGCAACGGCTATTGGACACAGGAAATCTACTATCATATTTTGAACACCGGCATTCGCATTCCCCCCTCGGCTGGCAGTGCGTCGGGCGTGCTGGGAAATCCGATTGGTTACAACCGCGTGTACGTGCATCTCGACGGCAAGTTCAGCGAAACGGCTTGGTGGGACGGCTTGGCCAAGGGGAACTGTTTCGTGACCAACGGCCCGTTGCTGCGGGTGCGTGCCAACGACAGGCTACCCGGCGACGTTTTCACTGCAGACGGCGGCGAACCGCTTGCCCTGAAACTGGACGTGCAACTCACCACACTCGACCGCTTGAGGAAGCTGGAGGTGATTCAAAACGGCAAAGTGATGCAGACCATCCTTTTCAACGGCGATCGCAACCAAGCCCATTCGTTGACGCTGACGGTCAATAAGAGCGGTTGGTTTTTAATCCGTGGAATCGCCGAAAACCCCAAGACCTTCCGCTTCGCCTCCACCGCGCCGTTTTACGCCGAGATTGGGCAAGAGAAGCGGCGGATCAGCAAGTCATCATCCCGGTTCTTCCTTGATTGGGTGAACGAAAGAATCGAGCGGGTGAAGGCCAACATCACTGATAAATCGCAACAAGCGGAAGTGCTTCGCTACCACGAAAGCGCCCGCAAATTCTGGCAAGAAAGAGTTCGACAATCCAACGCCGATTAGTTTTATTTTTAACGGAGTTTTTTAAATCTCGTGACTGAACTTAGTAACTGTTTGTTGGAATCTTAGATTGTGTTCCCCTCGCTTTAGTGCCAGAACCCCCCCCCGTGAAAAGAATCGGATTTATTGGGCTTGGCGACATGGGGTTGCCCATGGCGTGTAATCTACTGAAGGCGGGCTTTGAAGTAACCGGGTTCGACCTACGTCCGGAACGACTCAATCTTCTTAAAGGTGAAGGAGGACTTGGGTCGGAATCGATTGGTGAGTTGGGCCAAAACTCGGATGTTGTTTTTGTGATGGTCATGACCGGTAAGCAGGTTGCCGAAATAATCCTTGGGGATAATGGGCTTTTAAAATCAATGCGCCCGGGTTCGGTAATCATCCTGTCATCAACGATTGCCCCGTCAGATGCGCGTGAAGTTGCTGTGCCTGTGCTCAATGGGGGGCTTCAAATGATTGACACACCGGTAAGTGGTGGGAAGTCCGGGGCTGAAAACGGGACGCTGACCATGATGGCAGCATCGGCCAAAGAAACGTTTGATGAGTATCAGGATGTCTTAAAGGGAGTGGGGGAAAAGGTTATTTATGTGGGTGAGGAAATTGGCATGGGCCAGACGGTCAAGGCGGCCTTGCAGGCGCTGATTGGCTCGACTTTTACGGCAATTTTCGAGTCGCTTGTGCTGGGGTCGAAAGCGGGCGTTCGTGGCGAAGTGATGCATGAAGTCTTCGGTGCCAGCGGCGTTGGGAGTCCGCTTCTCAAGAACTGCTCAAATCTCATCATGGATAGGAAGTTTAAGGGGACGGGAAGCCAGATTGCGACCATGTACAAGGATTTGGGAATCAGCATGGATCTAGCCAAGCAAAATGGTGTGGCCATGTTCACCACAGCTGCCGCATATGAGCTGTTTCAATCTGGGATATCACTGTTCCCGGATGAGGATAACTGGTCGATTGTACGGTTGCTGGAGCAGATTGCCGATACGGAGGTCCGATGGTGATTCACAATCAAAAATTCTATTGAACAATGCCCAAGTTAGGAGTCATCACTGATGGGATCAGCAGGGAATTTGAACACGCCTTGTCTGTAATGAATGAAACGGGCCTTGAATATGCCGAGTTACAATACCTGTGGGAGAAGGAAGTGGGGGATTTAAATGATGCGGAAATTTCGAAGGTCCAGTCACTCATCAAGGCGCACAACGTAAGGGTGTCCTGTATTTCGAGACACAACTTTGCCGGCATGCTGGTTGGTGACACGGAGGTTGGGGATGCTAACTACAATCGCCACATGGATGGTTTGCGGCGCTGCATTGACATGGCCCATGAATTGGATGCGAGTCTGGTGAGAATTATGAGTTTCAGGCGTGAGATGATTCTTTTCGGCTCAAGTGGGGCGGATTATTGGGTCACCAGCACAGGCGCATGGGATAAGCTGTTGAAATTGCTGGAGGCACCGATTGAACTGGCTGAGGAAAAGAACATTCAACTGGTGCTGGAGACAGGTAATAATGCCATGGTGCCTTCTGCCTGGCTTGGACGAAAATTAATAGATGATATAGATAGCAAGCACCTGCAAATTTTATGGGACCCCGCTAACAGTCTGTACGCAAACGAGCCGACATATCCAAATGGTTGGGAGGCTCTCAAGGACGATTGTATCGGGCACCTTCATATCAAGGATGCACGGGTCAATATGCCCCAGGCCCATGTTGAGTTCTGTGAACTGGGCAGTGGGGATATGGCTCCATATCTTCGGCCTTTGGCGGATGACATGAAGAGGAACGGCCATGATGGTTTTATATCACTTGAGAGTGTTTATCGGCCCGAGGACGGTTCATTTGAGGATGGTTACCGGGCTTCATTACCCAAGTTCAAGGAACTCTTCGACTGGTGAGGCGGATGTTTAACACCTGCCGAGCCACATTACTTCTTCTGCTGTATAAAGGGATTCTGTTTTTTTCTTTGGCGTTGCTTGCTGTTTCTTGTGGCAAGCAGGAGTCAGCGGAATTCGTTTTTCGTTATTCAAATGAACAGCCGAAGGATGCGCTCCGGAGCCAATCCATGGTATTTTTCAAGGAGCAACTGGAGGAGCGTACCAATGGCCGAATCAAGGTGGAGTTGTTTTTTGGAGGAGTAATCGGCAACGAGCGCGAGTTGATGGACTTTGTGCTAACGGGGGTTTTGCAAGGAACCAGAGGTGGTTTTTTTGCCGATGCCAACCCCAAATTCATTTTGTTTACCCTGCCGTTCCTTGTTGATGACTGGGATCAGGCGCAACGATTGGTTCAAAGCGATTTCACGCGGAAAATAAATGAAGGTGCGAGGGAAAGAGGGTTCCATGTACCTGCCACCGGAATTTCACAGGGGTTTAGGGCCCATACCAATAGCAAGAGACCGATCCAGCACCCTGATGATCTCAAGGGACTCAAGATGCGCGTTCCAAGCCAGGAGGTTTACGTTCAAACGTCAAAGGCTTTCGGTGCAAACCCCCAAGAGTTGCCTTATGGCGAAGTGTATCAAGCTTTGCAAACCGGTGTGGTGGATGGGCAGGATAATGCACCTTCAAACATCTGGGATTACAAGATTCATGAGGTTTCCAAATATTTGACAATCACCAACTATGCTACGGGTCCCGACCCGTTGATGGTAAACCTTGAGTGGTATGAATCCCTGCCGCGTGATTTGAGAGATATTTTTGATGGGGTGAGTCGAGAAACGATGGAGTTTAGTGACCGGATTAACCGGGAGAAAGAGGCAGAGTATATTGAAAAAATTTCAAACAAGCTCGAAATGAACCATGTGCCAGGTGATGATCTCATACCGTTCCGGGATGCCGTAAAACCGGTGTATCAGTATTTTGCGGAAAAAGGGATCCTGACCCTGGATGAAATACAGAAGGCCCGAGAAGTGGCGACAGACAAATCCATTAAGCCATGAAAACATTTCACAGCAGGTTGACCTGTTTTCTCGAGGTGCTGGTTTGTCTTAGTTTCCTTTCTTTTTTTACCATGGTGATACTGCTGGTTGGATTGCGGTATTTGTTTAATTCCTCTATTATCGGTGCGAATGAAATCATCACTATCCTCTTTGTCTACACAACTTCGATTGGAGCGGCAATAGCCGTGGGACAGCGTGGTCACATTGCCATCAATATCCTGATAGAAAAACTGCCGCAGCGCTTGGCCAAGCACTTGGCCAAGCTGCAACTGGCTCTTGTAGGGCTTATCAACTTCGCCATCGCTTGGTTTAGTGTCCCTTGGATTTCCCAAACCGGGGACAATCTCATGCCAACCCTTGGTGCGATGCGTGCGGTGGTTCAGATCAGCATACCGCTTGGTTGCGGGCTTGCCGTCTTGTACTGCATCACAACCGCAATCGTGGGTTTGGAGGAAACAAAAACCGGCGATCCCACACAGCCACAGGTGAGTTCTCATCCACGGGATCAAGATAGTTCGGCATGACAATCCTGCTTCTAAGCCTTTTTTTATTCCTCTTCCTGGGCGTCCCCATTGCCTATTCGCTGGGGTTGTCCGCCTTGTGCTACTTCGTGGTGCATGAACCTGGACTAATGGTGGTCATGCCGCAGCGTTTGATGGCAGGAATGGATTCCTATGCCCTGATAGCCCTACCGCTGTTCATTTTCATGGGGCAATTAATGAACGCCAGCGGCATCACTCGGCGGTTGATTGATTACTGCATGCTCTTGGTAGGACATTTTCGTGGGGGGCTCGGGTTGGTTAATGTATCGTCAAGCATGTTGTTTGGTGGGATTTCCGGATCGTCAGCATCTGACACCGCCTCAATCGGTTCCATCCTGATTCCTGAGATGAAGCGCCGCGGTTATCCGGAGGACTTTGCTGCGGGTCTGACCGTTGCCTCCTCCACCATGGGCATGATCATACCACCCAGTATCCCAATGGTCCTGTTTGCGGTAACAGCGCAGGAGTCGGTGGGTAAACTATTTATGGGCGGGGTGATCCCCGGCCTCATGGTTGGTGTATTTCAGGTTGTGTTTACCTTGTGGATATCAGCCAGAAAAAATTATCCAAAAGAGGATGCGGAATTCGATTTACGAAAGCTTTTAATTGAAACCGGCCGGTCCGCTTACATTCTCCTCCTGCCGGTATTCGTGGTTGGAGCAGTTGTGTTTGGGGTAGCCACAGCAACTGAGTCCGCGGGTCTCGGTGTGTTTTATGCCATTGTCATTGGCTGCTTTTTAACGCGTCGATTGACCCGTGCAGAATTTATCAAGGCATTGCGCCAGTCTATTCTGACCAGCGCCAAGATCATGATTATCATTGCCTTCTCAAAATTGTTCATCTGGATTCTTGCTTACGAACGCCTACCGGATGGATTGGCCGAGTTGGTGAAAGGATTCGATCTCTCCTTTTTCTGGTTAATGCTACTCATGATTGTGATCATCCTTTTGGCGGGAACGTTTATTGATGTTAGTCCGGCGATTCTTTTGCTGACGCCGATTTTTCTCCCTATGGTGATTGAAGTAGGGGCTCCCCACTTGACCCATTACGAAGTGGATGACCCGGCATCCATTTTATTCGGGGTGGTGCTTGTGGTTGGGCTTGCGGTAGGCGCCTGTACGCCGCCAGTCGGAAACTGTCTTAACGTGTGTTCTGTTATTTCCGGTCTCGGTATTGGCACCATCTTTCGTGGTGCGCTTCCTTTTCTTGCCGCGAATGTTTTGACACTGGTTTTGATCGTTTTATTTCCGGCACTTGTACTCTGGCTTCCTTCATTATTGATGGATTGAGATTCCTGATTGCCCGAAACACGCTTGACGATAAATGATCATGCCTCCAGCCTCGCCATCCAAATGATGAAAAAGAAAGTCAGCATTCTGATTTTGTCGATTGCAGGCTTGGCGCTTGCCCAAGCGCAAACCGCGCTTCCCATAGCCGGTGTTGAGGGGCAACCGCTGGGGGGGAATGCCAGCCGTCTGGTTCAGGCGATGGAGTTTCTGGGGATGCCCTTGGCCAAGCCGGTGGGCGAAAAGCTCAGTCAGGCCATTCGTGACCGGGATGAAGAGGCAATTCAGCGAATTCTCGACCCGCATGCATTGGTGGCGGTCTCCCTGAACCCCGAGGTGCGCGTGAAGGTGAGACGCGGGCCGGCCAAGGCCGTGCTCAGGCAGGGCGGGTATACCCCGTTTGTCGTGAAGGTGTTCAATGACAGCACGGTGGCTAGACCGTTAAGGGTAACGAGTCCGCAGGCAGGGCCGGTATACTCAGGTGCGGCGTTGGGCATTCTTAAACGTCAGGCCCAGACGGAGTTGAAGGAGAACGAAAACGTGAAGAGCGAGAAGGGGCGGTTTCTCTCGGTGGAGATGTTTAACAAACCGCCAATGGCGGCGGCCCTCAGCGGACTTGAGGTGGAGTATGCCATTGTCCTGATTTACAGTCATGAATCAGGCAAGCGGGAGGCAACATTGCAGTTCGACGTGGGTGAGGGGACGCAGGATCTCGGCTTTCGGGCTGAGGTGCCTGTGCTCTTTGAAGTGCTGCCGGCCGTGGCGGTGAAGCTCGATGTGCGCGATGCAGATGGACGGCCGACGACGGCGCGGCTGGAGTTTCGTGACGCCGCCGGCAGGGTGTATCCTCCGCAGGCCAAGCGTCTGGCCCCGGATTTGTTCTTTCAGCCGCAAATCTATCGCGCCCACGGACAGTCGGTAATTTTGCCCCCGGGCAAGTTTACGATGGAGTCCTCACGTGGACCGGAATACCGCGTCCGCACGCGAGAGGTTAACGTGCAAACAGGGGGCGATGCGGAAATCCAAGTGCGACTTGAGCGCTGGGTGAATCCGGCTCGGTATGGCTTTTATTGTGGTGACCATCATATCCACGGCGCCGGCTGTTCGCACTACGACAATCCCACGCAGGGAGTCACCCCGGCGGACATGTTTCAACAGGTCAAGGGAGAAGGGCTCAACGTCGGCTGCGTGCTTACATGGGGGCCATGCTTTGATTTTCAGCGAAACTATTTTTTACCCGGTGCCGATGAAGTGAGCGAGCCGCTGACACTGCTGAAGTACGATCTGGAAATCAGCGGCTTCGGTTCGGCGGCGCTGGGGCACGTGTGTCTGCTTAACTTAAAAAACCAAACATTCCCAGGCTCGGATGGCACCAAGACAAAGGGCTGGCCATCGTGGACCGTGCCCGTCCTTCGTTGGTGCAAGGAACAGGGTGGAGTTACCGGCTATCCACACTCCGCGCTGCACGTGCATCCGCCTGCCACTGCGAAGTGGTTGATGAAAACGCTGAATGTGGACGGCAACCTCGTGCTTACGCGCGCCGAGGCGGCCGATGGCCTGTTGCCTGAGCCATTCTCGGAGGTGGACGCCGACCGTAATGGCGAATTAACTGAACAGGAAATTTCAGACAGCGCCAATCGTGCGGCAGACACGTTGCCTAACCTTGCCATCCCCGCGCTGAACGGTGGCGGCGCGATGGAGATTTTCGTGAGCACGGCCGAGGGTGTGTGCGATTTTATCAGCGCAATGGACACCGCGCGCATCCCAGAGTGGAACACATGGTATCACCTGCTCAACTGCGGTTTCCCGCTCAAGCTCAGTGGCGAGACGGATTTCCCGTGCATGTCCAGCCGCCGCGTTGGCGCGGGCCGTGTGTACGTTCAGATGGGAGGGCTCAAGAAAATCGATTTTGCCGAATGGTGTCGTGGTCTCGGATCGGGCCGTTCATATGTGTCGGATGGCTACGCTCATGCGCTGGAGTTCAGCGTGAGTGGCCAGGTACCAGGGAATGATAATGTG
>ENA-OREN01004974-OREN01004974.1-marine-metagenome-genome-assembly--contig:-NODE-4974-length-11262-cov-17.092624_pt1 | contig 11262 bp, 10 predicted proteins | sample MGYA00248624_ERZ508555 | MGnify/ENA primary metagenome ERZ508555 (study PRJEB26222, sample SAMN06267773) | marine metagenome | isolation source: Saanich Inlet, British Columbia, Canada | place...
TCGAAATTTCGCGGATAGTTCAAGCCGCCAAAACCTCCTGATCCATAATCAGAATCCGAAGCTTCTCCGGATTCCGCAACATTTTTTAAATCCCAACCTGCACAAAAAAACTTTTCACCTTTACCAGTAATAATACCGAAACGCTGTTCCGGATTGTCACGAAAGTCTTCCCACATCCGGTTCAGTTCGCGACTATCCTCAGCGCTGATAACATTCGCTTTTCCTTTGGATAGAGTAATTTCCAAAATAGAACCTCTTGGGTTCAGCATAAATGGTTTTTCGGCCATCATTTCTCCTTCAAATATTTACGGGTGTCCACTTCAACAGTTTCTCTTCTGAGAGACATAATCTATCGATTAGCTGTTTTTCAAATTGATGTGGCATGTTACACCTGCTTAGATGGTTCCGCAAGTTTTTGAGCAAAAACTAATTTCATAATTATTAGTAAATAATGAAAATAATGTTTGACATAAGACATTATTTCTATTATTCTAGTATTATCGAATTATAAAATAACATCATAAAATTAGCAAATATGGAAATAGAAACCGCTGCAAAAATTTTAGCAGAGTTAGGAAATCCGGTTCGCCTGAAAGTTGTGCGCTTACTGGTGAAGGCAGGTAGAGAAGGAGTTCCGGTTGGTAGAATTCAGGCTGAATTAGCAATTCCGGCCTCAACACTTTCACATCATTTGAATCATCTCAAGTCAGTCGGATTGATTCGACAACAGCGTGAACAAACGACATTATTGTGCGTAATGCACTATGAACTGCTGGAAAGCTCCATCTCTTTCTTAACGAATGAATGCTGTTTCGGTTTATCAGCGGAAACCGCAAAAATGACAAAAACAGAAAGCACACAAGTCGAGTTTTCTCAGTAAATCTATCAAGAAAAAACTAACAATGAATATATTTGGAATTGAATTTCACAGCGGACGCTTAGACAATCAGCATGAATGGACCAGCAAATTGATGCAGTTTTTCAAAGATAGGGCGATGTTGACTTTGCTTAGCGGGCTGGCGGTACTCACTTGGTGGGATACTCAGCAGAGTTTAGAGAGTATCCGTTTTACAGTGGATAATCTGCTTGGCATCGCTCCTTTCATCCTGCTATCGATCGGCTTAACAGCTTATGCCAAGGCAAGTGGTGCTGATGGTTTAATTGCCCGTGTTTTCACCGGAAAGGAGTCGACCATGATTATTTTGGCGGCTCTGATGGGTGGACTTTCTCCTTTTTGTTCATGCGGTGTGATTCCGTTGATTGCGGCATTACTGGCAATGGGAGTACCTTTGGCTCCCGTAATGGCCTTCTGGCTGGCTTCACCGTTAATGGATCCATCAATGTTTTTTCTGACTGCCGGAACGCTGGGAATGGAGTTTGCGGTGTTCAAAACTTTTTCTGCGGTAACAGTCGGCTTGATCGGAGGATTTGGAACTTATGTGCTGATGCGCTATGGTGCCTTTTCACAGCCTTTGCGGGCAGGAGTCGGAGACGGAGGCTGCGGTGGTGCGACTGTACGCAATCCCAAAGAAGTTGTCTGGAAATTCTGGAAATCTTCGGAGCTGCGTGGGAAATTTGCTAAAAACGCTATTGAGAATTTATTGTTTTTGGCAAAATGGATGATGGTCGCTTTTTTCCTGGAAAGCCTGATGCTAGCTTATATTCCGGCCCAAACGATTACTCAAGTAATCGGCGGTGATGATTGGTTGACTTTACTCACCGCGACCGCGGTTGGTATTCCAGCTTATCTTAATGGTTATGCTGCATTGCCTTTGGTTGGTGGGCTGATTGAGCAAGGAATGGCACCTGGTGCTGGAATGGCCTTTTTACTGGCGGGCGGCGTGAGTTCTATTCCTGCTGCAGTCGCGGTCTGGGCGTTGGCAAGACCTCCCGTATTTGCAGCATATTTGATGTTTGCCTTTGTCGGAGCGTTTTCTTTGGGAACGCTTTACAGTTATTTAATCTGAAAGATATTTAAAGATACGAAATATTTTCATCTGTAATAACTTGTGATCACGCAGATGAAAACTGTCCATTTATTCAGGGTACAGAACAAAGAATATCGGTTAATTATATCGACCCAAAAGAATTTGATGGTACTGAGCAAGAAGCCGCCAAGTATGATGAGCGCTCTAGTCAAATAGCCTCAGAAATGTTTTATATTTTTTTTAAAATAAATTAATAATGTCGAATTCAAAAAGATTAAGTTTTCTAGATTCCTACCTAACTTTATGGATATTCTTAGCTATGGGGATTGGTGTGGGATTAGGATTTTTTATTCCATCAATTTCTACTCAAATTGATTTTATGAGTAGTGGTTCAACAAATATCCCGATTGCAGTAGGATTGATTTTAATGATGTACCCACCACTCGCTAAAGTGAATTATGCTCTTTTACCAAAGGTCTTTTTGGATGTCAAATTACTTTCGATTTCATTATTAATGAACTGGATCATTGGACCTGTTTTAATGTTTGCCTTGGCGCTAATTTTTTTACAAGATTACCCTGAATACATGGTCGGGGTTATTCTAATTGGTTTAGCTAGATGCATTGCAATGGTGTTGGTTTGGAATGATTTAGCCGATGGAAGTAGTGAGTATGGCGCAGCGTTAGTGGCTCTAAATAGCATATTTCAGGTGTTTACATACAGTTTTTATGCGTGGTTATTCATAACCATTTTACCTCCGTACTTTGGGTTTGAAGGTGCTATTGTTGACATCTCAATTGTTACAATTGCTGAAAGTGTAGCTATTTATTTGGGTATTCCTTTTTTATTAGGAATCGTAACCAGAGCGTTACTAGTTCCTATGAAAGGCGAAGAATGGTACAGGACACAGTTTATTCCTAAAATATCTCCAATCACCTTAATTGCGTTGCTTTTTACCATTGTATTAATGTTCTCGTTAAAAGGAGAATTGATTGTTGAAATCCCTATGGATGTGGTCAGAATAGCTATTCCGTTATTGATTTATTTCTTTATAATGTTTGTCACAAGTTTCTTTATAAGTAGGATGCTAGGAGCTGATTATGCTAAAAATGCGTCTATTTCTTTTACAGCTACTGGAAACAACTTTGAGCTCGCTATTGCGGTAGCTATTGCAGTATTCGGATTGAATTCAGGACAAGCTTTTGCTGGGGTAATTGGACCGTTAGTAGAAGTGCCAGCTTTGATTATTTTAGTAAGAGTGGCCTTTTGGTTAAAGAAAAAGTATTACCCTAATAAAACTGCATGATGAAACACTATATTCAAAATAAAAACTTCTCCTTACAGATAAACGAAATAGGAGCAAAGATATGTAGTTTTAAGTCTAAAAAAACAGATTTAGCATACGTTTGGCAAGGCAATAAAGATTTTTTGGTAAGTACGGCTCCTGTATTATTTCCAATCATTGGCGCATTGAAAAATGGGTCTGGTACAAAGCTTTCATCAGGTAATTGAAATCTTAATTCATTTATACTTGGTAATAAGACTCTTACATCTGATAATTTTATAATTCAAATTTCTTTGTATTCTTAATTTACTGCTAACATCCACATGAAGGTGCCCGAGGAGTGACCAACACTTTTTTTGGAATCGCGCCGGCTAACATTCCGGTTTTCATTGTCGTACAATTATTTGCCGTAATTGCTGCTACTTTAACTTTTCGGTGGCTGCTTTCAGAAGAACAGAACACCTCAAATTAATAAGTGCGTCCACGACAATCACACCTTTTCCACGAGGACGCACGATTAACGGATTGATGTCACAACCAGCCAGACGTTCAGAATGACGTTCGACGAATTCTGCAAGTTTGAGAACTGCTTCAACCAGGGCTTCGGTATCGCCTTCCGGATTTCCGCGCCAGCCTTTCAGCAAGGCATTTATCCGTAATTTTTCAATAGCTTGACGGATATGTAATTCCGAAATCGGAAACAGCAATGAGACGGAATCTCTAAGCAATTCAGTGAAAATCCCACCTGCTCCTAGCGTCAAGGTCGGACCAAATTGCGAATCAACTAAAACACCAAGAATTAATTCCGCGACTCCGTCACTAATCATTTCCTCAACAATAAAATATTCAGCGATTCCAGACATTCCGGCCGCGGCTTCAATAACTTCCGGAATATTTTTCAGGTTTACAGCAACTCCACCGTGCTCGGTTTTGTGAGATATTTCATCAGCTACTGCTTTGAGTACCAGCGGAAAACCAATTTCTTCCGCAGCAGCAGAAATTTCTTCCGCAGACACCAGACGACTTAGCGGAACCTCAAATCCTTGCTGCGACAGCATCTCTTTCGACTCAATTTCAGTCAATGTGCGGACGCTTAAGTCATCCGGAAGTGGTGGAATAATTTCCGGCCTTGACCATTCGTTCCAGGATTTGCTGATTTTCGCGGCATGCTGCAGAGCTTCCAGAGATTCCGCTAGTCCCTGCAATGGCGCTACTCCAGCAAGCAGGCATTTTTCACGTGTTGCCTTTGACAAACTTTCCGGAAGGGAAGAAAGCAAAGCCGCATTTCCGGAAGCTGAGTTTTCTTTTACCGTATCGAGAAAAGAGTCAATTGCAAGGTCGAAAGCTTCTGTATCCGCTTCTGTTTCATCTTGGGGATCGACCATGAAAGCCGTGACTGCATAATCAGAACGCAGTAACGCAGCAAACATTTGCCGTAACTTCAGATAATCAAACCAGGTAGCGGTCTGAATATCAAGCGGGTTATTGAGCTTCACACGTTCACCGACCGAAGCCCGCAGATTATCAGTTTCAGTTTCCGGAATTTGTGAAAAATCCAAATCGAGTTTGCTCGCCGAATCCGAAATCATGGCCATGTCACCACCAGAAGCACCGAAAACCAAAACACGCTTTGAAGGCAAGGGGCCAAAACAATGAAGGAGTTTCAGTGTTTCCACCAGAGAACTCAGCGTTTCACAACGTGCGATGCCCAGGCGTTCAAAAAGCGTATCATGCAGTGAATCGGAACCGGTCAGCGCTCCGGTATGAGTGTTTGCAGCGCTGCGCCCCTTTTCAGAACTACCGGCTTTAATCAGCGCAAGTGGCTTTCCTAAAGTACGTGCGTAATCAACTGCTTCGATGAATTTAGGCAAATCCAATATGCCTTCTAGGTATAACCCTATTGCGGAAACACGCTCATCCTCTGCACAGTAACGAATTAAATCTTCGGCTGCAAGCCGTTGTTGATTTCCGAGTGAAATCACATAACCCAGCGGAAGAGAACGGCGCTGACTCATCATTGATATCGAAATGGTTCCGCTTTGCGCGATGAAGGCCACTCCGCGTTCGAGCTGTGTCCCCGTCACTTGATCCGGCCAGAGAGCTACACGATCAAAGAAATTAGCGAAACCGTAACAGTTCGGACCGATGAAAGGTAAATCGCCGGACGCGGTCTCCAGTTTTCGGGCATATTCCGCACCGTCTTTTTCCTCGCTGAAACCGGAAGCAAAAACCACCGCACCACCCAATCCACGCTGACGTAGAGTGGAAAATTCCTTAACTGTCAATTCTCTGTTAATTCCAAAAAAAACTGCATCCGGCGCTTCTGGAAGTTCCTCAGTTGAGTTGAAACAGTCTTTACGGTTCGGATGCACCCGCCATATTTTCCCCGGAAATCCCAGTTTAATGCACTGCTCAGTCACATAGTCCGACCATTTACCTCCGTATACAGCCACTGTTTTTGGCCGAAAAAGTCTTTCCAGATTCATTTTTCCAATGGCCTCAACATTCCGCGTGAAATGATGTGACGCTGAATTTCGGAAGTTCCGTCCCAAATGCGTTCAACACGGGCATCGCGCCAAATTCGCTCCAACGGCAAGTCTTCCATTAGTCCCATTCCACCCACGGTTTGCAGTGCTTGATCTGCGACACGGGAGAGCATTTCCGTGCAGAACAATTTAGTCATGGCGCAATCTTCCGGAGTCACGATACCCTGATCTATTTTCCACGCGGTTTCCAAAAGCATCAAATTGGCCATTTTTATTTCAGTCGCCATGTCTGCCAGCGGAAATGAAATTCCCTGAAATTTTCCGATTTTCTGACCAAACTGTTCACGGGTGGAAGCATAGTTCAAAGCTATCTCAAAAGCCCGTTCAGCACGCGCCACACATGTTGCGGCAACGGTGAGTCGCGTCGGCCCGAGCCATTGATTGACCAAGCGGAATCCGTCACCTTCCGGACCCATGATGCGCCATTGTGGAATGCGGACGTTGTCAAAGCGCAGGATGTTGTTGGTGTAACCCCGATGAGAAACGTTTTTGTAACCCGGTGCGACCTCAACACCAGGATCACTGAAATCCACCAGAAAAGCGGAAATGTATTTTCTTGGTGCCTTTACTGTTTGATCTTCAAAAGCTTCGCTTCCGGTTGCCGCAAACAAAACGCAATAATCCGAAACGGAGGCTTGTGAAATGAAATGCTTTTCTCCGTTGATTACCCAATCGTCTCCAACTCGTTCGGCTTTACATTTCATCCCGCGTAAATCCGAACCTGCTCCAGGTTCAGTCATCGCGATGCAGTCCCGTTTTTCACCCCGAACAGTCGGTTCCAAAAACTGTGTCACCTGTTCACCTTCACAGGAGGCGAGGATATTTAGCGGACGATGCGCGCATTCCGCCAGGGCAAGCGAGGTGCGCCCCAGCTCTTTTTCAATCAACATCACGGACACTGCGTCCAATCCGCCACCGCCGACTTCTTCCGGAAGATTACAAGCATGTAGTCCTAGTTCGATTGCGCGTTTTTTCAAAGATTCAGCCAGTTCCGGAGGCAAAGCATCTGTGCGCTCCAGCGTTTCTTCGTGAGGCAGCATCTCTTTTTCCACGAAGTCGTGCGTCATTTCCACGAGCATCCGCTGTTCATCTGTCAGGCTAAAGTCAATCATACGCGTGCCACCACTTCTGTTCCGGAAATTTCCGGTTCATCATCCACCATCTCCGCCGGAAATCCCGAAGCAATAACTTGTGTATCACAAGCATCTTCGAGACGTCGCACAATGTTCGAAGACCATTCACGGGAACCGTAACGTTCTTCGCCATCTTTGAAAATATCGATCAACAGTGGCGATACTTCCAAAGGAACTCCGGCCCGCTCCGCAATTGCCTGAAACAGGCTGATGTCTTTTAGTACCAAATCCATCGTAAAATTAATGTCCCGGCTGCCGTTGAGGATAACCTGACTTTCTGTTTCATGAACAAAGGAGTTTCCGGAAGAAATTCGGATTGCTTCATAGGTTGTGCTGAGATCCATCCCCGCCTTTTTAGCAGTGGTCAAGGCTTCGCAGAGAGTAACCAGATTAGCAGTCGCCAGATAATTCGTCATCACTTTGAGCACAGAGGCAGAACCGAGTGCTCCTGTATGCAGAATACGCCGTCCCAGCACTTTCATGACTGGTAATATTTTTTCAAAGGAAGAACGATCACCACCGACGAAGATTGAGATATTACCGGTGGCCGCACGGTGACATCCTCCGGAAACCGGACAGTCTAGTGCTTCACCGCCTATTGCCTGAACTTTTGCACCCAGCCGTTTGACTTCTTCCTCATCGGTGGTACTCATTTCCGCCCAGACTTTCCCGGGAGAAATACCTGCTAGCACTCCATCCTCGGCTTCCATCACAGCCGCGCTTGCAGCCGGATTAGGCAGGCAGGTGATAATCAACTCTACAGTTTCTGCCAGCTGTTTTGGCGATTCCCCCCATTTTGCTCCTTTTTCCAAAAAGGGACGCGCAATTTCCTGGTTCAGGTCACGAACGGTTAAATCAAAACCGTTGCGTAATAAACTTCCGGCTAACTTTCCGCCGACGTTGCCAAGACCGATAAATCCGATTTTCATCATGTATCTCAATTTGCTGGATTAAATTTGATAAACGGCTAAAAAGTCACAATGACTCACTTGTTTGTCATTCCCGCGAAAGCGGGAATCCATAATTTATGATACTTACAAGTTCCTGAATTCCCGCTTTCGCGGGAATGACAACTATTTTCGAATTCAACAAAATTGTATTTCATTTTTTAGTATAATTTCAATGCTATTTGTAAAGAATTTCAAAACTATTTCTCAAACTATCCGACCAAAGAATGTCGTTCTGACAAGTTCCGAGAGCATGATTCCTGCTTCAGTATTGAAATTGAGGGTTACCAGAATCCGTGCGTGATCACTGATGACCGGCGCCACTCGATGTAGTGAGTTTCTACCTCGAAAGAGGACAAGTGCACCATCACCCATCGCCAGTGTTTTAGGCTGAAGACTACCCTTGATTACAGCTTCTGTATCAGCATAGCCCTGTTCACCGGCTTCTTTGTTGCGAACTTTTTCCAAATATTCAAACTCTCCACCTTCTTCAGGAGCCTGCACCATCAGGGTTATGGCAAAAGAGGCATTGTCGTAGTGCCAACCCAACTGTTGTCCACGCTCGTAATAATTTATATTAATCGAAGATAGTGTATCTGCATAAGGAAAAACCGGAACATCAAGTACGCTTTCCAGAAAAACTCTGAACTCCGACCATTCATATAAAGTCCTTAGTGGAGAGTTATCCGGAATCTGATCATGCGGTACACAACCCTTGTCACTTTGCTGTTCGAGATTACGAATGTGTTCATCTGGTAAAGAGTGGTCTGAATCAAGCAGATAAGCGTTGTGATTCTGGCTGCAAAAATAAGCCAGTGGTCTCACTTCTCTAGCTTCGTTTTGCAGTGATTCCAATGTATCAACACTTAAAAAATTTTCCATCACCAACGCGCCTATACTGTCTAGCTGTGCTTTACAGTACTGTGTGTAACGCGCATCCTGGATTGGATGCTGATGCTGATTAAATATTTTTTCCGGATTCATAGTTTATTCTCATCTACTTAAAACATTAGACGTGATGATTACATCAGACAAGTATTCTAAAAAAATTAGCGAGTAATGGCAACACTGTTTCAAACACTTTGAGAACTACATTTATAAAGAGAATAATTTTTCTTGGATGACAAATATTTTAGAGCACATAGAGTAAACGTGGCAGGTTAATTTTGAACTGATTAAAATCACTTCAGCATACTTCACTAATTACAGAACTTTTCGTGAATACGTTGTACTTAGGAGACTCGAAGCGTCTTTCTAGCACTGGTAAATTCTACTTTGCTAAGAAAATCATATTTTTTATGTACGACTTGTGCACCTGCTAGGAGTCGAACCTATGCCCTCAGTACCGTAAACTTTGATAGTAAGTATATAGGGGCAGACTACAACATATAAAAACAATAATATTAGTAAGATAGTTGATCATAATTATTGTCACATCTCCCCTAATATGGCCTGATTTTTAAAATAATGGCACAGTATTGTTACAAAAAAAATTCTTTCGTGCGTGTGTATAGTATTTATTTCTTGCGGTAAATCTCAAATCTACTATATTCTACATCTAGTTGTATATTAATTTCTGAAACCATTTACACAAAAAGTTTTTATGAAAAATAATAAAGTTTGCATTGTCACAGGAGCCTCTCGCGGGATTGGGCGTGGAATTGCCCTGGTACTTGCGCAAGAAGAAGGCTGCACGGTGTACGCGACTGCACGGAATGAAGAGGCACTGAAGGCTCTTGCAGAAGAGGCGGCTGCAGGAACCAAAGGCGGAGTTGTGAAGGTTTGCAAGCTGGATCAAAAGGATGACACTGCGGTACAAGACTTTGTGGAGCAAGTGAAGTCGGAAGACAATCAGGTTAACCTTTTGGTGAACAGTGCGTATGCCGGACTGATTGCCATCGCCCCTCACTTTGGCAAGCCTTTCTGGGAAAGGCCAATCTCTGTCTTTGATGCTTCGCTCAACATCGGCCTCCGTAGCGCCCATGTGATGAGCTCCCTTGTCGCTCCAATGATGGTCAAGAACAAAACCGGGTTGATAGTACAGGTTTCGAGCTTTGGGGGAGTTCAATATTTATTCGACGTTGGATATGGCGTCGGAAAGGCAGGACTCGACCGCCTCACTGCGGATATGGCGGCAGAGCTTAAACCTTACAATGTGCATACCGTGACGTTGTACCCCGGAGCCGGTGTAACTGAGGTTACGGCTTTCCCTGGCGGAGAGACCCCTGTTTTTACGGGTCGGTCCGTCGCTGCACTTCTCAACAAAGCCACGAACGAGGATCTGGCTCGAATGAGCGGAAAGGTCGTCCAGTCAGCGGAACTCGCTGAAAGCTATGGGTTCACTGATGTGAACGGCGGGATGCCAGAAGGTGATTTTGCAGGCGTGGAGGCTGCTAAACGAATGCGCGAGGTGATGTCAAAGCCTGTGATCCAGTACGACATGGATGCAGAACTGCCGGACCCATCCGAGACGAACAACGCCGGTATCGCTGGATTGTTTGCAGGAGCCCAAAACTACAGCGAGTAATGATTAGAGCTGGGGACAAGTTGTTTTTGGGAGGCACCCTTCCGGGCTCCCAAGCCGACTTGACCAGTCCTTCGATGATGGGCTCCACCAGGGCAGATTTTGGGACGAAGATGCGACAGTAGTCTTCACCGAGTTGGGCTTTACAGGACTGAGTGTAACGTGCATCCTGAATTCTATGCTGATGCAGATTAACTATTTTTTCCGGATTGATAGTTTATACTTATGTACTTACAACATTAGACGTGATGATTACATCAGACAGGTATTCTAAAAAAATTAGCGAGTAATGGCAACACTGTTTCAAACACTTTGATAACTATATCTTATAAAGACATAAACCTTACGGGTTGATAAGTATTTTTAAGCACATAGAGTAAACGCAGCAGGTTCATTTCGAACTGATTACAATCACTTTAGCGTACATCACTAAGTACAGAATTTTTAGTAAATACGAAGTCTCTTGAAGGCCCTTAACGTCTTTTTATCACTGAGATATTCTCAATTCCGAAGAAATTCGGACTTTATTTTTTAAAGAGTTGACAAAGCCCACTTTGCAAGTTAATATTTCCGAGCTTATGGTACAAAACACATGGTAGATTCTCTTCTAGATTGTGTGGTGTTTCTACATTTTATTATTAATAATTTTTCTAAAAAAAAGGATATATGATCAAACATCAAGGCGGCTGCCACTGTGGCAAAATTCGTTACACCACTGAGTACGATCCAATGTTAGTAATGCAGTGCAATTGTATGTCATGCCGGAAAATTTCTGGCTCTATGACTGTTTCAGCCATGTTTGCGGAACATGAAATAGAAATAACAGGACAGTGTAAAGAGTATACTTATCCAGGAGGCAGCGGCATGCCGTTTCACAGAGGATTTTGTGAAAACTGCGG
>ENA-OREN01004979-OREN01004979.1-marine-metagenome-genome-assembly--contig:-NODE-4979-length-11254-cov-13.618234_pt1 | contig 11254 bp, 17 predicted proteins | sample MGYA00248624_ERZ508555 | MGnify/ENA primary metagenome ERZ508555 (study PRJEB26222, sample SAMN06267773) | marine metagenome | isolation source: Saanich Inlet, British Columbia, Canada | place...
AAGGCCTCAAATGGTAGATTGATTTGTAAGATGTCACAAGACTTTGATGCTTTAAAAACAACTGCATTTGCATCTCAGGCAGATAAAGCTACGATAGCTAAAGCTAGGATTTTACTTGCAGAGTACGATCAATAAACTTCTCTAGTTTTTCCAATATGCTTTCCTAGTCAGGTGGGCATATTGATTCATAATAAGCTACAATATTGGCTTATGAAATACGTACTTCTACTACTCACCCTAATCCTATCAACCGCCCAAGCAAACCTTCAGGCAACCTACCGCAACAACCTATTAATCAACCCAAACACTAACCAACCCTACACAGGCAACCTAGAAACCATTAATAATAACTGGGGCAAGGATGCTGTTGAGTATTCCCAAGAGTACGTTAATGGCTTACGTCACGGGAGTGAGAAAGCATTCTATAAAACAGGCGCACTAAAGTCTGAAGGTAACTTTAATAAAGGTACTATTGAAGGTGTTGTATCGCTTTACTTTGAAGATGGTTCTTTAATGGGTCGTATGAATATGGCTAACAACATTAAAGAAGGTAGAGGTGTACGTTACTACGCTAATGGTGTTAAACAACTAGAACGCTTCTTTGTAAAGAACAAACTACAAGGCACTGCTAGAACTTGGTATGACACTGGCAGTCTAATGATTACAGAAGAATATAAAGATGGAATGCTTCACGGATACTCAAAGACTTATTATGAAAATGGTGGTATATTTGAAGAAGTAAGATATGAATTTGGCACACCTAAGTATATGAGGGTGTATCGTGAGGATGGCACACTTGCTGATGAAAAAGGGTTTTTTGATAGGAAGATTATTGAGAGGATTGTTGGATGATTACTTGTCTTTATAAGTAATTAGTTTTATAATGAGAGCATAGAAAGAATGACTCACTAACGAGTTAGGCGGTTGACCTATATTGTACGCCTTGGGATTTTCCTTCAAGTTGTAGTGGTGGGCAATTGATGCAATTAGTGCAAGTAATTGAGAGGATTGTGAGATGATTGCTAGAATAGTATTTTTATTTTTTATTTTTTCAAGCGTTGTTAATGCCGAATTTAACATTGATGAAATTATGCAAATTAGAGATGAGCAAGGACCTCTGGCCGCCTTTAAAGAAATAAAACCTTATGCAGAGGAAGGGGATGGAGTTGCACAATCTCTTTTGGCCCAGATGTATAAAAAAGGATGGGGCGTAGAAAAAGATCCTAAAAAAGCTGAGCATTGGTACTTAAAAGCGGCCGATAACAACATAAATAATATGAAGTTCTTTTTGGGGAATTTGTACCAATACCATCTAATAGATTATAAAAAATCTGCATTTTGGCATGAAAAATCTGCAGAAGAAGACAATGATGATGTTTCTGCTTCAATTCTTGCCAAGTTATATCGATATAACGACACCGTAAAAGATTATAAAAAAGCAAAAAAATGGTATGAGCATCTTGCTTGGAAAGGTGATGCTAAAGCGCAATATGAGCTCGGCTACATGTTATTAGATGGTCTTGGTACAGATAAAAACTATAAAAATGCTGCATATTGGTTTGAGGAGTCTGCTAAACAAGATAATGCAGATGCACAATTTTTTCTGGGTTACATGTATTCTAAAGGCAAGGGTGTTTTAAAGGACTATGAAAAAGCTATGATGTGGGGTAAGAAATCCGCCAAACAGGGTCATATTGCAGCACCTCTTGGCGTAGGTCAGGGATACTTCCTGGGTAGAGGCGTTAAACAAGACACAGAAAAATCTAAATATTGGCTTAGAAAAGCATTTGATAGTTCTGATGAAGGAATTTCAGAACAGGCTAAAGAATTTTGGGATAAACATAAATTGTATGAGAAATAATATTGTCATAATGATTAAGAAAATGGGGTAGATACTCCAGAGATACGAGGAAAGTGCCAGTATGAGAAGGATTTGGCTCTTGAGGCTAGAGACTTTGTAAGAGGTTAACTGGCTAATGCTAAAGAGATTGAGTTAACCAATCTACAGAGGGGTAAGTACTTTAGAATTGTATGTGGTTGTTGATGGTGTTAATATTGCTAGAAAATTACTTAGACAATTGGGGGGGCATGGTAAGACAGTTTTTTTTAATTTTATGGGCAGTGGCTACACTCAATACCACTGCACAAGCAAATATGCTGGATTCGACACAGAAAGCATGTGATGAGGGGAATATGTTTGCTTGTAGTGAGATTGGGATTTGGCACTTAGAAAAAGACAATTGGGTTTTAAAATATGGTGATATAAAACCTGATCCATATAAGGCAAAAAAGATATTCCGACAAGGTTGTAATAAGGGTCATCCACGCTCTTGTGCAGGACTTGCGGTACAATATTTTGATGGCAATGGCGCCAGACAAAATTACTTTAAAGCGTTTGAATTTGCTAAAAAAGCGTGTGATGGCGACTATGGAATGGGGTGTAATATACTTGGCATTTTGCATGACACCGGAAAAGGTGTGCGTAAAGACTCATGTTCAGCATTAAAGTATTTTGGAAAAGCTTGTGACAATAAAGACCCACAAGGATGTGATAATTACTCTCGAATGCTTGAAGAAACCAAAGGCGAGTGTAGTAGTGGCTTCTTTGATATATTTAAGTAATACAAAATCTTGATTATTTGTAATGGATATTTAATTCAATAAATAGGAGTAGTAAGATGGGTAATAGTTTAAAAATATTTGGAATTTCTTTCATTGTAATCGGCATCATTAACCAAGCATTTTATGGATTTTGTTTTAAGTCGTATTGCTTATCGGCAGCATTTCCAAAAGTACTTATACTATCAATAATAGTGACAGTTGCATTGTCCATAATGAATAAGGATTGAGCTAATATGAATAAAATCACTTCAATAACGTTAATAGCCATAACATTAATTCTTATTTCTACTAATAACTTGGCCTATTATCATGCCGATGACCCTCAAGAGCAATTAAATTGCGTTATACAAGAATATAAAGTGCGTAGTGGGGAAGGCGCCTCTGCTAGATTATATAATTCTGTAAATTCAATAGATGGAAAATGGAGTGACATAAGGGAAACTTGTGATTTATCTTACACACAAGTTAAGCAATACCAGAATTCACTGGGCATGCGTCTAGAAAAGCTTATAGATTAACAATCTCATGAGTAAAAAAATATTATTTCTAGCAGTATTGCTACTAACTAACGTTACTGTAAATGCTGAAGAGTGTCACTGCGTTCATGATGAAATGGGAAATTCTGGTTGTTACACCATCTCTGGATCTGCCTGTGGATCATCGGCGAGAAAGGGAAAATCTTCCCCAGGTTTTTTTAGCTCAATGTTTGATAAAATTTTTGATGATAAAGATGAGTCAGTTAAAGGTTTTAATATGAATAGTCTTGTGTGTGTTGGCAAATCTTGGCGAAGGGCATCATGCCAACAAGATATAAAAGAAGGGAAGTATATTAAAGGTTGTGAATACAATGCTCGTTGCAGACAAAGATATCCTAACAACTTGAAAAGGAATAAATAATGAATGAAGTAATAGCCACTCTTGTTGGCTTAGCTGGACTTGCGGGACTGTTATGGTTTTACGCAACTATTACAGATCGACAAGATTTGGAGATATTTGCAGAGCGTACAATAATGACTCTTGGTGCGTTAGTAATGATAATTGTTTTTTTACTTTTAAGCTCTAAACCTGGATCTAACTCTAGTACTAAAGTTAAACCTTATACATCTGGCGTGTCCTCATCGAACCAACCATTGTCCGAAGATGAAGATAAGCGACTTAGGTTGGACGCGTATCATGATTGTTTAGACTATGATACATCGTCATCATGTAGCAAAATACTTGAAGATTAAGATAGATATGGGCATTAAGTCGAAAATTATTGCACTAATATTGTCTTTTCATATTGGCATTGTTTTAGCCGCGTCAGAAATCAGAATTATTACAAACTCTCCGCTTGATTATTCTGGTCCTAGTAGCGATTGTAGTGCCGATATCTGCAAGGAATTGCTAAATCTAATCAATAATTCAAAGCGCTCAATAGACTTTGCAGTATACGGCCTAAGAGGACAAGACGAAATTCTTAATGCTCTGATTAATGCCAAAAATCGAGGCGTCTACATTAGAGGCATAATAGATAAAGACACATCTGGCAATAGTTATTATTCTGACACCCACCTTATAGAGAAAAATTTTGACAACATTAAGTCTGATTACTATCAGGATATCAGAGTGGCAAAGATGCTCAGTAAGAAGCGGAAAAAATGGAAAGATAAATGTGTAAGACCAAAAGGACATAAAGGGCCATTACAGTGCTTTGAAGGCAAAGGGTATGCGTCTAAAAAGGACATATACTTCAAAGGTGACATTATGCACAACAAGTTTTTTATTGTTGATAATCAATACATATGGACAGGATCCGCTAACTTAAGTGATACTGGTATTGGTGGATACAATGCAAACGTTGTGGCTGTTGTTAATTCAGAATATATTGCAGATAAATATCTAATTGAATTTGAACAGATGTTTGATGATGGCAAGTATCACAGAGCAAAGAAAAAACTCAAAAAAACAAAGCTTGAAACCTATATTGATGGGCAAAAAATTAATGTTTATTTTTCACCTCAAGGATATGCGGTATATCGTGGCGTCATTCCTTTAATCAAAAAAGCAGAGAATTCCATCGATATATCAATCTTTTTTCTAACTCATAAGAATATTTCTAAAGAGCTTGTGAAAGCTAAGAATAGAGGAGTATCCGTAAGAGTGATACTGGATGCTACAGCTGCAACTAATGGCTACAGTAAGCATAATTATTTAAGAGAGAATGGTATACCAGTTAAGGTCGAGAATTGGGGTGGAAAGATGCACATGAAGTCTGCCATTATCGACAAGAGGCACTTAATTGTGGGGTCAATGAATTGGACAAGCGCAGGCGAAAGTAAGAATGATGAAAATACTTTGATAATAATGAATAGCAATGACGCTTCAAAGTACCAAAGTTTTTACAATCTGATCTGGAATTCAATTCCAGATAAATGGCTCAACAATGACCCTCTGCCAGAGTCACTAGATTCAAAAGGATCTTGCTATGATGGCATTGACAATGACTTTGATAAGAAGGTTGATTCTAAAGATAATGGATGTAGATAGGATTGCTAACTCTTGAAATCAATAAAATGTAAGGGTATAGTTCTTAATGAAACACTAATAGAAAAGTGGATAATAAAATATGAAAAATTTCATAAAAGACATAAGAATCGAAGCGATTGATAAGGTCGTAAAAAAAGTTGACAATAAGATCAAGGAAAGGGAACTATTAAGTTTTAAAGCTGAGCTAGCGAAAGAGCACAAGAATATAAGTGAATATACTGAAGAAGAAATAGAGGCAATACTTGCAGACAAAAGAGAAAAATCGATTTCTAAAATTAAAGATAAGTCTCTTGTCGGCCTGGCAGTTACATTGCTGATTGGAATTTAAAAAGAGGTCTTTATGTTCAGTTTTAAGTATGCAATTATTAACATTGTTTTAGGTTATATCGCAGGTGCGTTTGGCAGTGGATACAAGTCAGCTGACTCTAATTTTATAGGTCATATTATTGTCATTGGTGCTGTTATTTATACGTGGTACAGCTTTTCATTTGTATGGGCCATTGCAACATTTATTGAGTTAATGATTGGTGCTGCAATATATGGCGCTACGGCATCTAAAAAGGATTGATAAGAATGTTAAGGGTTTTCAACAAAAGGGTGTTTTTTGCACTTGTGATTCTTATGGCTGTACAAGTTAATGCTGAATTCGTCGGCAAGTCTGAAAGGGCTGCAGTTACAGTTACAGGTCTTCTTTCCATGTATGCTTCTAAGTGCGGTGATTTAACGCCTCTTGGCGATAGAATGTTTCTTCTGGTCGCAAAAGCGCAGGAAGATAAGGGATTGTTGTTGCCAAACATTGCAGAGTTTAAAGAAGGTGTCGATAAGTTTAATGGCTTTATTCAAAGAGATGGATTATCAGAAACTTGTAGTGTGATAAGAAAAGCCTTTAAATCAATACCAATTTGGAATAAGGCCATTGAATAAAAAGAAAATAATTATTGCCGCACTTATTGCATCTATTTTTTCAGTTAGCGTGTATGCGCAAATAAGCTGGCAGAAGGCAGGTGAGATTGCTAGTGAATTTAATATCACAGAAAACGGTGTAACGCTCGATCAGGAAGCGACTTATGATATGGGTAAGAAAATGATGAAGCTTGTACCTAACCATCCTTTTGCTGATTTTGACCAGGTAGTAGTATCGCGTAACTATACTGCAAAAGATATTGAAAATGCACCTGACACCATGAAGGTTACAACAAAATATAATGGCGATGTGAAAACAGTGAAAGGCTGTATAAACATGAAGAAAATGGTCAATGGTTTAAGAAAAAACCTCACTGGTGGAAGCTCTACAGATGTGGCAAATTATTTATTTGAAATAGCTGTAACACACCACAACTCATTATCACCAAGCCATGTGCGTTATTATCAAAAAGGCTGGAATATATGTGTGAGTATGAATTATTAAATAGGAGTTAATATGAAAATTTTAATAGCAACAATAATTGCCATAACATCTATGAGCACCCAAGCATTTAGCAGCTATAAGTGCTTTGTAAAGCCATTTGATCAATATCCAGAGAATAGAGTCAATGTATTGCCAACATTTAATTCTGTAGTGGTTATGCATGTGGAATCTGATAGAAAGACCTTTAAGTCGAAACCAAAAGCTTATGATATTGTAAGAAGTAAGCAAATTGAAAATATGGAAGCTCATGGATTAGGAGTAGATGCATTTAGTGTTAGTAGCTATCCTGGCGATGATGGGTGGCATTTAGCTACCTATATAAAAGCAGAGTATAGAGGTAAGGGCGGTGTAATTTATCAGTGTAAAAAAATTAGAATTGTAAAGGATTAGTTTCACAATGAAGAAAATGCTATTAATATTTTTAATACCACTTTCTACATATAGTAAGTTGCCTGATTATGGTTCAGACCTTTACAAAAGCGACTGCTCATCGGTGTATAGTGAACACACTGATTTTTATATAAAAACCATAAACAGATGTGATTTGTTTAATAGAGTATATCAAGTTAAATCTGATTGTCGTAAGCAGACAGATGAAATCATGAAAAAAAAGATTAAAGAGTGTGTAAAAAAATATCAAGACAGAACTTGGTGGGATAAATTATAAAAGGAGTGGCGTGAGAAAATTTACTAAAACTTTGGTAGGTGTAATGCTAACTCTAGCTAATGGAGTAATGGCTTATGTTCCGGATCGTTGCGATTGGCAAGATTGTGGAGCGTTAGCAAGAGGTGAGTCTGATGGCGGAGGATGGGGTCTGCTTATATTGTTTGCAATAGTGTTTTTTATCATAGCAAAAAGTAAATAATCAATATCATGAAAATAAATATCTTAGCCCTATTTACTCTAATCTCACTTTCTGCAACATCTGGCTGGTTTGGAGGTAATAGTATTGAAGGTGCATTTGGTTACACATTAGGCGAAAAGATTAAGCCTAATACGTGGAGTCGAGAATTTACACCTGATAAAAAGATACCGCTATTTGATGAATATAGCTACCTTGATACAAAAATAACTAAAAAAATTAGAGCGATTAGTGCATCAGGAAGTAATCGCGGATTAAAAAATCTATGCTTAGACAAGAGCTATGACTTTTATAAGCTTTTAAAAGTATTAGAGAGAAAATATGGAAAATTCTCCAAGAAGTCAATCGGAAATGGGGGCAGGTCTGATCACGGCTTTCCTGCAGACGAATATAGATATACTGAGGGAGATAGGAGAATTATCTTCTCATGCGCCCCTATCCTGCTTAAAGACGGGAGATACAATACAGTTTCAGAAATAGTTTATTATGCTAATGATATATTCAATGAGAATGAAAAATTGGAAAATCCAAAGATGAATTATAGTGATTATGATATTTAATATTTTTCCTTCGAAAACTCCAAATCAAACCCAGTTTCTTGCTTAACAATATCGCTTAGCCAGTTAGGGCTAACCTTGTTATAAAACACAACACAGTCATGTAGCAATAAAGCAATATTGTTTCGATCAGAGTGCTTGATAACTACATCAAGTACCTGACGTTCATAGCCTTGAAGTATGTGTGCCATCCTTTGTGAGTCTTTGTTTTTAACAAACTTAATACCCACGGCATTGATTGAGCCAACACCTTTATCTTCTAATGCGACACCTGCAAGCTTAAATGCTTCCATATATCGCCGTAACCACGCGTTATTGATCACTTTTTTGATAATCTTATCATCTCCATTACAATACTTGTAAATTGACCTATATGGCGATCTGTTCATCTCTGCGCCATAAGTTAATGCCTGCAAGACTGACTTAAACTGTTCTAGTGGCATAGCTAATTCTTTGGCAAGCTTATTACGTATATCAGCCTTGTTTCTGACGTATTCATAAACTATATCAAGTTTAGGGAAGTTAATATCAAAATGCTTGAGCACCTGTAACAATATGTTTTGGTGTGCAGCTTCAAGATCATATTCATAACAGCCTTTGAGTGCGGCATAACGAACTGATCGACTGTAGCCCTGTAAAGTGGCATTAGTCGCAAAGTATCGACCTGTGGAACATTCCTCATAGGTGACATAAACACAATCAGATTGATGCTCTATACTGTCTAATATAAGTTGATCTATTTCTTTAATATGACGATTAACCCTGGAGGCATTAATACCTTTACCGATAAGGTCTTCAAGCGGTTTAGATAATTCAATTTTTACTTTTGCCCCACCTATACTTAAACATGCTTCTTTATTTTCTGCAACTTTGAGTGTTATTTCTTGGATAAACTCTTGGCATTGATCTGTATTTACTTCTAACTTACTTTGTTCTAGTTTGATTAGTTTAAGAAGTGATACTAATGTAGCTTTATAAATCATTAGCTCTTCTTTATTGATATGTACCAATGTGTTTACATTGATTGTATTAGGTGTATTACTTTGATTTCTGATAATTGCATCTTTGTTTTGATTGGCAACCTTCTTTGGAGTATTTGCCTCTTTGAGTGTGTCTTGTATCCATTGACCTACCATTAGCTCAATCTTTTTACTTAATTGGTAACCATTAGTGCTACGCACCCCAGTGTTACAAGCGTCAAATGTTCTAACAATCCATCTAGTGGGATAATTCGGAAACACTATTGATCCGCCACCTGGTTTTGGTAGTCGAGAGAAGACATATTTACCCTCAATAGGTCCATGACGACTTCTCTTGGCCCTCAACCAATAGCCATTCATGTTGACAGCGTTAAAGTCTTTTTGATCTCGGAAGTATCGTTCGACTTCATCTTTACCCATTGTTATGCTTTCAGCATCTTGATTGTGTTGGTTGTTTCTGATGATATTATGATGATTATAAAAAACCTTTATGAAGCCTGTTTGGATACGCAAAGGCAGTCTTTTAAATGTCTCTCCCAGTGCTTCTCGTGTGTATTCGAGTAAGGATTCTGAGTAGTAATCGTTGTCTCTTAGTTTGTTTTTGATCATGGCGTGGCGTCTAACATACGTGTCGTTGTAACGCATAGCCCGTGCTTCATACAGGATGGTAACAAGGGTTAATTGTTTACTTAAATTTAGAGGTATACAAGTGAACTAACAGTAGTTTGTTAGCGTCTCTCGTATGTAGTTGGCTTTGATCTTGATATCAGTTGGTGAACCATAGTTCTTAGATATGCTAGATTTCCAGCCACAGATCTCTTCACGAATATCTGCAGGACACTCAACGTTACGTAATCTAGTTTGCATCGTGTGTCTAAATGAATAAGCAGTGGGCGCTTTTGAATCATCTAGAAGTTTTTTAATGCGCTTATTAATCACATTAGATGCATTGGTATTTTTGAATGATTTTTTATCCTTTGATAGATAGTGTGGAAAGAGCCACTCTTGCTTTAAATCCAACGATTGAGCAGCTTCTAAGGCTAGTCCAATTAATGGGATTATTCTAGTACTATTCTTAGTTTTTAAGCGTCTGTGCGTGTTTTGATGAAGCTTGATATAAGGATAATCTTTATTTAGATAAATATCTTCTGATGCAAGGCCTAATATTTCACCACCCCTCATTCCGGTATCTAACGCAACCATAATTAGATGATTAACAGTATCTTTAGAGCCACTAAGCTTGCTTCTAAGTAGGTTTAATTGTTCAGGGCTAAAATCATCTCTCTCTTTGCGATCGTCACCTAAATTTGGAATATTGGGCTTGTTGAACCTGTGCACATGATCAATTTCATGCTCATCATTAACCTTGTTAAATACAGCATTGATTAAGTTAAGGTATTTTTTAACAGTGCCGGTACTTGCTCCAGTGTTAAGCCTTGCAAGGATAAATTTATTAATGTCATTTCTTTTGTATTCGTGAGGCATACGATTACCCAAGAATTCAGTCATTTGAGTAATGGCTCGTTCAGCATCTTTGATCTGCTTTGAATCATGACCTAAGCCTTTGAGTTCAGCATAGGTGTCTATGTAGTCTGATGCGTAAAGCTCGATTTTTCCTTTGAGGGTTATTTCAATGCTTCGGTATTCATGTGGATCCAAGTGATGTTTAATCGCTGCCATGAGTGCGTCATGTCGATCGTAGTCTGGATTGTTCATCGATAGTTGCTGTATATTGATATACACTTCATAAGGCAACTTATTGGCAACCGATTCAAAGTGTTCTCTTTTTGCACCAGGATAGAATTCTTGATGATTTTCTACATCGTATGACGCTTCTTCTTCAAGGTAAGTAATTGCACGCTTAAGTATTGAGCCATCAGGATTAGCTCGAAGATTTTGCCACTCTTGTTCAACAGCTGAGTTGATTTTTAGGATGGGAGCAAGTGCGGCCTGCTTATTCTTTACTTTTGTACTTACGACTTTATAGTCTCTATTGTTGTAATGACGGCGTAAATCCTCCGGTATTCGTTTCCGATAATATACTGTGGTATTATTGCCTTTTGGCTGCCAAACGTATCTAACAGACATGTTTATAATCTCTAAATGTGATGTGTTCATTGTACACCTCTAGAGTCAATTGTGATAACTGTAGTGATAACAGTTTGAATAGACAAATCCCTTGTTGCTATTGGCGATAAAGGGGTTTGGTCGTTTGATTTGGTGCCCGGGGCCGGAATCGAACCGGCACGCCCGTGAAGGCGCAGGATTTTAAGTCCTGTGTGTCTACCAATTTCA
>ENA-OREN01004980-OREN01004980.1-marine-metagenome-genome-assembly--contig:-NODE-4980-length-11253-cov-11.386364_pt1 | contig 11253 bp, 8 predicted proteins | sample MGYA00248624_ERZ508555 | MGnify/ENA primary metagenome ERZ508555 (study PRJEB26222, sample SAMN06267773) | marine metagenome | isolation source: Saanich Inlet, British Columbia, Canada | place...
GCTTTCCCGAACAATGCGCGTCAGGTTGGAAGCGTCACTTAAGTCACCGTAATGCAGAATAAGGTTACGGTTGTCGACATGGGGATCTTGGTATAGGTGGTCTATGCGGTCGGTATTCAGTTGTGAGCTACGGCGCTTTATCCCGTGAACGACATAGCCCTTCTGGAGCAATAGTTCGGCAAGGTAGGACCCATCCTGACCCGTGATCCCTGTGATCAAGGCAACTTTTTCAGACACAACTATTCCTTGGATTTATTATTCAGTAGTAGAAGCGCTGGCGTTGGGTTCTACGATTTCCTCAGCACCTCCAGAGGGCGTAGATTCTGGCACCGAAATAACACCAACATCGATTGTCGTTGCGGGCGCTTCGACACTGTCGTCTGTATCGACACTGTCGACTGTATCGCCCCTGTCGTCTGTATCGTCTCTGTCGTCCGCATCGTCATCGGCGTTATCTATTTGAGCTGCGGCGCCTGCTTCAGCTTCAGCTTCAGCTTCCTCGGTCTGATCGTCTGACTGCTCATCAGCAGGCAGCGTTTCCAAACCTGCACCATCCGTATCATCCGTATCGTCCGCACCATCCGTATCGTTCGCATCGTCCGTATCGTCCGTATCGTCCGTATCGTCCGTATCGTCCGCACCATCCGTATCATCCGCACCATCCGTATCATCCGCATCGTCCGTATCGATGGAATCGTCCTCATCGTTCGCATCGTCCTCTTCGTCCGCGTCCTCTTCTTCCGCGTCCCCTTCACCCGCTTCACCCGACTCTTCGGCTGCTGCTTCCTCGGCCTCTTGAACCAATTGAACGATCTGCTGGACCGCCGCCTGCAAGATGGGTGGCAGCGTATCCAGTATAGTGACCTCTCCGGTCGCTGAAACCTGGGCAATAGGCGTATCTGCGTTCACGCCGACAGATGTTGTGTAGGTAGTGCCGTCTGTTCTGGTAACGATCAAATCGATCTGGCCATTGGGGACGCTAATACTGAGCCCATCGACACCCTGTATTGCGTCAATAGTCGTACCGCGGACACCAATAACACCGCTGGGGGTAGATATTCTTGAATGGAGCCGGGAACCCCCGAAACTCCCTAACTTGCCGCTGACATATTGGAAGCCGCCCCTTCGGACCGTTGTGTTGAAACTACCCGTTCCGCGAGACTCATCGAATGAAAACTCGTCTAGCGTCGCAGAGCCATTTTGGCTGACCGTCATTTTGGTGCCGTCGTTCAACTCTGCCCTGATAAAAGAGCGAACAGCAGTATCCAGCGTGTATCCCGCATGCAGGTCCGCGCCTCTCTTCACTTCAAAATTATCACCGTCCTGATCCGTACCCGTCACCTTGCCGAGTACCAACGACACTTTGCCGATGGCCGGCCCAGTCGGCACAGCAAAGGCACCTGAAATGCTAAAAGTGGCAAGCACCATAGTGAACAGAATGATTTTCGAAAATTGGAGCGGCAGCATACTAAAGACCTTCGCGGGGAGGCGACTTTATTATAAGCCGATGGGCGCACCAAAACTATCATGAACTAACGGTTGGTATTACGACTCGCCCAGTCAAGTTTACTTTTGCAAACCCCATAGAAGCTGTGACCCGGAGGGTGCACCAGCACAAGGCGTTCCGGCTTTTTACGAATCAGCAGTGAATCACCAGGTTCAATCTGGAATTCAAGGTGTGAATCAAAGCTGACTTTGGCTTTCATTTGAGTGTCTGAGCCAATGACAATCCTGATTTCATCGCCGCCTGGCACCACCAGTGGCCGGTTATTGAGTGAATGCGGGAACATGGGCACCAGCACAATGGCGTCAAGGCTTGGGTGCATAATAGGACCACCGGCAGATAGCGCATAAGCCGTTGAACCTGTCGGTGATGAAACAATCAAACCATCTGAGTTCAGCGTGTAGACAAACTGGTCGTTTACGTAGAGTTCCACCTCGATCATCTTCGGCATGTTCACCGAATGAATCAGTATTTCGTTCAGGGCGCAGGGCACTTCATCGTGACCTTCAACCTCGCCCTCCAACAGGAAGTGTTCTTCCGTGGTGTAGTCACCGGACAGGACTTCACCTAAGCGCGCTTCAATTTCATCGGGCGAGACATCGGCAAGGAATCCTAGTTTGCCGCGGTTAATCCCAAGAATGGGCACACCAAACGGCGCCATTACCCGGGCGGTACTCAGGATATTGCCATCACCGCCTACCGCAATCAGCAAATCACAGCTGGCACCCATCTCTTCCAGACTGGAAATAGCCCTGTTGTCGCCACCAAGCGCAGCAGCAGACACCTGCTCAACAACAATCTCAACGCCCTTAGAAAGCAGAAATTGTTCAACGGTTAACAGGGACTCACGCACCTGATCACTGGCGACGCGAGCAACCAGCCCTATACGGTTAAATGAAGCCATCTAACGCCACACCAAATTCATCCAAGAGGCGCATTAAATGCCAGATACCTGAAATATTCAAACAGAGATCGCCCTTTATCGACGCTGCCACCCCTACAGCCCATTCAATTATCAGATCTTTCAGCGCTATTTATCAGTAAACACATAGTAATTATTCCAATATCGAATGGTTTGACCCTTGATAATCCTATAAAACAGCGCAAAATTGCGCGCCAGGCAGAGGGTAAGACATGAACTCCAGGATCAACTCCCGTTACGCGAGGGAACTGGCAGAAGAAAACAATATCGAGGACATCGCCTCGGCCGGCTCACTATGGCAGGCGATTCGCCACGAGGTGAAACTTCGCGCCGATTTCGAGCCCATCATGTCGACCTTCTTTCACGCGACGGTTCTGAACCACGATACCTTTGAGGGCGCGCTCAGCTTCCTTCTGGCAGGTAAACTGGATAGCTCCGTGGTGTCTTCTATGGCGATCCGGGAGATTATCGAAGAAGCCTACCGGGAAGAGCCGTCGATCATTCGCGCCGCCGAAATTGACATCAAGGCCATTCGTGAGCGCGACCCGGCCTGCAACAGCTATTCAACGCCCTTACTGTTCTACAAGGGCTTCCACGCACTCCAGTCTTACCGCGTCGCACACTGGCTATGGACACAGGAACGGCACAGCCTGGCGTTCTACTTCCAGAACCAGATGAGCGCGATCTTTGGGGTAGACATTCACCCGGCCGCCAGTATCGGCTGCGGCATCATGTTTGACCATGCAACCGGCATTGTTATCGGCGAAACCGCCGTGGTGGAAGACGATGTCACCATGCTTCATGGTGTGACCCTGGGCGGCACTGGCAAAGTACAGGGCGACCGCCACCCTAAAATACGCCATGGTGTATTGATTGGCGCATCTGCCTCGATCATCGGCAATATTGACATCGGTGAAGGGGCTAAGGTTGGCGCCGGCAGCGTTGTGATGAAAGATGTACCAGCGCATGTCACTGTGGCGGGCGTTCCTGCAGAGGTGGTGGGTAAACCCCGCGGCGACTCACCCGCCCAGGACGTAGACCAATCTTTCTAGCATAATAGTCCCGCTAACCGTTCGTCTTTCAGGCCTGAAATGCGCTTAAAAAAGCGCTAGAATGCCCGCACCCTAAGCCTGTGAGCAAAATCCAAAAAATGGTTCCACCGACACAGGACACCCAGCCAGCATCCTTTTCCGGGACTATTACACCAATGACATCCCGCCGCCTTGTGCGGGACCACCAGTCATCCGCCCGCTGGCTACAGATTATTCTGGATTTCATTCTGGTGGTGGGGCTTCTCTATCTTCACACCACCGCAAAGGGCGCTGAATTTAGTAGCGCATACCGTGAACTAGCAATACTAACCCTGCCGTTGATGACCATGATTTATCACAACGTCGGGGTCTACCGACAGAGCCGCGCTTTGCTCGATCACTTGTTAACGCTCGCCCGTGCCTGGCTTATCGTGCTTGCGTTGCTGGTTGCCGCTGCGTTTATCACCAAAACCTCCACAGCCTACTCACGCGAGGTCTTTCTGACCTGGGCGGTCACCGGCTATATCGCCCAGCTGGCAGCTTTCTTTTTAGTCCGCTACTTGCAAATGCGATCTAAGAAAGAGACGATCCCGACGCTTATCATCGGCGCAGACAAGCTTGGCCAGCACCTTGCGGCCCAGATCAATGCCAACCCATGGATACCCGACCACGTGGTTGGATTCATCACCGAGGACAGCGAACAGCATCAAGAAATCAATCAGCTGCCGGTTTTTGGCGATGTCAGCAAAGTGACGGAGGTCATTGCCAAAGAGAACATCAAAAGAGTCTATCTGGCACTGCCTATGCATCGTTCGGAGTGGATCCAACCGCTTTATATGAAGCTTACCGCTGCAAACATTGACGTTATTTGGGCGCCCGATATTTTCAGCGTGAATCTCTTAAATCACAGTATTCGGGAACTGGGTGGGCTACCACTAATCTCCCTGTCAGAGGCCCCACTCATCGGTGGTAACGCTTTTGTTAAGTCAATCATGGATATAGGCATCGCGACCACCGCAATCATTATTACCTCTCCCATCCTATTGCTAACAGCGCTGTCTATAAAATTGACATCAAGAGGACCTGTCCTGTTTTCCCAGGAACGTCACGGTTTTAACGACGAAGTCATCACCGTCTTTAAATTCCGTAGCATGCGCGTGCATGAAGAGGAAGAAGGCACAGTGACCCAGGCGAGCAAAGCAGATCAACGTATCACAACCGTTGGAAAAATCATTCGCCGCACCAGCATCGACGAACTGCCACAACTGTGGAATGTGTTGAACGGATCCATGTCCATCGTCGGTCCAAGACCACACGCAGTGGCACACAACGCCTATTATGGCGGTCAAATTGAAGACTATATGCGCCGCCACCGCGTCAAACCTGGATTAACAGGGCTTGCCCAGGTGAACGGATTCCGCGGGGAAACACGGAATATTGAACAAATGGAGGGCCGAGTTCAGCACGATCTATCGTACATCCACAACTGGTCAGTTTGGCTAGATATCAAGATAATTCTTCGAACTGTTTTTGTGATGGTGGATAAAAATGCTTACTGACTTCCAGGCACAGCGATCGGCGAATAAAACAGCACATGCTTCTGATCAGCGGTCAGCGCCGTTGGCTCAATTAAGATACTGTTAAACCAGAACATCGGGTTCGCCGCATCCGGACACTCGTTAGCGTTCGCGACACCATCATTATTCGCGTCGTGCACAGACGCTTCACAGACAGGCGTGTCATCCAGCACATCAACAAACGAGAAACGTGCCTCTGTCGTATGGTACAACCCAAGCAGGTGCCCCACTTCATGAAACGCGATTTCCGCCGTATCCTGGATACTGGACTCGCTGCCATCTGCCAGCAATGTCCCGGCATTGATCAAGACACCGTTGTTACCATTTTTTGTTCCAAAACTGCCCGGCACGCCACCTGAAATACCTGCCAGGCTTTCACCCGCCAAAAAGTCTTCGAGGAAAAACAGGTTCAGGCTATCTGCATCACCCTGCGACACGAGTGAAATCGTTGTCGCATCCAGAAAGCTGGCACTGACACTGGTGAACGCGGTGTCTTCCAGCAGCGTCACCGGTTCAATGACAAATTCAATCCGGTTTTGCGCGCCAATCTCCGCTAACCGCGTCAGTGCGGGCGCCAGTTCACTGGCATTAATACTATCAGCGGTAAGGAATGGTTTGACACTGACCGTGGTCGAACCGCTGTCAGTAGTATCAGGCGTCGGCCCGGTACGGAAAATCGCCGTAAGGGTTAGCTCAGCAAAATCTATCTCGTCCAGCGTGGCCGCCAGCGTACCCAGCTGAAACGTCCAGGTACCAGACTCTGCCTTATACGAAGGTAGTCGCGGCACCAGGCTGGAGCAGTTGCCATCGAAACAGAAATTAACAAACCGCTGAAAGCCCGCAAAGGGTCCTGACGGCGGTACCAGGCTGCTGATAAACAAACCGTTTTCATCAATGTTGGCCCCTGCACCATTTAATGCCAGCAGCACTGACACCACATTGGGCGGCACCGTGAATTCCTGAGCGGTAGAACTTAGAACAGAAGCACCCAGCTCGCTGTCGTTTACCACACTGTAACCGGTCGATGGCAGCGTTAGCTGGACCACTTCCAGCAACGTCACGGTCACAGGCTCAATGGTAATCGTGACCGCCACCTCGTTACTGCTGGCGCCGTCCTCATCTACCGCTCTATAGGTAAACGATTCCTCACCGACAAAATCCAGCGGCGGCGTGTAGATAAGATCAGTACCCGTACCCGTCACTTCGCCGGCAATCGTGCCAAGAATCTCAAACGAGACAATCGCGCTATCAATATCAGTATCATTTTCGCCCAGGGCCAGCGGCAGAAGATTGTCCTCTACCAGGGTATAACTGTCCGGCTGCGCAACAGGCGCATCATTGATGTTATTCACCGTAATCGTCACCGTTGCTGTCAGGCCTGAACCATCTTCGCCTGTCACGCCGTAGCTGAAGGAGTCCGTCCCGGCGAAGTCTGCATTCGGTGAATAGTTGATGCTGTTGCCGTCTATCTCTGCAACGCCATTCGCGGGGTTACTCGACAGCGACAGGGAGTTTGCATCAACCCTGGTATCGTTGGCTGATACCTCAATGGTGACCGAGGATTCTTCGTCAACACTCGCCTGATCATCAGACGCAGATGAGCGCAAGACTGGAGGCGCATCGGAACCACCGCCGCCACCGCCTCCACCACAGCCAGAGACAACGATAAGAATGATAAAAATGAACACTGCGCGCATGTTAAAACGACCTACTCACGTGGAACACAGATCCTACTATAAATCCTACTATGAAAAGCGTAAGGAAGATTATGTCTGTCCGCTTTTCCGACGGCTGGGTAGATACATCGCCAACCACGGCATCGCCATAATGCAGACAAAGGTCGCTGCATTGGCAAATATCTGCAGATTGAAGTCGGTGCTCGAGTGTATACCAATCGAGATCATTGCCATGGTGACCGAAAACCCCATCGCCCGATAAAACCGGTTGTGCCGCGTTAACTGAACGCGAAGCGCCATATAAAAGGCAAGGCAGAAAAGCGCCACCAGCGGAACCATTCCAACAACCCCCACCTCCAGGGGAAACTGCACCAGATCAGAGTGAGCATGGTCGTAAAAAAGCGATACCTCGTGATTTCTGACCTGTGGAAACACCGCATAGAAAGTACCCAGACCATGCCCCAGCCACGGCGCCATCTGCACCAGGCCTACACTCAGCAGGACAGCGGTGAAACGCTGCTCCTGTTCAACGCTGGTCTGTTCGAGCCGCTGCTGTAACTCTTCAAGGCCGAAAAAAGTCCCCAACAGCAGAATATCAATCACAAGAATACTGACAAACAACGCCACCACGCCCGTTTGTGATTTCCTGAAAACAAAGAGCCCGATCATACCGGCGATGCCCATACCGACAAAAAACGCGGTATTGCCCATGCGCGAACGGGTCAGGATAAGGCCAATCACCATCAGGATAAGGCAACCGCGGATGCGCACTTTTGGGCCCAGCAGCGTTTGGGCCCAGGACCTGAAAAACTGCCGCCAGGTACGCGACCGACCTTCACCCAGGTTAGCAATCATCAAGCCCAGCCCAAGGGCCAACGTCATTTCAAGATAACCGGCCAAATGGTTACGGTTCACAAACGTTCCTGTCGCACTCCCGCTAGTATTGACCTTCTGGTAGTTCCAAATGTAATCGGTGCCGGTCACGGACATCAACGTGCCGTAGATCGCCTGAAAGGTGCCTGCAATCAGCAACGTCACCACCAGCCATTTAAAACGCTGTTCATTGGTGATCAACAGCAATGTCAGGCAGAACACCTCGAACAGGCAAATAGATTTGATGAGTTGCGCGTTAGTGGCAGACTGGTCAGCAGACCATTGCACGCCGGGCCAGTGGTGTATGGTCAATTGCGACACCACAAAGAACAGAAAGATTGAAAGCGGCAAGCGGGCACCTCTAAACGCACCAGAAATACCCAACGACCCCAGCGAGAGCATCACCAGCACGACAAGCGTCAGCGCCTGAAGCGCCACTTCACCATAGAACCAATACATAGGTTGATTGCTGCCAAAAGGTAGCGGCATCCAAACAAGAATCAGGATAAGACCTGCCGCCAGCAAGTCCTGTTGTCGCGTTACATTCAATTTATACAACCATCGCCAGCACTAAAGGTTAGAATGCATGTTAACCCAACCTTCATCATTGTGTGCCTTCAAATTGACCATCGCTGCGACCGCTGTAAAAACAATTTCAGCACTGCTGATCATTCCGATCATTTATATCGGTTGGCTTGCCATTGCCTTAGGCATTGCGGATGGCCATGCCTACGACGCAAAACAATTAGAGAAGCAATGGAAGAAGCAGGACAACTTTTCACAGGCCGTGTTAGCCGACGCCATTACGCTCAGCGAAGCCGCAGTGCACTGGGCTCCTGATCATCCTGACTATCTGGACCAACTATCACGGTACCTGACACTTCGGTACCTGATTGACAAAGACCAGCGAACCGCTGAAAGGGTAAGGGCGCTCCTGCTGCATGCCCGAACCATCCGCCCAGGCTGGCCGGGCAACTGGGCCGCTTACATTGATATCAAACACTATACAGGTGAGGCCGACGCGGACCTGGGCAATGCGATTGTTCAGGGCGCACACTTCGGCCCATGGGACCCGGCGACCATACAGGCCATCACGCAGGCAGGTACAGCCAACTGGAAGGTGCTGACCCCTGAAGCAAAAAATGTAGTCAGCCAGACGATTAAACGCGGCCTTGCCAGCCCTGTCCCAGGTTTGCCAATGCGCACCGCCAAACTGACCGAGCGAGGCGTCAGCGGCTGGACTATTGAATTCACCCAAGCGCTGACGCAAACACTGGTTGATGAAGAGTGGCGGCGAGCAAATGCTGGCGCCTACATCAGGCTAACACTAACGCTATGGCCCTTGCTCTCTACCCAACAGGGGGACCTACTACTGGTCAAAATGATGAGTAAAAGTAGCGCTAACAATCTACTCAAGTTGGCAAGAGACTCAGGCAGGCTCGCCTTCATCTGCCCGCGACTACCCAGAACGCCGCGGTTCAATAAGCTTTGTGCCAGCGCTCTTAAGCCATAAATAAAAAGGCCATGCCAGCGACTTCGTTAGGCCCTGACTCAATCAACGCTGCGGCTACCTGTTTGTACCAGCCACAAAAAAGCCCGGCATGAGCCGGGCTTTTTTTATCCTAAAACCGAACTTACTAGGTAGCAGCCAGGCTCGCTGTCGTATCGGCAATTGTTTGCAATGCATCTTCCGCACTCGCGACTTTTTCTGTCTGCTCGACCTCACTATTCTTTGTTACCGCGTCTGTGGCAACTTCAGTGAACTCTGCTGTGGCAACTTCATAAACTTCAACCGCGGCGATCGCAGTATCAAGCGCGGCGGTCACCTCTACCTGCTTAGCAGCCACATCCGCATCTGTGATCGTTGCTGCCTCATCTATCACCCCATCCAGGGTATCCAGCGAACTTTGAATGGTGTCAATGGTCGCAGTTGCAATGTTCGCGGCATCCAACCGCTCCTTTTTCCCTGCTGCACTAAGCGAGGTGTTAGCACTGTTGTACACAACAAGCGCTGCGTCCTTAGCGTCTGTTAGTGAATTAAGCACGAGTTGCAACGCCGCTCTTTGCGCCTTTAGGTCAGTAAGCGATTGTGCAGACAGTGCACCCGTTAACAATTCATTGTTTTTCCGCGCAGTCGCTGCTTCTGCATCACTAATTAGTGCATTAATAGTGGCTAGCTCCAGCTCCGCTAACGCCTCTGCTGATATTGCCGTATCCAGTGCTGCTGTAGCCGTCGCAACTTCTGCTTGTGCGTCCGCCACGCTTGGCGCATCTGCCACTGACGCCAAAAGGGCTTGGGCTGCTACCAAACCAGCTTCTGGATCGCTCGCTGCAAGTGCAATCGCAGCGTCAACCTCCGCAGATTCTGTTGCCAACGATGCCGCCGTTGCTTGCGCTGCGGCCAAATCGGTCTCTGCCTGTTCCGCTGCAGCCGTGGCAGTTGCTGCTGCCACAATCGCTGCATCCACTGCAGCCTCGGACTCAGCTGCCGCCGCTTGCGCGGCTTCCTGCTCAGCCAATAACGCTGGCAACGCTGCTTGCGCTTCCTGTGATGCTTCAAGTGATGCCTCTATGTCTAACAGTGCTGCAACAGCCGCATCGGCTTTTGCCTGAGACGCTTCCAGTGCAGTTTGCAGTGCTTCCGCTGCCTGAAAGGCTTCTTGAGCAGTAAAGCCAGCTTCTTCAAGTGCCGTTTGAACGTCTGCGAGCGTATCCAAAATAGTATCCACTTGCTCTACCGTTACTGACGCGCCACCACCGGCCGCCTTCGCCTGCGTTGCTGTCATCGGCGAACCTGAAACCGCCGCAATTCCTGCTGAGGTGGCTGGAAGTGCCCTTGCTGATGCTGCAACAATCGCATCTTTCTGACCCGGCGCTGCAGCAACAGCTGCGGCGATAATCATGTCGGCATTTTCGCCATCGGCGGCAATGAGTGCTGCCGCGACAACAGTTGATGCTGATGCGCCCGCGCCAATTGCAGCGCTAATGATTGCGTTATATTGCTCCGGCGCGACGATCATACCGGTGGCAACAATTGAACTCGCCTGGGAAGCATCGGCCGTGACCATCGCTGCGACTGAATCGCCAACCGACATGCCGGCATTCATGGCATTTTGCATCACCGCTACTAACGATAAACTTGAGTCATCCATATCTGACTTCACATCTGCATTCAGCGTGAATGGCAATAGACACACAATCAGTACTAACTTGGTTAACAGCGCTTTCATAATTTTTCCTCAGTAAATATAAGGCAGAATATTTCGTTCCAATATTCTACTTAACGGCCACACGTTAGGCAACACCTAGGCGAAGTTATTTCTCTGGGCAGATATCTTTAAGTTATTGATTAATATGGAATATATTTTCTTCCACCTTGAACGGACCGACCGTTCGTCATTTTTATGGCGACCGAGCCGCTTACAGTGCCGATCTTGAACGACCACTAGTCCCGACCGCTATTTTACCGTGACCGGGGGCCGGCGCTTTCTTGAAAGAAAATGGGTTGCTCAGAGAGCTCGCCTTTCGCCACATCACTTCGTTCGATGTGGCTTTCGGCTGAGATTTCGCCTGCGTTGCAGCCAAAACTCAATATGGCGGACCGGACGGGATTTGAACCCGCGACCTCCGGCGTGACAGGCCGGCATTCTAACCAGCTGAACTACCGGTC
>ENA-OREN01004984-OREN01004984.1-marine-metagenome-genome-assembly--contig:-NODE-4984-length-11249-cov-2.842195_pt1 | contig 11249 bp, 7 predicted proteins | sample MGYA00248624_ERZ508555 | MGnify/ENA primary metagenome ERZ508555 (study PRJEB26222, sample SAMN06267773) | marine metagenome | isolation source: Saanich Inlet, British Columbia, Canada | place...
AGGGAGTCTCGAGCCGCCACAACCTGCAAAAACTTGGCTGCGACCGGCGAGGTTTACGCTCCCTAGTACCAGTATCTTCCGCCTGGGCCTCTGCAACCAGATCAGATCACTGAGGAATTTGTAGCGTTTTACCGTTTCAGATACGCACGTATTGCTATTAGACTTGTTTACCGTGCGGTTTCTCAAAGAAACCCTGGCATCTCTGCGGAGGGGTGGCAGAGCGGTTGAATGCGCTTGTCTTGAAAACAAGTATGTCGGTAACGGCATCGCAGGTTCGAATCCTGTCCCCTCCGCCATTTTTACAACACCCGATGCCCAGCGCTTAACCTCGCAACCACTCACCGCTATCTAGTCTCTGAAGCCAAACACAGGCTTCGACCTTCTAGCCCCCACACCTTCGGCAGCGGCCGGCCCAGTGATCAATCCCGGAAGAACTACCCGTACGGTCGTTCCAACTCCAAGATCGCTCGTAGCGGTAACCGTTCCATCGTGCAGCTCAACAATCTTCTGAACGATAGCCAAGCCCAGTCCAGTACCTGCCACCGATTGAGTTTTCTCATCATCCGACCTGAAGAACGGCGTAAACATGTTCTCCAAGGTAATCGAGTCCATTCCAATCCCATTGTCGGAAACAACTATTTCGAGTTGATCACCATCTGAATCAATCGATACCGATATATCCGTGCCCTCTGGTGAATATTTTGACGAGTTGCTCATCAGGTTCGTAAGCAGCTGAGCTATCCGGTGCCTATCAGCAATAATCGCAGCACCTTCTGCGTTGTTCTTCACTGATGACGTCTGTTGCTTCGGATCGAGAATAGGATCGAAAGCAAGTCGAATTTCCTCGACCAATCCGCTTACCAGGAACTTATCTTTCTCGATTTTTAGCTTGCCGCCATCGATCTGCGATACATCGACCAAATCGTTAATCAGCACGTCGAGTCGCCGTGAACTTCGCTGCATCACTTCCAGCTGTTTTAGCTGCCGATCTGACAAGTTCGAACTCGTATTTTTTGAAAGAATATCGGCAAATGCCACCAGGCTTGTAAGTGGAGTTTTAAGCTCATGCGAAACAGTAGAAAGAAACTCACTCTTCTGTTCGTTCAAAGCAGCAAGCTCACGCCGATGCGATTCGCTTTCCACGCGATCTCGCTCAGCGCTAAGCCGAGCGTCATTCAGCCGTGCGTTCGCAATAGCGCCTGAAACCTGATCAGTAATCAGCTCGATCATTTCGATGTGCTGAATATCAAATGTGTGGAGCTTGTTAGATGAAAAATACAAGCAACCAAAAATTTCACCCTGCGTAACCAAAGGAACGCAAACAGCTTCAGCGACTTCTTCATCCGCAGATGTCGGAAAACTCGGAATCGTTTGAGATATTGGTCGATCCTTTGTAGCCCGTACAACGAACGGGTGCTTCAGCTCGATGGCTTGTTCAGCAATTGTTCCGTCCAGATCTACAGGGACATCAAACCTGCCGACCGGCGATCTCTCTCCATACAAATATCGCAGCGTAAGAGAATTGGCAGAGACATCGATATCGGCATAACTAATCGATTCGAACGGCACAAGCTTTGACGCTAACCGAGCAAATTCATCAAAAATTTCTGCCACATCTTGAGTCGAAGAAACGGTTCGACCTATCTCAGCCAAAATTTGCCTTCGTTCTGCCGAAGCTTGAAGGCTAACCGTAAGCTCTGCAAGAGTTTTTGCATCATCCTGCGTTTTCGCTAGCAACTTTGCGTTCTGCAACACAGGCGATATCAGTGAAGCTACCCTCTCAAGGAACTCCACATCTCGGAGAGAATATTTATGCGGCGTCAAATTACGCAAACTCAAACTACCACTTGGAGTAGTCGGATCACCCAAAGGAACCTGCGTCCATGACCTTAGGCCGGCCTTCTGCATTCGGCGATTTGGAGCTGGTGATCCCAATGCAAATACACCGATATCATCACCCATAATATCTCCCGCCAAGACAGTGTTAAGACCCGGAACATCGACAACCGAGCCCTGCGGCTCTTCCTCAACTTCAACACCAGCAACGAAAGCTCGTTCGAACGAAACGTCATCATCACAAACAGTCGTCACTACCATTCGGTCATACCCAATGAGCCGCTTCAGCAACTGTGCCAACGTCTCGTAAATATGATCCATGTTGAGATTTTCGTTAGCTGCCCTACCAACATCAGCCAAGGCTTCTCGCAAATCGCTCTCGCGGCGTAATCGCTCAACCAATTCTACGTTTGCGATCGAGCCTGATATCTGGTCAACGATCAACGACGCCAAATCTACGTGGTGCTCCGAGATACTCCCCGCAGTTCGTGACCCCATATACAAACAACCAAATGCAACACCTCTCGAAAATAGCGGCACGCAAATGGTTTCTTTTAGATCCTCATCAATCGAAGTAGGCACAACTTGAGTGTGCGCCGAAACGGGCTTACCGCTGCTCGCATCTAGAAGAAGTGCCTTTCGCTCACGAATTGCTGTCTCGGCAATGGTTCCTTTGAGTGAAATTCCTTCATACGACTTATTCAATCTCAAGTCGTAGCCGCTCCAGTACCGCAAAGTAATAACGCCCTGGCTCGGATCGACGTCGGAATAGACCATCGCGTCAAAAGGAATTTACTTCTTCGCGAGATCAGCGAACGTGTCGAAATACTCTGAAACCAGAGTGGACGACGAGACGGCTTTGCCAATCTCCGCGAGAACCGTTCGAGTGTGTGCCTCTTCACGAATCTGAGCATACAAACGGGCGTTCTCAAGCGCAGGTGAAATTACCGTTGCCACCCGGTTCAACATCGCAAGGTCTTCATCGTCGTACGCATTTTCGTCTCGACTTCGAAGACTGAGATCTCCTAAAGGATCAATTGAATCACCAAGAGGTACACGCAGCCAAGACTTCAATCCGGCTTCAGCGTGGCGAGCGGCAGAAACGTTGGAGCCGTCCAACGCACTCTCTGGAATACTCGACTGAAGGGAGCCAATACCTAGCGCAGTTGAAAAATACTCGGCAGGAGTCGGGATAGTCGTGCCGGCTTCGTTCCCCGACACGTGCATTCCACCCACATATAAGCGCTCGATCTGATCTAGTTCAGGGTGCTTTGCAGTAATCACAATGCGGTCAAATTTAAGCAGACTAGGCAGCGTCGATTCGAGCAATTTGTAAAGTTTCTTATCGTCGTTTTCGGCCCCAACCAATGCACCTATTTCGGCAAGAAGAATGTCTTCCTTGGAACGACGCTCACGGTCACTGACGTCTCGGATCGTAGTAATTACGATGCTTTCGTTCTGATCCAGTAAAGGGCTCAGACTAATCGCAACAGGGACGATAACTCCGTCTTTCTTTCGAAGCCCCAGATCACGCCGATCCCCCATCTCACGTGCAGAAGGTGCAGTGTGGAAATCATCGATATTGCTCTTGTGGCTACTGCGCTTCGATGCGGGCACTAATATTTCGACCCGCTCACCCACAAGTTCAGCAGATAAATAGCCAGTTAGTTGCTCAGTCTTGCTATTGATGAACCGAATCAGCCCTTTGGAATCGACGGCAACAACGGCGTCGGGCATCGCTTGAAGTGTGGAAGCCGTTATTGAGTCAGGAAATTTCGATTCAGCCATCAGTTGTCAGTTCAGCGGACACGATCAATTAGATGACCGCAATCTGGGAGTTAGTTTGAAGTAACGACAAAGCTATCAGCCATTTGCATAGATATAAACGCGGTTTTTAGCATTTAAACCTATGAATCAGCATATCCGTGTTGATAACAGCAGATTTCGGCCCTTCGAGAAGTGCTTAAATAGGCAAGCCATTTCGAAGCCAACAAATTGTGATTCGGTGTTGCAACTGACCTAAATGCTGTAGCGCAATGCTTGCCTCGGAATTCGCTCCACTCATTTCGACTTAATTAGTCACCGTAAATAAAACCTTGCCGCATAATTCGCTGCTCTGTAACCTGCTTGCCACGTAGGCAACAGCATTCATTTACAGAGGAAACCATGCTCGTAGGCACCCAGTACCCGATCAAAAGCGATATCGACTACGAGGTGCTCGCTCAGCTTGGCGTAAACCACATAAACGGGTTCCCGCCCGGTAGTCCTGAAACTTGGACTCCCCAGATTCTCACCGAATACCGTGAGAAGGTCGAAAAATACGGCATTAATGTCGATATGGTCGCCCTGCCAATCGGAACCAAGCCTTCCGATGGTCAATCGCCCAACATCACGCTCGGAATTTCACCCGATCGTGATCGCGAAATCGAAACCTGCCAAAACATCATTCGAGCGTGCGGTGAAGCAGGCATTCCGGCGGTCAAGTATCGACTGTTCATCATTGGGATCACTCGCACTCAACCACGCCCAGGCCGTGGTGGAGCATTACGTTCTAGTTTTCAGTACAACGAGATCGACCAACAAGAAGCACCCGGAATATGGGGAGAAGTCTCGGCCGACGAATACTGGGAACGAATCGACTATTTTCTCGAACGAATAGTGCCTGTTGCCGAAGAATACGGGGTGAACCTAGCATGCCATCCGCACGATCCATACACACCCGACGGCTACCGAGGAGTAAGCCGAGTACTTGGCACAGTCGATGGAATGAAGAAATTCGTTCAAATGCACGAAAGCCCGGTACACGGCCTAAATTTCTGCCAAGGCACCGTCTCAGAAATGCTCGATGATCCAGGCAAAGAAATATTCGATGTAATTCGGTGGTTTGGCGAACGAAAAAAAATATTCAACGTTCACTACCGAAACATAGCCGGCAAAAAACTAGCCTTCGAAGAGACATTCCCTGACGAAGGCGACGTAAATATGATCGAGGCAGCGAAGGTCTACAAAGAGGTTGGGTACAAAGGCATGCTCATGCCCGATCACACCCCAAAGATCTCTGGCGATAACGCCGATACAGTAGCGTTTTCATACTGCTACGGCTACATCAGAGCTGTACTGCAATCGATCGACGCACTCGAAGATTAAAGAGTTCTTTGTGTGCTCCACCAATATCGACGCCGTCTACCCGCCACACAAAAACCAAAATTTCCGCTAGTATCCCGATCGTATCGACTGTGTTCATTCATCCAATTTGATGGGGCTACCGTGACTGGCCATCGGAGAAACTCGTGACTCTCAAGACAAATCTCAAACATCAGATTCGTAGCGGTAAAACAACTGTTGGTGCCGCTACACCTTTAACAGCCACCAAAAGCCGCATTGAAGACATCATGGGCTCGAGTGATTACTCATTCCTATCGGTAGACAGCCAGCACAACGCATATGACGAACGTGCGTTAGTCGAAGTCTGTGAAGCGGCCGATCAAGTCGGCGTACCAGTCGTATTTCGAATTAAGCACACCCGTCATTCGTACTTGGTAGGCAACATTCTCGATCTCGGTCCAGCCGGAGTAGAAATACCTCAAACAGAAACTGAAGAAACCGCCCAAGAAGCACTCGATTACTTCTACTACCCACAAGTAGGAAAACGATCTTGGGGAGGACCGCCCACTTCATGGCGCGCCGATTACACCGACCGCAACGAATATGCTGACTTCTGGAACGATTACGGCGTTCTGTGGCTACAAATCGAATCGCTGAGCGCGGTTACGCGAGCAAAAACGTTTGCACGCCCTGGTGTCGATTGCCTCTCTTGGGGACCTGCCGATCTTTCGTTTAACCGCGAAGCAAATCCTCAGCATCCTTTAAAGACAGATGACGACTGCATTGAGCATGTTTTGAAATTGCTCGAAGGCACCGATACAAAACTATGCATTCGCAGTTACCAGCCCGAGCTTCGCAACAAATACCTCGACATGGGTGCGACTGTACTGATCGAAATACCAAAGGCTTGATGTAGTCTGTTCCTTGTCGAAACTGCATGAAAAGGCTTTGAACGTTCGTAATGGCGATCAAAGTCGCAGCTTCGTAATCTCCAACCCCACATCCCGTTCCACCCCTAGGCACCATTCACATGGCAATGTTCGAAACATCATCGTTCGTTGCAGCAGCCACATTCGCTGGAGCAGTCATCGCGCTTGTGATGACGGCTCTAATGTGGAACCGCCGTCAGGCGCCAGGTGCCGCATCCGTAGCGTGGCTAATGATCGCCGCCGCCATTTGGTCCGGCGGGTACGCTATCGAAGTTCTTCTCGAAGATATCGATGACAAGCTTCTTCTCGTCCCGCTTGAATACGTCGGAATTTCCACAGTTCCGGTCTTCTGGTTCATCACAGCCGCTCACCTCACCGGCAGAATCCGCACGGTATCTTCTCGATTCCTAATAACCCTTCTCGTGATACCAGCTATCACCGTAGTGCTCACGGCCACAAACGGTTCACACAACCTCATGTGGCACGATGCGCAAATCGTTGGTGATACGGGAAGCGTGTCGGTGGTTTTCGATCGGGGAGCATGGTTCTGGGTTTCGTGGGTTTACTCGTATCTAGCGTTCTTCGGTGGATTCGGCTTCCTGCTGTATCGAGCGTTTACTGAAACTTCGATGTTCCGAAACCAGATGATCGCCACGATCGCAGCAGGAACAATCCCTCTCGCAGCAAATCTTCTGTTTCTCACCGATCTAAACCCGCTCGGCGACTTCGACCCAACCCCAATGTCGTTCGCCATTTCAGGGGTCATAGTCGCCTACGGATACGTGCGGCACAAGCTGTTCGATTTGGTACCAGTTGCTCTCGATATTCTCGTTGAAAATATTCCCGACGCGATGTTCGTACTCGATTCTGAAGGGCACATTCTCGACACCAATCCTGCCGCCGAAAAACTCGTTCTATCAACCGACGGGCATCTGATCGGCAAACACCTATGCGATGCACTGCCCGGTGATCTATCTGAACACGATCTCTGTACAGGATCTCCAGCTTCAGTGGTCAAAGATCTAACGTTCACAAACGAATCCGGATTAGAAGAAACGACATACTCACCAACTGTCACAGCACTTTCGAACAATAGCGGCAAACAAGTCGCAACCGGAAGATTGGTGATCCTCCGTGACGTAACCGATCAACGAAAAGCATCAGCAGCACTACGCCGACTCGCCCGAATCACCACACTAAACGTCATCACCACAGCGATCCTAGAAACTCACGACGTCGATTCAACCATGAACGTCGTCACATCTCGACTCGCCGACCTACTACCCGCCGATAGCGTGCTAGGGCTTGTTCTCGATCCGACATCAGGCGAGTTCATAGTCACAGCGGTCGCAGGCTCGCATACTCCTCCACCCATTCCGAAAGATTCGACCGTTTTCGATTCAATAATTTTGAATCCCAACGACGAAAGTGGAGCACACAACCTCTCTGAAACCGGTGGGCATCTCGACGATTTCGCCTACAGATTTGCAGCCGCAGGCCTCTACTCAGTTGTTGGGCACACCCTGCGAGCAAACGGAGAAACCTACGGCGCCATCGTAGTGGCAAGAAGTAAATCTGGATCTCTCGGTCCCGCAGAAGTAGAACTAATGAACGCGGTCGGAGCATCGGTAGCTCAAGCGATCTACGGCGCCCGGCTAGTCGAAAATCTCCGAGTGATCAACGCCGAGCTAGTCGAAACTCAGCAACAAGCCATGCGCCAGGAACGTCTCAGAGCTCTGGGCCAAATGGCGAGCGGTATCACCCACGACATCAACAACGCTCTCTCCCCAGTCGTCGGATTTTCAGACATGCTCCTTCAAAACTCGTCGGGCATGGACGATCACTCTAAAAAACTTCTCCAACTCATAAGACTGGCCGCTCTCGACATATCTCGAATCGTCGAACGAATGCGCCAGCTCTACCGCGATCGCGAATCCGACAGCCTGAGCTTCGAACCTGTAGACGTACGCCAACTGGTTCGTGAAACGATAGAACTCACTCGCCCAAGATGGCGCGCTCAACTAGAAAGTGGTCGCCAAATAAGAGTTTCGACCGATTTCGCACGAGTGCTTCCACAGATTCCCGGCATCGATACTGAAATCCGTGAAGCCCTTACAAACCTTGTATTGAACGCTGTTGATGCGATGCCCGACGGCGGTCGAATTGTCATTGCTGGATACACCCAGCCAATACCAACTGCGGAAAACGATACTGCCAGCCCGGAAAAGGTAGTCATCGACGTCATAGACCAAGGCGCTGGAATGAGCAGCGAAACGGCTCAACGAGCTCTCGAACCTTTCTTCACCACTAAAGGCGAAGGAGGCACAGGGCTAGGCCTTCCAATGGTTCAGCAGGTGATGCAACGCCACTCCGGCGCAGTTTCGATACTGCCGGGTGATGAAAAAGGAACAATCGTCCGATTAGCCTTCCCGGTTGATGGCCCAACTCAAGTTCAAAAATCACAATCAGTCGATCAACCGTCTGAAGGAGCCCACCTCAACGTACTCGTGGTCGACGACGAACCAATGCTCCGCATGGTCGTCCAAGAAATGCTCACAGCTGAAGGCCATACCGTAGAAGTAGCTCCCGGCGGACCGGAAGCATCGGAACTCGTTATAGAGAACTTCAAAGCAGGATCGCCATTCGACGTTGTCGTCTCCGATATAGAAATGCCAGAGCTCAACGGCAGAATGCTGGCTGAGTTTATTGAAATCGAATCACCCGATACCGAAGTCATCCTTATGACCGGATGGGCCAACAGCCAGCTCGACGTAGATACGATCTCGACCCGAGTCGTCGGCATCCTCAATAAACCGCCTCGCCTTGCCGACATCACCGCCTTAATGGCCGTGGTAGCGAGAAACAAAGCTCCCGTTACTAGGCAAGACTAGCCCGCCCCAATCTAACCAAACGGCACGGCGCGTAGTGCGCACACCTTCGTTAAATCTCTGCGAGAGCACCTTGTAAATCGGCAATTCCATTTGCCGGCGCGCAATTTCCCATTGTGCTTACTAGGTACTTTTACTGATGTGGCAGCCTAAAAGTGGTTTTAGATTGAACAACATTGAACGGAGCAACTGTGATGCATTCACCTTGATCCGTCACTTCGATAGTCCGTCCCAGATGGGGCAACCACCCCTATAACGGGGGCGGCAATGAATTTTTTGAAACAAGGTCAAGGTTCTGACTCATGCGGCAAGAGTTTGTTAACCCATTCCTAGGTCCTGCACAGATGGTGTGGCAAAAGGAATTCGGTGTACCACTAGAAATCGCCGGTGCAGAGGCTGTGTCATACCAGTACACAACTGACGACATCACCGCCATCATTGGTGTAAGCGGAAAACTAGAAGGAAACGTACTTTACGGTTTCAGCGACGAAGTATCGTCGGAAGTCGTAAAGCGAATGATCGGTGAAGACATGGATGCACGTGATCCGATGGCACTTTCTGCCCTCGGTGAAATCGCAAACGTCATCACCGGTAACGCAGCAACTGAGCTGGCGTCGAACGGTTTCACCTGCGACATCAGCCCACCAGTAATCATCGAGCCACGTGGCTCGACGCTCACATCGACTGTCCCGAAGCAGATCCTCGTTACTTTCAAGAGTGACCTGGGCACGCTAACCGCCAGGATCGGTCTTTCTGAGAACGCTCGATACGTAGAAAAAGCAGCCTAACCGCTTCTCTTTCTGATAAATCGAATATTTCAAATCGAACTCGCATGTTTGCGGGTTCGTTTTGTTTAATTTTGCTCGCGAACTCGAACTTCACCACTACGCCACACACGGATTCCGTAGACACCTGCCACTGCCCTCGGTACGATGATTCGCGGTGCTTGATTATGAGCACCCAACCGCAGAATAAATATTTCGAAAGTATTCGCGGGGTCGCTAAGAAACATAAAGCGAGTTGTCATTCGTGAATATCCACGAGTATCAGGCGAAAGAAATCCTCGACAAGTTCGGTGTACCAACACCCCACGCCGAGGTCGCATCCACACCTGCTGAAGCGAAAGAAATCGCTTCCCGTATCGGGGGACGAGTAGTCGTAAAGGCTCAAGTTCACGCAGGTGGACGAGGAAAAGTCGGCGGCGTAAAGCTAGTCGATTCTCCGGAAGAAGCTGAAAAAGTTGCCGCATCACTCATCGGCACCCGACTCGTCACCAAGCAGACTGGTGCGAATGGCGTTCCGGTCGACAAGGTGATGATCGCTGAAACTCTCGATATCAAAGATGAGCTATATCTCTCGATCGTTATCGATGGCGATGTCGGTGCTCCAGTCGTAATGGCAAGCACCGAAGGTGGCATGGAAATCGAGGAAGTTGCAGAATCAACTCCCGAAAAAATCTTCCGAGTTGCTGGCGATCCACTCATCGGGCTAACCACCTACCACGCCCGTGACATCGCACTCGCACTCGAAGTTCCTGCAAAGGCAGTTCGAGCAACCACGAAGCTGATCACCGATGTCTACAACGTATTTATCGAAAACGACTGTTCGCTAGTCGAGATCAACCCTCTGGTCATCACTGAAGATGACCAAGTCATCGCTCTCGACGCCAAGATAAACGTCGAAGACGATGCGCTCTTCCGACACCCTGACCTTGCGAAGCTACGTGACCCTAACCAGCAAGACCCACTTGAGCAACGCGCCGACAAGGCCGATCTCGCTTACGTGAAGCTGGAAGGCGGACGAGTTGGCTGCATGGTCAACGGAGCCGGACTCGCTATGGCGACCATGGATATCACCAAGGCAGCTGGTGCCGACCCTGCTAACTTCCTCGACATTGGTGGATCAGCCGACCAAGACCGAATCGAAGAAGCCTTCAAAATCATCATCGACGATCTTCCAACGAATCATGGAATCTTGGAAGTTATAATCAGCAGGCTTACTGCAAATATCACAAGGATAGTCCAATTCTTCATCTTCAGCGTTAGCAAAGACATTCATATGCCCAGAAGAATTAAGCGAGGCTTGGTCGAAAGTTCCCGAACCCACAGTCGAGGTTAGTTGATTGGTGGACAAACCGACACCGGAAAGAGCACCGCTACCAGCATATGGAGAATTGAAAGTTTCTTCAGCACCATAAAGATAGAAATCAAGATATTGAATTTCAGAATCGCTTAGGGCAGAAGCGTCAATAACATAGCGACCGTGATCCATAGTCATTTCTTCAGCGTGATATTGCTGGGGAACGTGAGGTCGGGCCTTAACGGGGCACTTAGTTTGCTGTGGGTTAACGGAGAGGTCAAAGGTATTTAGAGCCGTAGGGTCTGGGGTCAAACGACCACCGATACCACTGCAACGAACCATCAAAGGAGGGTTAAGAATGGATTCGACATACTCAGAAACCAAGAGTTTCAGATCGCCGGGGACGGATTTA
>ENA-OREN01004987-OREN01004987.1-marine-metagenome-genome-assembly--contig:-NODE-4987-length-11246-cov-2.617423_pt1 | contig 11246 bp, 3 predicted proteins | sample MGYA00248624_ERZ508555 | MGnify/ENA primary metagenome ERZ508555 (study PRJEB26222, sample SAMN06267773) | marine metagenome | isolation source: Saanich Inlet, British Columbia, Canada | place...
CAACTGCTTTAGTTCCTTCATATAATGAATGGCATTTTAAGTTTGATATAGCTATATCACCGGACACTGAACTAAGATTTTATCCACGAGGATATTCAGCTACTAATGATGGATTTATTTCAGATGATACTAAAAAGATACAGGATTCTTTCTATTATCAACAATTTTCATATGAAATTCAAACAGGGGTTGCTCCGGAGTTATGGCGTAATGCTTTTAATAGATTAATACATACTGCAGGATTTATATTTTTTAATAAAATATCAATATTTTCCCCTCAGCCACATGTTCCCTCACCAATCCCAACTCTACAACGCTCAATACCTGAAGGCGAACCAATTATCTATTTCTGGCTTCCTGTAGTAGATGCTAAATTAAAATTTCATGAAATATATAATGGTATACATGGGTTTGAGTCTATTGAAGATCGTAGAGCTCAATACATAGCTCAGACACGCTCTCCAGGGACAAATACAGGAGATCCAGCTGGAAATAATGGTGATCTATTGGTTCCGACTTTAAAGGATATTTATTATTTAGGTATTTCATTAGATCTTGAGATAGACAGTAACAAACATGTTAATACAATGGGTCCATCTCAATATTTTGATAAATTGAAATTTAAACTAACTGGTGGAGTAGGAAATTGGGATTCTGTAACATTTCTAGATGTAGTAGATGCAGTTCAGACGTATAGTTTACCTACGTCCTTTAATGAAGCTTCTGGACTACCAGAAAATTATATAGATATTAAATATACTAAAGATGTTGCTAATTCTAATATGAATTCAATTCTATGGATGGAAACGATCAATCAAAATGGCTCATGGAAGTATGACAGCGAGGCTTGGAATGCTGAGGGGTATGAATCCCCTACAAACCCGATCCCATCTTATACTTCATGGGGCCCATGACCCTTTATGAATTATCTATATAAATATAACTAAACTTAACGTATTTAAAGCATACAGACAAAAGGAACAAAGATGAGCGCTATTATTACTAGTCAATTTAGATTAGAGACAACGAAAAAAATAATTGAAAATCATCAAGCTGGGACCGGCAACGATGAATATTACTTATTTACAGGGAAATCTGATCCATGGACACCTACTTCAGATACATCTGCTGATATTGAAACCTTGTATGATAATCATTATGCAACACGACATTCTGCTTGGCATAATATATTATCAATGATAAGAATTGAACCTTCAACTTTAAATAATCATGCTATATCTTTTGCAACAAAAAGGTTTAATCTTTTTTCTGGTTTGGCATTTGCAGAATACGATGATAGGGATGAGACCTTAGAGTTTAAAACTGGGTCCGCGGATGACCCTGCATATTATGCTATGGATGATACTTATACAGTATGGATGTGTTTAGTTACAGGTAATGGAGTAAGTACTCAAACTCCTTCAAGCGGACTCATACCAAGTGACTCAAGCGGAACAGCCTACGCAGGCTTTGACGACACAATTAAAGAGTGTAATGATGGTTATATATGGAAAAGACTATATACTATCCCACAAAGTTATTATAAATATGTATCCTCCGCATTTATACCAGTTCCAGACATTGGTCCGATGGATGCAGATGCTCGTGCTATCTGGTCGTTAAACGATGGGGATAATTTTCCAAACTCTATTGATGGTGCTATATATAATATTAAACTAATAGACAACAATGTCACTACGAGCCAGACAGGTACTACTGTAAAAGTAGTAGGGGATGGTACTAACTGTACAGCAACCCCTATCTTTAATGGCACCGTAATAACAGGATTTAAGGTTACTAATCCTGGAAGTGGTTACACCGAAGCTCATGTAGAACTTTATGGCGCTACTGGTACTTTAATTACAAATACAACTGCAAGAGTTGTAATTGGACCCAAAGGAGGGTTTGGTTTCAACCCTATAAATGAATTAAGAGCTCATTTTATTTCAGTGTCAACAAAACTAACACAGACACAAAATGGTGCATTTATAGCCGATAATGGTGTATTTAGACAAATTGGTTTAATTAAAAATCCAACTGATGCAGCAGGCGTTCGGTTATCAGCATCTGAATATGGATTAAGTAAAGCTTTAAAATTTAGTGTTGGTGATGCTACTACCGCAGCCGCTGCTTGGACAGTTGGTAGCACGTTTAAATTAACAGCTGTTAGTGCTACCGATGCTGATGTTTATGGTATCATTGATGACAGTTTTACACTTGCGTGGTCTGACAATCTGGGGTATTATCATTATATAAAATATCACCAAAATGATTTAACCGGATTTTCTTCTGTTAAAACTGGTGATAATAAATATTCTGCAGTAAACCTAAAAAATAATGTAAATCCAGCAGATAATAACTATCCAACTGATATTACTCAAAGTGCTAAACTGGGCGGGGCAGACTTAGATTTTCTTGTAAGTGAAGCTGAAGATACTACAAATGCACTAACTGCTACCAACCCTACAGAAGCTTCAAAACATCTGTATGATGATGTTAAAAGGTATTCAGGTGATATAATATTTCTAGATAATAGGACACCGGTTACTAGATCTGACACACAAACAGAAACGATAAATTTAGTATTAGAAATATAATAGGAAAATCTAATGTCTGTAAAGTTTAATATAGCACCATATTTTGATGATTTTGAAACACCTACATCAACTGGAGAGCTTTCCCCAAAAGAAAAATATAATAAAATATTATTTAGACCTGCTCATGCCGTACAAGCCAGGGAATTAACTCAAATACAATCTACACTCCAGAACCAAGTATCACAGGTAGGTAATCATCTTTTTAAAGATGGTTCTATGGTTATTCCTGGTAATGTCTCTGTTAAAGATGTTGATTATGTTAGAATTGCAGCAGCTTCATTTAATCCTGAGTTTGATGTTTCCAGCTTAATAGGAGAAACAATTACGTCTACAACTGTTACTGATGGAACTGATGTATTACAGGCTACAATTGTAGCTGTTGATTTAGTAGACGATATACATTCTTTGTATATACAATATCAAGATAGTTCTAATAGTCAAAAACAAACCTTTGTCACTGGTGTAGATTATACTATAGCAATTTCTACTTATTCTGAACCAACTGTTACAATTGCTGCTAATAGTGCTATCGATGCAGTAGGAAAAGGTACTCTAGCGTTTATAGAGTCTGGTATATATTTTATTAGAAGTCATTTTGTTGTTGTACAGCAAGATCGAGTAGTTATATCCCCTTTCTCTTCTACTGATAATCTCTCAAATTTTGATGTAGGTCTTCAGATAACTGAATCTATTGCGACATCATTAGATGATGAATCATTAAATGATAATGCCACAGGATCTTCTAATGAGAATGCTCCGGGTGCTCACAGATATAAGATTTCCACAAGTTTAGTTAAAACTGTTTTAAATTCTGATATTGATGATACTGCAGATGACTTTTTATTATTAGTTAGAATAGAAAATGGAATAGTTACAAAACAAGTTAGAGCTACTGATTATGCTATTATAGAAGAAACATTAGCTAGAAGAACTTATGATGAGTCAGGTAATTATACAGTAAAACCGTTTATGGCTCAAATAACTGAAAATTCTGACACAACAAAATTTAACATTGAATTAGAGCCTGCTAAAGCTTATGTTCATGGTTATGAAATAGAAACATTAGCTACTAAAACATTAGAATTAGATAAAGCTAGAGAGACAGAAATTCAGGAAGACGCTTCTGTACAGATAAATTTTGGTAATTATATCGATATTACAAATATGCAAGGATTGCCTGATATTCACACCTTTCAGCAGATATCCATATATAATAATGTTCTTAATACCGCCCCCACGTCATATTTACCAACAGGAAATATTATAGCATGGGCTCGTGTAAGATCTATTAGACAACTTACAGGACCGTCAACTGCCGGGGCATCAGATGCAACATACCGTATATGGTTGTTTGATGTTGATTTAAACCAAAGAGTGCTTTATTTTAGTTCAAGTACTTCTCCATTGAATCTCCATCGCGGTGAAGAATTTGAATTAGATATTACAAAGACCGATACTAGTACTTATACTGTTAAAGGTGTTGTAGTATCATACGATAATAGCTCAAAAAGACTAGTCTTCACACAAAATAACCCAGATGATGATGGAGATTTTCTCGCCACTGGTAATGCTTCATGTATTTTTAATTCCGCTTCTGCAGAATTCGTTGGTGCAATAGGTATTACTGTAGATATGACCAACTTTCCTACAACAGGAATTTCCCCATTTACAGATGCAAGATCTTTTAACTTTGATAATGCGGGATCAGCTAACTTTGTAGGTGATTTTGTTTTAAATGACAATGGTAAAGCAGTTATTCAGGATCCTCAGGAAAAAGCTTTAGTATTTAAATTACCCTATGATGCTATAAAAAGTTGTTCGATTCCCGAATTCACCGTACCTTTTGAATATCAATACAGTGCTCTTAAGAGACTCACAGCGACTTCTTACCAGGATTCAGGTGTGTGGTCTGTACAATATACAACAACTGCCGGAGAAACCTTTGACCCTCTCTGGCAAAGCTATATGATTGTTACAGATACCAATGGTGTGGTTTTAGACTTTGACGATGCAAACTATAATCCTAGTACAGATACTGATGGTTGGGAACTTTCTGGTGGCAATACAATCTTAAAGATATATCATACTTCAATAACTAGTGCTGTAGACTATACCATAATAACAAGAGTAAATGTTAACTCTACAACTAATGCGTCAGAAGGGGGTCACATTACAGGGTCCTCAAGCAGTTCTATTATAAAATCTATCGCGGTTCAGGATAACTTTGGATCTTTTGGGACATCTAGTGTCCCTGCTACTATAGGTCTTTCAGAACCATTTGGTCATTCTTTAATATCTGTACACCACTCAATAGACTCAAACACATCTCCAGCGACGTCAGATACGGTTTATTGGGAAGAAGTTACTGAACATTATGAATTTAATGATGGTCAGACAGATTCCTATTATGAAAATTGTTATATAAACTTAAAAAAAGATTCTCAGTTTTCTCCGGAGAACGCAATAGTAGTAAAATATTATACTTGGTCAGGTCGGGTACCGACACTTACTGGTAATCATGAGTATTTCTCCTCTGTTGACTCATGGCATCAAGATGACTATGATAATATACCAACCTTTGATTCAGCAACAAATTCAGCTAAGCTTCAATTAAGAGATTGTATAGATTTTAGACCCGATATTACAAGCACTACAGGTACATTATGTCCATTACCTGAATCTGTTTTTTCTACTAACATATCATATTATACTTCTAGACTAGATAAAATATATTTAGATAAATCAGGTAATTTTGGGGTAACAAAGGGTGTATCTTCATTAAGTCCTGAATTACCAGATACACCGAAAGAATCTATGGTTCTTTATCTTGCCGCTGTACCTGCATATACTTTTTCACTTGATGATATCGATTTAAGATTATTAGATAATCGTAGATATACTATGAGGGATATAGGCTCTTTAGAGAAACGTATTAACTCACTAGAATATTATACAGCGTTATCTTTATTAGAATCAGAAGCTGTTAATAAAGATGTTTGGGATTCGAGTGGGTTAAGTCGGGTAAAATCAGGTTTCTTAGTTGATTCCTTTAATACACATAAATCAGGTAATGTTTTATCACCGGAATATAGAGCATCAATTGATAGAGCAAATCATACACTTAGACCTTTATTTGTTGAAAAGAATGTAGCTTTAAAGTATGAGGTTCCCACGGCCGGTACCGGTACCACGGCCGGTACTAAAACAGGAGATCTTGTTACATTACCTTGGACCGAAGAAGTTCTATTTGATCAGGATAAAGCCTCAGGTTCTATTAATGTTAATCCTTACAATATATTTGATTGGGTTGGTGAAATTACACTATCACCTTCATCAGATGAATGGAAAGATACTATTAATAGACCAACATTAGTTATTAACCAAACTGGTATCTACGATGCATTAATGGGTGTATTAGATGCTACAGATGCTTTAGGTACAGTTTGGAATTCATGGCAGACAAATTGGACAGGGTCTACTTCTACTTCATGGGTATCTGGTTCCGGACGTAATTGGCAATCAACTACTACAGAAACTGAAACAACACAGAAACAATCCAGAACAGGGATTGAAACTTCTGTTGTTCCTGGTACTATGACAACTAATATAGGTGAAAGAGTAGTAGAGGTTAATTTCGCACCATTTGCTAGATCACGCAGAGTATCATTTAATGCTTCTAGACTAAAACCTAATACTAAAATGTATGCTTATTTTGATAATAAGGATATATCTAATTGGACTATTAAAGATCAGGAATATGTATCTTATACGGATTCCGATGACGAGATTATGGATGCTATGGTGTCAAATTATGGAGCTGATTTTACATCAGGAGATGGTGAATCGGAGCATCCACAAAAAGATACAACGCATAATACTAATGCTTCAGACATAGAACTAATAACAGATGCCTCTGGAAATCTTACAGGTTCATTCTGGCTCCCAAATACGGACTCTGTAAGATTTAAAGCTGGAACTAGAAGATTTAAATTAACAGATAAAGACCCTGCTGTTTCAACTTCAGTAGAAACTACTTTTGCTGCTACTATGTATACAGCAAGAGGTTTATTAGAAACAAAAGAAAATGTTACTATTTCAACAAGACTTACTGAAATTGAACAAAGAGAAGTTGCTGATGATAGAGTAGTAGTATCTACTTCTAGAAGAACAAGAACAAGATGGTGGGATCCTTTAGCACAATCCTTCCTTATAGATACTGATCAATACCCTGAAGGATTATTTCTTACTTCAATAGATCTTTATTTTAAGACTAAATCAAATACTATTCCTGTTACACTTCAGATTAGAGAGATGAATCAGGGAATACCTACTCAAAATATTATACCATTTTCAAATGTAACTCTTCAGCCGTTAGTTGATTCAGTGAATGCAAATCCAGATATACTAGAAGCAACTAATTTTAAATTTAGTTCTCCTGTATATCTTCAATCAGGTGTGGAATATTGTTTTATTGTAATGGCTAACTCAATTGACTATGAATGCTATTATGCTTCTATAGGTGAAAATGACTTTATTACCCACAAACGTATATCTAAGCAACCTTATGCAGGTGTTTTGTTTACATCACAAAATGCTTCTACATGGACACCAGATCAGAATAAAGATTTGGCATTTAAGATTAACAGAGCTAAGTTTAGTCTATCAGCAGATGTTAAGCTTAAGACTACTGATATTTCGGCTCCTAATACAAAATTAGCTAATAATCCTATTACTACTACTTTAGATACTTCAACTTCTGGAAAAGGTATTAGAATACATTATAAAAATCATGGGTTTCTTAGTTCAGTTGGAAGTAATTCAACTTGGGTTACTATAAAAGGTGTAACGGGTATTAGCGATGGTAACATCTATACCATAGGGGGAATAGATGTTGATTTTATTAATAAAGTCAACGGAGGTGGTACTCCAATTCCACAAAGAATATATCGAGTAGATCAGGATTCATTTACGATACAGATAAATGACAATACTGGGAACTCCTTTAACGGTTCAACAACTGCTGATCTTGGTGGTGGAGATGCTGTATACATATCGGAAAACATATTATATAATGTTATTCATCCTAATCTACAATTTCTGAAATTCCCATCAACTAATATAAAATGGGGAATGCGTACTCATAAAGGTACCAGTTCAACTCATGCAGCCTATCCAACAGGTACTACAACATTTCCTATAGTACCTAATGAGAATGTTACATTACCTTCTCAAATGATGATAGGAAGTAGTGGAGCCAGTAATCCAAGTCATATAGGTGTTATTTTGAAGGTAGAATTATCATCAGATAAAGATCATATATCACCAGTGATAGATCTAGAAAGATGTTCAGTTACTGCTATACAAAATAGAATTAATTCACCTGCAAGTACTAATGCTTTTGATATAGCTACAATTCCGGAAACTAATCCTAAGAATGGTGACGCGTTAGCTAAATATGTTACAAAAAATATTAAACTAAAATCACTATCAGACACTATTAAAATGTATGTAGATGTTAACAGACCTTCCTTTACAGATATTGAAGTTTATTACCGTACACATCTTGAAGCTGATAAGATAGATTTACAGAACTGGGTTCTGGCATCACCAGTTCAGGATATATCAATTTCTGATTCAGGTGGATATGAAGAAGTTGAGTATAACATAGTACCTGGGGGTGATTTTTCTATATTCGCTATTAAAATAGTATCTAAATCAACTAATACATCTAGAGTTCCTACATGTAAAGATTTAAGAATTATTGCAGCTCAAGTATGAGTATGATACCGGTAGAAGGTCGTAAAGGGTTATATAGAGACTCCTCTACAAATGCTATTATTAATACAAATTCTAATGATATAATTGAATATAATAGATTAAAAAAACAAGCAAAAGCAAAAGAGAATGAAATGATAGAGATTAAAAATGATATAAATGAGATAAAAGCCATTTTAACAAAAATATTGGAGAAATAAGAGATGTCTAAGTTTATAGTAACTCAAGGTAATACTTTTGAGGAATGGCGAGTAAATACTAACCAGATTGCATCATCTGTAGGTGATACTGATAAGTTGTCTCTTTTTGCTATTAGGAAATATACCGATGTTTCATCTGAGTATGATTTTGGAAGGTTTTATCCATTACATGATCTTCAGCATAACGGGGCTGGTGCTACATTTTCTGTAACTATATACTCAAATCCTAATTATGATCCTATTGATACTACGGGTACAACAGCGAATGTAACAGTAGGGTTAGAAACTTTTCAGCCTGCTCTCTTTCCAAATAACCAGAAATTTTATTATACTTGTACCCAAGTAGAACCTGGTAACAATCAGTATTTATTGAATGACGTATTAGTTATTAAAGGATCTAATTTAGGTGGTATTGACGGTGAAAATGATTTAAGAATTCATGTTACAGCTGTGTCGACTGGTTACATTACAGAATTTGATATCTACGGAGATTTTAGTGCTCACACTCCATCAAATGCTGAACTTGTAAATGATTTTATAGCTTTAGGTGCTGATTTAGTACCTGATGTAGTATCAGAACTAAACCAAATAAGAGTAGATTTATCAATTGATAACCCTGCAGGTACCGTCTCATCAATAACTCTTGATACTACGGCACAAACAATTGGTGGGTCTATTAATGAGCTTTTTCAGATTCAGAGAGGTGCTGCAGCACATAGCTTATTATTCTCTGGTGTTGCTTACCCTAAAGTAACTGGTGATAAAAGTGGATATATTTCCCTAACAGATGCTATTGAAAAAATGGATGACTATCAGGGTAATGGAGAACTTTTAAGCCTTACCGGTAGTAGTGTAGACCAGAATATAACTAAAATTTTATTGGAGCATGGATCAACTATAGGTGCTGGAGAATCCGACTTTACCAGTACAATACCAATCTTGATTAATAATGCAGGTACAGCTGGCCCAATTGGGTCCGGAAACCCACCGGCACCAACAGATCACCCAATGGGTTATGTTAATCTTTCAGACAATATTACGGACGCGCTAATCTCAACTAAATCTAAAGTTGATTTTTCACTAAATGAGCACGGAGCTCCACTAAGTAAAATACAAGCAGGTACATGGGTCTCTGGTGCAGCAGTCGGAACACCCCAGAATTATGATCATGGATATGCAAATTATCATGAAAGAATAGGTGCGTCAGATAGGTGGAATATACCAGGTGCTGTACCTGCATACTTATCCAATACTGGTATTTCGATAACTAGAGTACCTACTGAAAATGATTTTCTTACTGGATTAGTTACCCAGGAAGTCTATGAAACTGCTAAACTACGATATTTTCGAGATCCAGCTTGGGGTGGTATAGGCATAATCAATAAGACCAGAACTGCAAGAACTGATGGTAGTCCAGAAACTGGTATTAATACTTTAATAACTATATTAAACACTTTATATGAATCTTCAAAAGGCGAAACATTAGACAATGTCTATCTTAGAAGAGATGGTATGTTTGATATGTTTGACCAGAAAAGTAGTGATGCTATAGCTAAACCTTTAACATTATCAAGACTTACTGGTATTTCTAGAGATACTACTGAAAACCTAACTGCCGATAGTAATATGCTATTCTTTAGAACACCTTCAGCTGCTGAAATTAGTAGTGGTGCCTCATCTAATCCTGTTGAGCAAATGCGCATTGACTGGAATGGTAATGTAGGCATAGGTAAGGCAGCAGAAGCATCTGCTAAATTAGATGTGAATGGAAATATCAAAGGTACTAAATTATTTTATGACTCTGAGGATACAGATTTAAGATATTTAAAAACTGTTCATGCCTCTGAACAATCAGCTACAACTGCTTTTGACTTTCAGGGTGTTTCTAAATTCACTAAAGAATTACAAATAGGTACTGAAAAAGTATATGATTCTAATGCCACTACTGGACATACATTTACTAAATGGACACAAGATCTTGTAAAAAACATGTTTGTAAGTACTGCTCATGAGGCGCATGGAGGTGTTACGGTAACTTATGACACTACTGATAAAGACATCCATATTGTTGCAAATACACCAAAGGTAGTGTTAACCGGAGCAGTGACAGGGGAAGTGGCCACTTTTAACTTAGATGATGAGTTGATTTCTCTTACCACAACTTTTAACAGCGAGGAAATTGAAGATATTGTTGGTGCTATGGTTGATGTTAATAATAACGTTCAAGCGGGTATTGCTGTAACATATACAGATAATGATGAAACTGGTACGGGGAGGTATGGTTTTCTCGATTTTGAAGTTTGGGACCATATTATTAAGTTAACCGGAGATGTGACCGGTGAGGTAACAATGGATAATAGTTCCTCTGGTGCGACGTATTCAATTGATACTACTTTAGGTACTGTAGCACTAGGGACTGATACCTCTGGTGCCTATGTACAATCGGTGGCTATGCATTCCGGTAACAATAAAGGGGTGTCTGTAGCCGGTTCTCCAGGTGGACAATATACTATACAGTCTAATGCTACTTCAGAAAATTCAGCAGAAACCCTAGTATACAGAGATGTTTCGGGGAATTTCAGTTGTGGTGTAATGACTGGTACAGCAACTAAAGCCCGATATGCAGATTTAGCGGAAAACTATGTTGCTGATAAACAATATGAAGTTGGTACAG
>ENA-OREN01004993-OREN01004993.1-marine-metagenome-genome-assembly--contig:-NODE-4993-length-11236-cov-8.172865_pt1 | contig 11236 bp, 13 predicted proteins | sample MGYA00248624_ERZ508555 | MGnify/ENA primary metagenome ERZ508555 (study PRJEB26222, sample SAMN06267773) | marine metagenome | isolation source: Saanich Inlet, British Columbia, Canada | place...
TGTTCTACTACTTCCACTTTTGTTTCTTCATTCATAAACTGCTCCTATGTAAAATATTAAATGTTACTATATATATAATGTATTTAATACCATTTAGAAAGTTCCACCGTCAACTACATTTGACCAAGCTGGTGTTCCACTATTTGATTTAAGAAAGTAACCATTAGTACCAGCTGCTGTGACTTGTATTGTTCCAGTACCATTACCATATAATATTCCATCAGATGTAAATGTTGATGCACCAGTTCCACCATATCCAACTGTTAATTGGGCAGGGGTTGTCCAAGTCCCACTTGTAACTATTCCGACACCTGTTGCACTTGAAGTATCTAAACCAGTTCCACCATAGGTTGCACTAATTGCTGTACCATTCCAAGTCCCAGTTCCTATTGTTCCAACAGTTGTGATTGCAGCTTGACCTACCCATGCAGTATCAATAACAACATTATCTCCTGTAACAGTAATACCAGTACCAGTATTAACAGATAAAGTATCACCACTTTTTGCAAGACCATTACCTGCCGTAATTTGTCCTGCACCAGAAAATTGTGAAAATGTAATATCAGTTGTTCCAAAATTAATAGTTGCATCTTGTGACATTACAAAACCATTGTCTGCATTATCAGTACCTTTTTCTACAAAGAAAAATACACCAGAATTAAATTCTGCCGCAGTATCAGCATCAGTTGCTCTTGACCATGCACTTGCATCAACTACATAAATACCATTTTGAGAAGCAGTAGTTTGATCTTTAACCAAAACTCGTTGACCTGCCGTAACTGCAATACCATCAATAGTCTGAGTTCCTGAAAGTGTAATGTTAGCTGTAGTAGCTGCTGTAACAGAATCTTTTACTTCCAATCCAGACCGTGTATTATCAATATATGTTTTAGCTGCTAAGGCACTTACTAAAGTTGTATGAGTTCCTGCAACAGTTGATAAGTCTGTATCAATTGCAGTAATACCATCTAACAGATTTAATTCAGTTGCAGTAGAAGTTAATTGAGTGCCACTTAAATGAAGTGCATTTGTTTTAACTGTATCAATGGTTGAATTACTATCAACAACCATAGCTTTATTAGCAGTTAATGACCCTGCTGTAACATCAACAAAATTTAATTCTGGTGTAGATGCTGTACATCCATCAAGTTTATTAAGTTCAGCAACATCTAATGTAGCACCTGCAAGAATATTTAATTCAGCAGTGGTTGTTGTAACACCATCAAGTTTATTTAATTCTGCAGCTGAAGAAGTTACTTGAACAGCTGAACCAGTTGTACCAAGATATAGTGCATTAGTTTTAAGTGCATCTACATGAGAATTAGTATCTGTAAGTATTGCAGATGCCGCAGTTAAAGTTCCATTGGCATGGTCTAATAATTTAGTAAAATAAGAACCACCAATAATTACAGCTGTTCTAGTTCCACCCAAACCATCAGCATGACCAATAAATAGTTTACCTAATCCTGCCTCATCACCACTACCATCCTCTGCCGAATAAGAATAACCTAATTCACCATCAGTTAAAGTACCACCACTAATATTAGAATTCGGTAATGTGTTATTTGTTGATCTTTTAATTAAAATTTGATTAGCCATATTTTTTTTCCTTTACATTAATCCATTAAACCTGCATCGAAAGCTAAATCTGTAAACGCTTTTATTTCATATCGTGTTGTAGTTGAGTTCCATATTAGTAAACCATCATTTGGAGCAGAAGAAGAATCAACATCAATGGCTGAATTAACTGCGAATTGACTCCCCGCTTGTACTACTGTGGCAACTGCAGGAGTTGCAGCGTCTGTCTTTACAACAATATTTGCCATTATGTTATCTCTCCTTTTTTATTATACACTTTTAGTTACTTCTGGTCTAACGGTTATTATTCCTTCAATAACTCTAGTAACAGTACCACCACTAGAAGTTATCTGTAAATCATAAACATATCTTCCAGATTTAAGTGCAGCTGTATCTGTAGCTGCCAATGTCATAACAACAACACCAAGTGTTGGTGTACCAATTGTTGCATTAATTGTTGTATATGCAGTTGATGTATAACTTTTACGCAATTGTGATGCTACACTATATCCAGTTAAATTCTGAATAGTCGTGCCATCAGATTCATAAACAATAATCTGTTTTGAAAAAGTCGAGCCCTGATCTATTGTTTGATTTAATATTGATGCCATTGTTTATCTCTTATCTGTGTTTATATGTATTTATAATTCTGAGCTACTCTGTTGGGAATGTATATGTTGGGAATGTATGCTGGGAATGTTGGGACTTTTGCATTACTGTCTAGTTGTACTAATTGATTTGCAGAGGTACCGACATCTTCCATCATGCCGACATCAACTTTAGTGAGCGTTAGAATAGTCGAGGTTACATCTGTTCCTGTATAAATTGCTTTTACTGGTATTCTATCTGTCATTTAATTACATCCATTACCATCTCTTATCTCCTTGTTAAATAACAGTTTTATATGTTATGTCGTAAGCAATGAAATCATCCATAGTTGTTATATTATTAATTTCAATTTCTTTTGTATTATTTTCTGCTCTCAAATTAGCACGATAAGTTTTAATATTATCTGGCATAGGAGTACCACCCTCAACTTCACGATTTGTCATCCAATCATATTTGTTTAAAAGTTCTTCTACTCTTTGAAATACAGCAGCTAACATTTCCTCTTTCAAAAGAGCAAGATCCTTTTCTTCAATAACAGGTGTTCCTTCTACATCATTCTCACTAACTACATAAGTAACTGATGTTTTATTATAATATCGTATATCATATTCTGCTTCTGTATAAGGCAACAGATCAATATTCTTTAATTCAACTGATGACCATTTCGTAAAAATATCCTTAGGATGTTGAATACCAGAATCATCAATAAAGGGTTCGGGATTAGAAAAAATTTTATCCACTTTATTATTTTTTATTAAGGCCCACATAATTATTATTTCCCCTTTTCTTTCTTTTTATAAATATATTGATGATTAATAATTGCATCAACACCAATACGTTTCAGCGTATGCTTATGTTCGTTTTGAAATGTTTCTACCATACTATCTAAAAAATTATGCATACTTTGAACGCTTGGAAAATTATCTTCATCTAATTCTTTTTTTATACTATCCATATATTGTCGTGTCAATCTTTCACCTATCATTGGGTGAATACCAAATTGTTCCCAATACTCAGCAGTCGATATAGCAATCATATTAGAGGACAACAAATTTTGTATCGCCTGTCTGAACCCCATTCGTATTGCATGATGAATTTCTGAAGCTTCAAAATCTTCTTCATCCCAATCTTTTGGTATATTATGTGATTCACAAATTTGATCGTATATATCTTGATATATTCCAATCTCTTTCATTGTATTCTCTGCAGCTGATTGCATATTAATTATTGCACATCTAGTTTCCTCTGCTTTTACATGATCTAGTTTATCATCGCTTTCTTCCCATCTCTCTATTTCAATTTTTTGTTTTTTAGTTTTAAAATGTAACTCAAGTAAAGCGTTTCGTTTTGTTTCAATTTGTACTAAACATTGTTTAAGCTGTCTGTATGGACTGTCCGACAACATGGTCATTGTTTGTAATGTAGATGTTGTCTGACTATTTTGCCTACCGACTGCTAATGTACCTTTATATAAATCTGGTAATCTATCACAAATCTTTTTAACTGCTTCTTTACCAAGACTATGACTAGGCATCAAACCACTTATAACAGATTCAGAAATTGTCAATTCATTATTTTTATCCATTAAACCTCTCTATCATTATTTATAATAATATTATTAAGTACTCCCCGAAAAAGAACCAGTACCATTTGCTGTCTGTGGAGCATATGAACCAAACGCAGATGCTGTTCCGCCGTTAGCCATTGACCATTGTTCCATTGAAGCTGTATTACAATTACAATCACAAGAATTTTCTGTATTACCTGCGATTTTTACAGCGTATGTTCCATTAGTTGAAACTCCAAAACTAGATACACCAGTAATTAAATTACCATGGGATTGTGCATTACCCGCAGTCATCGGTGTAATCTTATCTATAACATTTGATTTCCATGGATTGCCACCGCCATGACAATCAAAACCAGTTGTACCGGCAATGAACATTCCTATACTATCATTAGCAACAGAATTACCATTATCTCTTCCAGTTGACATATTACCAAAAGATAATGCAGTCGCTGGAGTACAAATTGTTACAAACTCAATAGTGGTATTTGTATAACCACTTGTTGCTCCGTGTATTGCCCTAATATTATTTGACATTAAAGGTCCGGACGCGTTGTTAGTACCAAAAATATTTGTTCCCCATGCCAGAGCGTTTGACGTTGTAGCTATAGTAACATAATCAACTTTATTTAAAGGATTGTTCCATATCCCAACTGTACCATTACTTGCACCTTGAGAAGAATGATGTCCTCCAGCTGAATAACCCGTTCCAAACGCAGTAACTGTTCCAGTTGTTGCAACAGTAACATATTCTAAAGTAGGAAAATTTGTCCAAGGAGGATCACCTGTACGGCCACCATAAATTCCTCTCGTTCCATTTGAAACACCGCCATTACCACCACCATTTCCAGATATAATAGTAGCACCCCAGCTTGCTAAACTACTAGAAGTACTATGATCGAAATATCCTATATAATTTGTTCTTGACTGACCTTGTCCTCCACCAATCGCAAGACCCCGAGGACCCCAACTTGGCCCAGAGGTTGGACCCATAGCAGGATCACCACAATCAGAACCTCCTCCCGAAGAACCAGCTAAAATTGATTCAGAATTTAATACACTCATAATTACACCTTAATTTCTAATGATAAAACCCCATGAATTGAACTAGTTGACATAACAATATAATCTAAGCGATCAACAAGTAAAGCGCCTGTACTTAAACTAGGTGCTCCTCCGCCTGCCCACATCCAATAAGTACCATAGGAAAGTGTTTGTCCTCCTGTTGCATCTTGAGTAATAAAAATTGATCCCGATTGACCGGGTGAAAGATTGGTTGGATTATCTAAAATTCTGTTAGCAGTTAATGTTACTGAAAAATGATTAGAATCATTAAAATCAGTTGCAATATTTGCAGCATCTACAAGAGGAGTAATTTCTCCCCGCTGTCCTTTAGTCCATGTATTTGTTCCATCTAAAAGTCCTATACCACTAGTTGATGTTGCTACCCAAGCTGGAAGACCACTAGCAAGTGTTAGTAAATCACCATCAGATGCCTTTGCTAATCTTACATAATTTGTTCCGTTATAATAAAGAACATCACCTGTTGCATCAGAACCCATAGCAATCTTTGTACCATCAACTGAAGCATCGGCAGGTATAATACCAGTTAAAGAGGCTCCACTAATAGCTGGTAAAGGGTCTGGCAATCTAGCACCAGCTATCGTACCTGTTAATTTACTTGCAGCCATTCCAATAATCTTAGCATCTGTAACAGTTCCATCTCCCGGAACTGGTATACTAAGAGTTTCTCCAAGATGTCTTATGAATATAGGAATGCCAGTAGCAACTCCTGCCATAGTAAGAGTTGTACCACTTACTGAATAAGCAGTTGTTGGTTGTAAAACACCCGCAACACTTACTTCAATTGCACCAGCATTTGCCGGAGCTTGAGTTAATGTATAAGTGGGACCCGGTCCGACAAGATTTGTCTGAACTGGAAAATGTCCTGTAGTTGGTTCGTTTCCTATATATCCCATTTATATCTCCTAATAAGTCATCGCCACACCATAGATGCGAGCTTCTTTTGTTCCTGATGCTTGGTTAGCAAAACTAATCTCATATGATAATGCTTGCCCTGCTGTAACTGCTATGGCTGGGGCGATTGCTATTTTCAATGAATCTGAGTATGTTCCTGCCCCTGCTAATACTAAAGTTTGATAAGCCTGTCCTGTATTAGCTCTCACCTTTGCAACAATATCTGTGTTTAAGGTATTAGTTCCTGCATTATCTTTGTATAGAACAACCAAACCTACTGATGATTTATTGACTGTGTCTTGAGGAACGACTACAGTCGATGTGAAGGAACCAGTTGCGTTGGTTGATGTTGAGCTTGTGTCCCAACTTATTCCTGTGTATACCGATCGAGGAGTCGCTCCAGTGCCAGCAAAACAAGCTCGCATATCAGTGGTAGTCACTCCTGTAAAAGTATGTTTAAGAACAGTATCTATATAAATTGCTAACTCTGTTCCTGTTCTCACGAATTTCCCAACTATTCCATCAGTGTTTAATGTGGTCATAGCTAAAGCAACTGGGGTTGTTGATCCGTGCCAAATTCCTTCTGCCGCATATGCCGCTGGGCCTCTACCCTCCGCCATCTGCAACCAATAGGAATTAGTCATCAAGTGCATATCCCCATATTCGTGGTCTTGATCGAATGTAGCATCTTCTGATGTGGGGTAAACGGCAGGGACTCCACCACTGGAAACTGTGGCTCCAGTAAAATTAAGCGTAAAATCACCAGAAAGAGCCGCAGAAGATCGAACTGCATCATCACTCACATTCCACGCAACACCACCAGATGTGAAGGTTGCATTTCCAGTATTTCCTGACCAATCACTTGATGTTGAAGGAGTAGTTGTTGTGGTACTAGTATAAATACTGCTCACATACTCACTAGTTGTATCCCTGCCAACCGTACTTAGATTGGCAATATAGGTACTATTCTCAAATTGCTCAATGAAACTATTCTTTAATCCAAATGCCGTCATATTCCCATTAATAGCGGTCTGAAGTGCAAGTAAGGAAATATCGTTCTTGATACTTGTAGTATCAGTTACTGGTTCAGCTTTATATGTTCCGTCACCATAGAGTACGGTGCTTGAACTAGCAGTACCGCTACCCATTCGTGCGGATGCTACCGTACCAGTTAGTTTAGCTGCATCTAACCCTGTTGTCGTTCTCATAGAATCTACTATTTTTTGTATTGCCATTTATATCTCCTATGCCCAAGCTAGTGAAGTTGCGTGTATTCTAGTTTCCATTGTTCCTGCAAGTTGTGCGTGAGTTGTTAATCTATATTTCATTGATGTTCCAGTTGTAATACCAGATAAATCTACATTTCTTGCAACTAGTATTTTCTGTTTAGTAGTCCCCCAAGTACCCTCATCTACAAATGTAACTTGTTTATGATCTGTATCAAGTGTATTGAAATTTCCATTTCTTGAAATAAAACCTTTTATATTAGTCTGTACTGCTGTCGTACCTGAACCCCCATCGTCTACAAGTAGTACTAAATCCCCAGTTGTAGGTGCTGCTCCTGATGGTAATGTAGATGTTGTTGCTTGGGATTGAAGTATTAGGTTTGAACCGGGAATTGGTAATAATTGTGTTGTATCTCTACGAATAATAACCACACCAGAACCCCCTTTACCACCAGTACCAGCGGTTACGCCATATTGCCCAGCTCCACCGCCACCTCCACCTCCAAGATTTGTTCCACCAGCAGTACCAGCAGTGAATGTATAATTATGGCCATAGCCACCACCTCCATTTCCACCCACACTATTACGAGAACCACTTACATGCTTACCTCCACCGCCACCTCCACTACGATATGCGGTAGAAAAATCTATATTACTTTGAAGACCATCACCACCATCACCACCACCTCGCGAGCCGGGGTCGCTTTCTCCTATTTGTCCAGCACCTCCACCTCCGCCACCAGACCAATATGTACCGCTATTAGGGCCATTAGGGCCAGCTTGCCCTCCTGCATATCCCTGTGTTGGTAAAACAGCTGCACCACCTGCACCATTATTTCTACCACCTGCACCACCAGAACCTCCATCTTTACCAGCGCTTGAATAACCTCCACCACCTCCGCCTGCTGAAGTGATTGTAGCAAATATTGAATTGTTACCATTAGTACCATCAGCCACAGCTCCGGGAGCTCCACCATCTCCAACGGTAATATTAACAGTGCCTGCTGAAAGTCTTAATACAGCTTCAGCACTTCCACCTCCTCCAGTAAGTTCTCCAACTGTTGAATTTCGATAACCGCCTCCACCACCTCCGCCTGCTGCACCTCCACCACCACCTCCTGCGACAACAAGATATTCGTAATCGTTTGGAGCATCAGTAGTAAAATAACCCGTAGACGTTATAGTAGTCCATTTATACCAAGCGTAATTACCATTTGTCCCACTATCATCATAATTACCACTTACAGTGGCAGCTGACCCAACCGCACCACCTTCAAAATATTTAGCAATACCAGAACCACTTAATACTTCCAGATTAGAATTAGGGACATCTATCCCAGTAGCATCTTGGTATTCATCAATTACTTGGTCAACCATAGAGAACTTAGCTAATTGATTAGCACTAGCAATTTTAAATGCAAGTATTGCTTGATTCATTTCTAATGCAGAAAGATCAGTAGCTGGAGCATTACCTAATCTACCAGCGGCAATAGTTCCTGTTAGTTTAGTTGAGTCTACTGTATCTATTGAATCTGATTTTATTTTACTGATTGCCATTTATATCTCCTGCTAAGTCTTTTCTATATAATTAAAATTAATAACAATGCGTTGTTTTGAATCATTAGAACTTATTCCTGCATGTTCTAAATTACTATCAAATATTACTAACCTATTAGCAACACAGTCTACTTTTTCTCCCGTGTCTTTAAAAATTGTATAACCATTATTAGTAGTCATATAAAAAATTGCTGTGGTACAATCAACTTCATAGTCCTTATGATAATAAATACTTTGTTTATTTTGTGGACCGTCATATATAGTTCTTAAATTTGCTTTTACTCGTAACAAACAAAAACAATTTAACTCTTTTATAATTGGTTCAATCTTTTCAAAAAATGAACTATATATTCCACTACCAAATTGCTCATTTAAAGTATAAAAATTATGTGTTAATTGATAATCATGTTTTTCTGATATTGTATCATAAACAGTTTGATTATTATAAAACCAAGGAAAACTATTACTCATTAAACCATCTTGTATAGGTAAAAATACATCTTCTGGTAAAACATTATCAACTACTTTCATTGTTCCTTCCAATTATTTTATTGTTCCTTCCAACTAGTCGTTGGTTCATCCCAATATAAAGGTTTTCCATCTGGTAAAATATCTGGTCGTTCAACTGGTGCATCCCATAAACAAGTATCCTCATCAAATACCCAAGATGGAAAAGGAGATTTAATTTCTCTAAACGCATCTCTACCACCATCATACATCATACCTTCTCCTGCATAATTTTTTCTGAATGTTCCATTATAAGATGTTTGCCTCCACCAACCACCACCAAAAATATCTTTTAAATAATCAACACCTTTTTGTTCGTCATCATTACCATCGCTGTCAGCTATAACATGATTGGCAACAACAACAACTCGTTTAACTATATTTGTCGTATCTAATTCTGCAAAATGTGCCATTAATTTCTCCTAACCCGTATATGTTCCAACACCCTTCCATGTTACTATTGTATCTGAACCACTAGTAGTTGGAGTTTCATTACCAGTATGAGTTCCAGAATAATCTGAAGTAGCCATTCTTAAAATAATAATACCAGAACCACCATGTGTACCTCTACTAGCAGAATCATTTGCTCCTCCACCACCCCCACCAGAATTTGTACCACCTGTACCACCCGGAGCTCCACTTGTATTACAAAGTCCAGCTGCTCCTGAATTAATAGCAGAACCACCACCGGCACCAACTGTCTGTCCTGAATTACAATAAGCAGAGCCACCTCCACCTCCACCTAGTCCACCGGGTCCAGCAGAACCACCACCATGAAGGCCACCTCCACCGCCACCTCCCCAGTACCAATTATTAGTGTCAATATTTATTTGTTTACCAACTCCACCTTCTCCTGCTGTTGTACTCGTGCCAGGACTTGCCTTACCAAGTCCTCCTGCTCCTCCTCCACCACCTAAAGGCCAACCAGAATCATTAGCTCCATCATATCCTTGTCCAGTTTCACCTTGACCAGAACCAGAGCCTCCACCACCCGAACCTCCATTACCACCAGCTTTATTGACAGCACCATATCCACCACCAAGAGAGGTTTTTGTAGTAAGTCCAGTTCCAGAAATAAATGAATCTACTCCATTAACAAAAGTAGTACTACTAACACCTGTTGCACCAGCTCCAACACTAATTGTATAAACAGTACCTGGTGATATAATTATTTGTGATTCAGAAGCACCACCACCACCTGATCCACCTGCCCAAGAAGTTCTCACTCCTCCTGCACCTGCACCACATGACATTGCGCCACCAGCCTGTCCACCACCACCTGAACCACCACCAGCTACTACTAAAAAATGTGATGTATATGTATTTGCAATTGCTGTAGTTACAGTTATACCAGAACTATAAGCACCAAGATTATCTTTTGCTCGTACTCTAAAAGTAACATTTGTATTGGCACTAACTGCCTGGGTTATAAATGAATGTGCTGTTCCAGCAGCTACTTCTGCTGTAGTAACTGCTAATAATGAACTATTAGATATATTATCAACTTTATAATGTGTTACAGTTCCATCAGCATCAGTAGCACCACTAAATGTATGAGCAGTAGTTGTACTCTCTGTCAAATCTGGAAAATCATCTGTAGGATTAGATGGAGGATCGTTTGGTTGTATTGTTCCCGTACCATCACCTACATTAGTCCAAACATTTTGATCTGTAGTAGCTGTAGTACAAATATAAACTTCACCTGAAGTTGTATTAATCCATTCAGTTCCTAAAGTTCTATTAGATGTTATTGTAGGATCCGATGCAGATTTAACAGCAGATTCGACACCAGTTAATGCAGCTCCACTAATAGCTGGTAAAGGGCCTGTTAATTTACTAGCAGACATATTAGTAATCTTAACATCTGATACTGAACCATCTGGAGGTGAAATAGTCCCTACTGATCTACCTAAATAAACACAGTACATCGTATCCGTAGCGGCAGTAGCTGCACTAAGAGTTAAAGTTGTCCCAGCTGCAGTATAAGCATAACTCCCGCCAGATTCCTGATGTACGTTATTAATAAATAACGATATTTCATCTGCGTTCGTTACTGAATTAATTAATGTGTAAGTAGCTGTTGCAGTAACATTAAAATGTTGAGTTTCAAGACTCACATATTTATCAACTGGTTTATTTCCTAAATATCCTGCCATCAGGTAATCTCCATTATACTCAGCACAACATCTGCTGAATTTGCTGTATCACTCTGGAC
>ENA-OREN01004996-OREN01004996.1-marine-metagenome-genome-assembly--contig:-NODE-4996-length-11233-cov-4.362137_pt1 | contig 11233 bp, 11 predicted proteins | sample MGYA00248624_ERZ508555 | MGnify/ENA primary metagenome ERZ508555 (study PRJEB26222, sample SAMN06267773) | marine metagenome | isolation source: Saanich Inlet, British Columbia, Canada | place...
TACCCCGACACAAGACAATACCACATGTCTCTGACGAAGAGCCTCGTTTCACGACGGGGCTCTTCTATTTTATAAACTTTTCACTTTAGTAATTTACTTTATCATACTTATTTAATCAATATCATATATACCCATTTGTAGGACACAGAATTGTAGGACACACTTTAAATTTCATTGTACGACGTACAATCTCTATTGGCAAGTGTGCCTGATATTCCCCAAAGATGTCAGGCTCACGCTTGCCAAGCATTTCCAATAATAGATTAAAAAACTCAACCAAGTTTACCCCAATGCCATCTAAAACAATGGGGGTAGGGCTATGGTATATTACCCGCACCCATTCTATGATTAATTTTAACTTTTTCCGCCTTTGAATAATAAGAAATAGAAATAAGAACACAAGATGAATAAAAAAAATTATCTCAGGGTGGATTGGGTTAAACATATCCCCTTCAGATAAAACACAAGCCCCCTAACTAGGGGACACTCATTAGTAAAACAACTGACATCATTTGGATATAAAATTTTTCAGAAAAAATGTTTATGCCCACGTTATTTATAAGACAGAATATCTGGAAATTATGCGACGTGCTTGGTAAATTTAGTAGATAGATATTATTCATCAATTTGGTATAAAATATGAAAAAGATTATAACTATATTTATTTCATTCTAAATTAACCAGTGGAATAAAAAGAAATAACAATGAATCAAAATCCCATATTAAATAATCCATATAATGAACCATTACTCCATTATCATACCAACGATGATGGAGAATTAGATTATACCAATACTGTTAGTGGTCGAAGAGTATTTAGACCTGATCGAGACGCGATGCCAACAAGGCAAAAGCATCAGAAGAAAATATTTGATGAAAATGCATTCGCGCAAGACTATGAGAATCATCTCGTTAATTTAATACGAAACGAAATTGAGCAATGGCGAAAAGATGGTTATCCAAATACAACAAGAGTGACAAAAGAGTTGTTAGACTTTTGGTTCAATAATCTCGAAAGACATGCCATTAAAAAATTATTTTATGCACAAAAGGAAGCAATCGAAACGGCAATATGGATTAATGAAATAGCCAATAGGACTAATCCTGGACAAAATATTTTAAATCAATTGAAATTAACTCAACAAACCGTAAGTCAAGATCCACATGAACAGTTACCACGTATTGCTTTTAAAATGGCAACAGGTACGGGAAAAACTGTTGTGATGGCAACCTTGATTGTATACCATTATTTTAATAGACAGGAATACAGGCAAGACAAAAGATTTGCTGATTATTTTCTTATAGTTGCGCCAGGCATTACTATTAAAGACCGATTAGGCGTTTTATTTGTAGATAAAAAATCTAAAAATAAAAATACCCGAGAAGATTATTATGCTATTAGGGATATAGTTCCGCAAAGTCTTGAGTCTAAATTAGATAATATTAATGCAAAACTGATTATTACAAATTATCACTCTTTTGAACCCCGAACATTAAAGGGAAATAAAAGAAGCCCAATGGATGGTAAAATTATTGGTAAGGATGAAAACGGGAAAGATATTAAGCAAGTTGCAAAAGAAGATTTTAGTCAAGTCGTGAAAAGACTACTTGGAAAGTTTAAAGTTAATACACGTTTGCTCATTTTTAATGATGAGGCACATCATTGCTATTTACCCAAGAAGAAAGGAAGAACCAAAGATACAGAAGGTGATGAAAACGCAAAAGCGGCTGTATGGTTTACTGGGCTTTCTGAATTATCAAGAAAATTCAAATTAAGTGCAGTTTATGATTTATCAGCAACCCCATATTATTTAACAGGTTCTGGCTATGAACCCTATAGTCTATTTGGATGGGTTGTCTCCGATTTTGGTCTCATTGAAGCTATTGAATCGGGACTTGTCAAAATTCCATTCTTACCAGAGAAAGATAATACACAAGATTTAACCATGCCTATTCTGCGAAACCTGTATGACCATGTAAAAGATGAATTACCAAAAAAAGGTCAACGAAAAAGGAAAAAAGAAGCCAAAGAGAAAGGTAAAAAGTTATCTGAAGAACCACCAAGATTACCCAGGTTAGTCAAAGGTGCATTGGATCAATTTTATACACATTATGATGAGTATAATAACTTAATGCGTGAAAAAAGTGAAGACAAGGCATCTTTATTTACAAAACCACCTGTTTTCATTGCTGTTTGTAATAATACATCTGTATCAAAAGAAGTGTATAAATACATTGCAGGATACGAATATGAAGACGAAAATGGTGAAATAAGAACTAATGGCGGGGCTTATGATTTATTCTCAAACTATGATGAGACAGGAAGACTTAAAAGAAAATCACCCACATTACTCATAGATTCAGAGGCTTTGGATGATGCAGACCAAGTAAATACAGATTTTAAGAAAATATTTAAATCAGAAATTGGAGAGTTTAAAAGTGATTATGCAAGAATACATGGACAAGGCTCTGCTGAAAAAATAACAGATGCTGAAATATTAAGAGAAGTTGTTAATACCGTTGGGCAAACAGGAAAATTGGGTGGACATATACGCTGTGTTGTTTCAGTTTCCATGCTTACAGAAGGCTGGGATGCAAATACAGTAACTCACATTATGGGATTAAGAGCATTTGGTTCTCAATTATTATGTGAACAAGTTGCTGGACGAGCATTACGAAGGATGGATTATTACCTTCAAGGTTATGATAAAGATGGAAACCCAACTTCAGACAAAAGGAAAATTGTCATTCATAAATATCCACCTGAATATGCACATATAATTGGTGTTCCATTTAAAATGTTTAAAGGAGGAACATCATCCCCAGTTGACCCCCCAGATTACACACAAATTAAACCCATCTCTGAAAAACAAGATAAATATGAAATTGAATTTCCCAATATCGCAGGATATAGAGTTGAATATGAAGAAGACGAATTATTATATGATTTTACAGAAATAGAAAAATTTGAAATTGATGGATCAAAATTTCCAATTGCTACAGAAATGGCAACAGCATTTTCGGATAAAAAAGAATTTTTGCATGTGAGCCAAGTGCTTGAAAAAAGAGAAAATGAAATTATTTATTCAGTAACTAAAGAGTTATTAAAATATCATTTTTCAGATGATGATGGAAACCCAAATTTTCAAAAATTTAATCAATTAAAAGAAATTGTTCAGTATTGGTATGACAATAAAATTGATTTACTCAATATTCAAGATGACAATTTTAAAAAACTTATATATTTATGGAAAAACCCTAAAACCATCGTTGACCATATTAATCGGGGCATTAATCCACAAATCAATACTTCGGAGTTTATAAAACCCGTATTTAATTATTATAATAAGTTTGGTAGCACAAAGTATGTAGGTGGAAATACATCTAAAGAAGTTTATCCTACTGAAAAAAGCCATATAAACTATGTAGTTATGGATTCTGGCTGGGAAGGGATTTGTGCTAAAACATTAGAAGAATTAGATAATGTAGAATCGTATGTAAAGAATCACTTTTTAGGGTTTGCTATTCCCTATGTGAAAGATGGAAATGACAAAGATTATTTCACAGATTTTATTGCCCGAGTTAATAAACCAAATGGTGATATGATTAACCTAATGATTGAAATAACGGGTATGAATAAGGACAAAAAAGAGAAAAAATGGTTTGTAGAAAATAGATGGCTACCTGCGGTAAATGCAGTAAAAGATAAATATGAATATGATGAGTGGCATTTTATTGAAATTGCAAATGATATTCGGAATATCAAGAATGAATTAATTGACAAGATAAATAGCCTATGATAGAAGAATTACCCTGGAGCGATTGGAACCCAATGCCATCACCTGAAACATGCAGAAGAATTAACGCACCCACGGGACCAGGTGTGTATCAAATAAGGCATATTGCAACAAAAGATAAGATATTGTTTGGGATTGGCATTCGTTGCCAAAAAAGGATGAAGTCCTTATTTCCAAAGCCCTATGGCGTAGGAACCCGAAATAATGAAATGAAACGAGACTATATTTTTGAAAATTGGGAAGATTTAGAATACCATACACTTGAACGAGACACCAGAGAAGAAGCAAAACTAATAGAAGATATTATTAAATCAAAGAGAGACCATCTCTTTAACACATGAGTTAATTATGAATAAAAAAATAGATTCAATTAAACACAAAGATAACCGCGCCCATATCCCTTCTAAAGAAGAAGCAGGTTATGAAGATGCCAATGCGAAAGTAAGTGAAGGAAGAGAAACTTTGGAATTGCCCAAAAACCCTGTTGTTCACCGTGGGCAAGACCCCGAATTATATTGGATGAATAAATATGGTAATGATGATAGGGATGATTTACTCAAAGTAGATATTCGTTCTTTGTATCGCTATGAGCATATTGCACCCGAACAGCTTATTAGTGGATTATATAAAACAGTAGTCGAAAAAAGAGATGAGAACCAGGAAGATATTTTTTCTACGAATGAATTATTCGGGAATGCCTTAGACCGTGATGAATTGGAAAAAGTAAGCGAATACTACCAACACTCCGATGGATGGACAAACAGGCTAATTCAAGGGGATAGTCATTTAGTAATGGCTAGTTTATTGGAACGAGAAGGGATGGCAGGTCAGATTCAATCTATATACATTGACCCCCCTTATGGAATAAATTATTCATCTAATTGGCAGATAAAGCTAAGTAATAAAAATGTTGGGAGTGCAGACAAAGATGTCACTGGTGAACCAGAAATGGTGAAAGCATATAGGGATACGTGGGAATTAGGTATACATTCTTATTTAACTTATTTACGAGATAGACTTTTAGTGGCAAAGGAGCTTTTAAATCAATCTGGTTCTTGTTTTATTCAAATATCAAATCAAAATGTTCATTTAGTCAGGTCACTAATGGACGAAGTATTTGGTTCGGAAAATTTTGTAAATCAAATTATTTATCGAACTAAGAATATGACCATTGACACCAAACTATTGGGATCTGTAAATGATGTTATTATTTGGTATGCAAAGGATAAAGAAAATGTAAAGTATCGAAAGCTATATAAGTACACGAGTGCAGAGGGAGATAGCCACTACAATATTTATGAAACCCCTGATGGTGAGTTGCACAAAATGACCTCGGAGCAAATATACAACCATAGTCTTTTGCCTAAAGGTGCTGACCCTTGTCAATTAATTTCACTATATCCAATTGGATATAGTGAATCCCGGGACTTTGAGGTTGAGTTTAAGGGCAAAACATATAGACCTGCATCAGGTAGAAGTTGGAAATTTGATAGAGATGGATATGAAGTTTTGGTTAAGTCAGGCAGAATTAGACCCTATACTGATGGAAAAACACTCAGGTATCTATATAAATTGTCAGATTACCCTGTTTCGCCACTTCATAGTTTGTGGCATGATACTGCTCCAACATCTAAAAAAGAATATGTAGTTCAAACGTCAAATACTCCTATTCAAAGATGTATTTTAATGACAACTGACCCAGGGGATTTAGTTCTAGATCCAACCTGTGGCTCTGGAACCACAGCATTTGTAGCTGAACTATGGGGGCGAAGGTGGCTTACAATCGACACATCTAGAATTGCTTTAAATATTGCAAAAGTTAGATTAGCAACGGCAATTTATCCATATTATAGACTTTATGATTCAAATTATAAAGATATTAGGCAAGGTTTTTCATACAAATCAGCTCAACATATTACATTAGAATCAATTACGACTGGTGAGCATTCCAATGATGTTATTCTTTATGATGAACCGGCGACAGATAATTCTAAAATTAGGGTTTCGGGACCATTCACAGTTGAAACTTTACAAAATTATGAACCATTAAACCCTGAAAACCTGGACAACGGCACTCAAAAGAGTGAAGATGATGGCACATTTATTAATCGTATTTATGAGCATTTAAAATCTGCTGGTGTTAAAAATGGTATTAAAAATGAAATGGCAGTTTTTATTCGAGTGGATGAGTTAGCAGATTCTTTTCTACATGCAGAAGGATTCTACCTTGATAGCAATGGAAAAGAGAAAAAAGCATATTTTCATATTGGTCCCAAATTTGGCACAGTTGCAAAACAGGCCGTTAATGAAGCTGTAAAATCTTGTCGCCAACGGGGTGATGCAGACTGGCTTATTGTGCTTGGATTCTCATTTGAAAGTGATATTTCAAACCAAAATGTTACTATGTCTGTGGGTTCTTTCGAAGTAACAAAAGTCCGAATGCACGATGATTTAATGCAAGATGGATTACTCAAAAAAGATAAAAAAGCAGCATCTTTTGTTACCATTGGTGAACCTGATATTAAGCTACATAAAGACGGTGATACGGCTCATGTTGAAGTCTGTGGTTTGGATATTTATGACCCCATTAAAGATATAGTCAAAGCTCGAAATATTGAAGATATTGCTTATTGGACAGTAGATGATGATTATGATGGAAGTAACTATGTGGTAAAGCAAGTTTTCTTTTGTGGTGGCAAAAAAGATGAATTTAAAAAATGGCGAAAAGGATTAGATAATCTTGCTAAATCAAAGACCAAGAAAAAAGTTGAGCAAACGCTCAAAATAGAAATTGACGATGAAGCATTTGATAGACTCTATGGATTTAAATCACATTCATTCAAAATACAGAAAGACCAAAAAGTTGCTGTTCGAGTTGTAAGCCAGTTTGGTGAAGAAAGCACGAAGGTGTTGAGTGTATAAATTAAAAATGAGTGCAGAATTAAAAATACTCGATATTATTAATCAACTAATTGCTGTTGATGAAGTTGATTGGACAAACCCTAGAGAAGAACACATACGGAATTTGACTCCCATAAGTAATGTGTCAGTTGGTCCAACACCCCCACTGGACCCAGAGTTTTCATTTTATGTATGTAAATCCATACCAAAAGGTAAAGAACCAACCTTTAACGATATGATGACACTTGTTACGAGTGAATATCTGTATACTATGTATATGAAGCTTGATAGTGACTCATTTAAAGCAAGTTTTAATGAAATAATATATTGTTATGTATCGAAAAGATTAGAAGAAGCTAGAAAATATAATGTTACAGATTCAGACAATATTTGGATCCGACCAAATGCTGCATTTGTTGAATGGTTTCATGTGAATGGTATTGACCTAGATGATATAAAGTCATTTACAGAAATTGAAGATGATGAATACACTTATTATAAAGAGAAAGGATTAAGCGAGGCTAAAATCGCTTACTACCGTTTATATGAACTTACAAATAAGTACATTAGGGAAAATCCAAAACAAACTGATGGCACAGATATGTCTATAAGAAAAGCTGTTATTATAGTATATAATGAAAATAAAAATGATTTTCCAACATGGGCAGAAAATAGCTTGAATAAAAACTACCATCTAGGGCAAAATATATCAGTAAATATTTAAATTAATCCTATTACTATTGGTGAAAACTCTTCACCGCTCATCGTCGTAACCACTGGTGAAAAACTTTTCACCACCTTTCACCACTTATTAATTATAAAAATATATTTTACTTTTTCTTGACTGTAATTAAATAAATATGACTCACCTTTCATAACATTATTTCTTCACCACAACACTATTTCTATAATCTTATCTACCCAATTAAATGGATTAATTGGTAATTAATAAAAACATAAGAGGAATCATATGGAAAATATTATTGTTGAACAACTTGCTCGTATCGAAAAGAAAATAGACGGTAGCCCGCCTAACAGATACCTTGACATTATCGAGGCATCTGTCTACACTTCATTAAGCGTATCGACATTACGCAGATATATATCGAAGGGTGAATTAAAGTGTAGTCGAAAGTTGGGGAAAATATTATTTAAAGCTTCAGATATTGATAGGTGGCTTAAAAATGGATAAGCTAATTGAGACACCCATAAAAGCAATACGCAAGAAATGTCTAGATTGCTGTTGTGGTCAATTCAAAGAAGTAAGAAACTGTACAACAATCAATTGTGCACTCTACCCCTACCGTTTTGGACACAGACCTGACAAAACGACTGTTGATACCATAAAAGAGTTTTATGATGAAAAACCTGAGCCTACTGAGGAGTTATTATGAGCAGTGATGCAAATGGTAAGGTTCCGAAATTGAAAAACAAAAAAGGATATACGGTATTAGATATGGATACGATAATGAACAAATTTGATAAACCCCCTGAACAAATTGTGGAACATGTAGTTGTTGAAAAAGGTGTTACTGTAATTGCTGGGACAGATGGAGTAGGCAAAACTTGGTTTGCTCTACAAATGGCATTTTGTATTGCAACTGGAAAAGACCTAATTGGGTTTAAAACTTTGAAACGACCTGTATTAGTAATTCAATTTGAATTAAGTCCTGAACAATTAGCAGACCGTCTTAAATTATTCCGAAAATCTTATGGTACTGCAAACCAGGGATTTCTTGACTTTGCTGTATTAGAAGGCGATTTGATTTTTACGGATGCATGGGAAAAAGTAAAAACAACTGTAATTGAGAAGAAGTTAAGAAATGGGGTAATTATAATAGATAACCTTTATACAAGCACTAATGCTGATACATCGAATAACCAATATTTAAAACCTGTGCTTCAAAAGGTTGACCAGATTAAAAATGAAACAGGTAATGCAATTGTATTAATTGCTCATCATAATAAAACGGATGGTGAAGAATCTTTATTAAATAAGGATATTATTTCTGGAGGTAAAACTCTTACTAACTACGTTTCGAACGTGTTGCAAATTGGCAATTCATCTTTTGGTGCTGATTACAGGAGAGCAAAAATAACAAAGGTACGAGATGGATACTGTGACCTACTGCATCAAGCCTTCAGGCTGGACTGGAACCCTGATGATTGCTTATTTGACCGAGGAGGAATAATTGCCAATGAATTAGCTCATTGCAAACCAATAACTGACCGATGGGAGTATGACATCATAATAGGATTCAGTGAATATGAATCTTTTAAAGAACGAGAATATTTTAATAGACAAAGGTTTTGGGAATACCTATCTACCTTAGATGGTTGGGATAAAACACCATCTAATGAAACGAAAGTTACAAGATTGATTAACCGCCTTGTTTCTTGGGGGCTGGTCAATAAAAAATCACACAATCAATATGAATTGAATAATGATGAAATTAAACTTCTTAATACTAACGAGTAGGGGTGAAAGTATTGTTCATTTGTTCATTTGAAGCCCATATGAACATATAAACATCATATACACCCCTACAACATAATTGATAATAGAGAGTAAATACATGAAAAATGAATACACAATAAGCGACAAGATAAAATACATCAAATGGAAAGCAAAGGAAGTGAATACATCCAATACTGAAAGGTTTGACATCATCAATTTTCTAATCAATGATGCTGGATTGTTTGGGAAAGAGTTGAAGCCAAAAAAATTCATTAAGGAATTGAACAGATTAACAGCTGATATAAGCCATAAACAAAATAAAAGATAGGAGTATATATGGGCGCACACGACCCCGAATCACAAAATGATGACAATATTTTCATTGGTAACAGTGAAAATGAGTCTAATGATGGTGACAAGCAATTTGATCGAGGAAACCATCCAAATTCACGTGCAAACCTTCAGCCGTTTCAAAAAGGCGTAAGTGGAAACCCATTAGGAAGACCGCAGAGATATGAAAAATTGAAACGAATATTGAATGATTATGGCAGTGAAGAGCAAAAAGATTGGAATGGAAAATCAAAGGGGACAAGGCGAGAACTGGTCTGGGAAGAGATTTGGAGAAAGGCAATTTGCGGTGATATGAGATATGTTCAATTGCTTGCAAAATTAGGCTGTCTCGACGAGGATTAGCTATGAAAAGAGAGCAATAATCATTAAATTCTCACTGTTAAAAACATGTATTCTTACTCCACAAAACAACTCCCAAGTATTGATGAGATTACCCGTAAGGGCTCTACCGTATACATGTGCGATAACACATCTGTATTTGGGAATATTCTGCGTAAGGAGTTAGCTATGGCTACACTTAAAAAACGCAGAGGCATGTGGTATGCACGAATCCAATGGCGAGACCAGTTTAGCATGAAAAAAGAAAAACAGGTACCGCTTCGCACTGAATCTAAAGTCACAGCAAGAATTCGATTATCTTCTGTGAATAAAATTGAAACTGATATTAAAGATGGCATTGCATTTTCATTCCCTTGGATGAATGAAGAAGGTCAAATAAAAGTGTCAGTTTTCAAGGTAAAAGATGCAGTCGAACAATGGATTGAGCATCGACAAAAAAACAAAATCAGAAAGAAAACCTTAGAGATTAATCAATTGGGATTAAAATACTTTATGGATTGCAATGGACATACACGCCCATTAAATACAATAGACAATTCATGTATCGCTACCTTTATTGATTATCTAGACACAAAGGGAAATTCTGATACAACTATCAACATCCATTTAAGAACAATTAAGGCAATGCTTCGTCATTATCATAAGATTGGTAAGCTGGATAGTGTGCCTGTTATTGAGCAAAGGAAGATAGCCAAGACAGACCCTATTTACATCTCCGATGATGAGTTTCAGTCCTTAATGGAGTTGGCTTGGCTTGACGATTTCTATAAAAGAGTATTCCTTCTTTATAGAGAGACAGGTATGCGCCTTAGAGAGCCGTTTTTGGCGACTTTAAATGGTAGCTGGATTGATATTCCACCCGAGTCAAAATCACATAGCACTAGGAGTCTTGAACTCTCTGAACCACTCAGGAAGGTATTCCTTGAACTTCAAAAATGGCATTGTGAAGGTTATGGCTCAACATTAGTTGACCCAGGCGACAATATCAGTAAAGTGTTCAAGAAAGCCTTAAGGGAAACAGGAGTGAAGGAATCAAAACACTTTCATTCTCTTAGGCATACCTTTGCTGTAAGGATGTTATTGAAACAGACTCCCATTTATGAAGTTAAACTTCTTATGGGGCACGCATCTGTTACAACAACCGAGCAATACAGTAATATGAATCTTAAGCGAGTATCTCAGGATTTTCCTACATTGGTCATATCATACTTAGATTTGCCTAAAAATGGAAAAAAGGACACGCTTTTGGAGGACACACACTATCTAGTTGATGGTTATGTGCCTATATATGAAAAGATAGCAGGGTAAATCGCCTGCTTTGGGAGCAGGAGATCGGGAGTTCGAATCTCTCTACCCCGACTCGAGAGTAATACCATTTACCTCTCAA
>ENA-OREN01005000-OREN01005000.1-marine-metagenome-genome-assembly--contig:-NODE-5000-length-11231-cov-5.964228_pt1 | contig 11231 bp, 9 predicted proteins | sample MGYA00248624_ERZ508555 | MGnify/ENA primary metagenome ERZ508555 (study PRJEB26222, sample SAMN06267773) | marine metagenome | isolation source: Saanich Inlet, British Columbia, Canada | place...
CAGCGCTCTCAAGTGGTGATGAGCAAACAGCCAATAATTTAATCTCAGAGAACAGTCTAGAGTGGGTTTCTGAAGGCTGGATTTCAAGGGCTAGTGAGTTGCCTTATGATGTTGCATCTATCTCATTTTCTTTATCAAAACCTGAGGAAGGAAGACATACGTATAGTTCTCAAAGTGCTAACCAATTAACGTCTTTAGTGATTGATTTGAGCGGAGTAAGAGTTCCTGAGGAGGATACAAATACTGGAATCTCAGCGCTTTATTTGAGCCAGGAGAACAATGAAATGTTCGTTACCCTTATCAGGCAGTTAAGAGAGGGTGCAGAAATAAAAGTTTTTACTGATCTTCTCTAATATCTTATATTAAAGATCAGGGCCTTTTTCATAGAAGTTATACCCTGCATCAACGTAGGTGACCTCACCGGTGACTCCAGAGGCTAGATCTGAGCATAAAAATGCTGCCACATTGCCGACTTCCTCAATGCTGACATTACGTTTAAGCGCAGAGCTCTCAGCAGCATGATCAAGTAATTTTCCAAACCCTTTAATGCCACTTGCTGCAAGCGTTTTGATTGCGCCTGCTGATACCGCGTTGACGCGGATACCTTTCTCAGCTCCCATTGCTGCAGCCATATATCTAACATTGGCTTCAAGAGAGGCCTTAGCAATACCCATCACATTGTAATTAGGAATCGCTCTTAAAGCTCCCAAGTAACTCAGTGTTAATAAGGCGCCGTTCTCATTAAGCATCGGCATCGCTGATTTTGCAAGTGCTGTAAAACTATATGAGCTAATCTCATGCGCTTTAAGAAACCCTTCACGCGTTGTGACCTCAAGATAATTACCATCGAGCTCAGCTCTCTCTGCAAAAGCAACTGAGTGAATTAAAATGTCAAAACTGTCCCAGGATTTTTTAAGTTCATCAAAAGTTTCATTAATTTGCTCATCACTGGATACATCACAAGGAATGACAATAGATGAGTTACAGATTTCAGCGCACTTCTCAACGCGACCTTTAAGCTTCTCAGTTTGATAGGTAAAGGCAAGTTCGCAGCCATTTGCTGCCATTGATTCAGCAATTCCCCAAGCGATTGAGCGGTTTGAAGCAACGCCAACAATGAGTGCTTTTTTACCTGTTAAAAAACCCATGAAACCTCCATAATATTTATAATACAGTTAGGGTTTAATTATAAACACATTGACTAATAGATGCTGTTTACTTAATAAATGTTGATGCTCATTTAAAGTCAATCTTGGACACTAAAATTTAACGATTACTGAAGATATTTATGAAGCACAAAGGCTACTACCTATTATTTCTTGGATTGGTTTTAACAGATCAATTTACTAAGCAAATTTTTATGTCTTCGTTTGATTTAGGTCAGTCAATCGTTGTTAATCCTTTCCTTAGTTGGACCTACCTGCAAAATACGGGCGCTGCTTTTAGTTTCTTGGCGGGCGGCGGTATGATCCAAAAGTCATTTCTTTTAGTTGTCTCTATCTTGGTTTCGATTTGGATTGTGATTTGGACGCAAAGGACGCCTTCAATTTATCGTCAAAAGTTATTAGGACAGTTTCTGCTTCTCTCAGGCGCGGTAGGGAACTTAATTGATAGAGCGCAGTATGGTTTTGTCATCGACTTCATTGATGTTCATGTCAATAGTTTCTATTGGCCTGTCTTTAATATAGCAGACAGCCTAATCTTTGTGGGTGTTGTACTTCTTATATTTGAGAGAAAATCGACTAGTAAATAAAATTCCAATAGCATTGAGAATCACCATAAATGGTAGAATATTAAATAAATGATTTCCACTTAAACTCAATGAAGAAATTTCTTTTATTACCGTTACTTTATTTGATGAGCATTTCGGCGTTAGCTGAAATGCACAAGATGTCAGATTCTGGCGAAATTTTAGCTTTAGATAGAGAGGCTTGGTCCTGCGTTTTAGATGACAGTCAGTCACTCCTTTGGGAGGTTAAAAGTAGAGAAGAGGGCATTCAATATAGCCTCAACACCTATACCTGGTTTGATGGTGAGAGTGGGAGAGATAATGGGACCTTTAGTAAGAATTGTTACTGGGGAAAAAGCTGTAATACGCTGTCCTTCATTGCTGATGTGAACAAAACAAACCTTTGCGGTTATTCAGATTGGCGTCTTCCATCACTCGATGAGTTAAATACGATTGTTGACTATTATGGTGATAGTGATACGCTTATTGATACTGACTTTTTTCCAAATACACAACAAAATACTTACTGGACCTCTGTTTCAGTGACAAATAACCCTAAGCTCGCCTTTGAGGTTCCTTTTTTCTATGGCGGCTCAAAAGCACGTCAGAAAACAATCGACACTTTTGTAAGACTTGTAAGAAGTGCTGACTAGAGAGATCGATCAAACACTGTATGAGTCATATTCTGACGATATACCTTTTTTTCTTAAAAGAATCTATGCAGCTAGAGGCGTTTCTGAGTTACAGCTCTCAATAGCTCTATCTGGGCTTCTTAAACCCAACTTTGACCAGCTCAATATAGCCCTAGAGCTTCTTGAGAAATGCCTTTTAGAAGACAAGAAAATTTTAATTGTTGGAGATTTTGATGCGGACGGGGCTACAGCAAGCGCAGTCGCAATTAAAGCACTCAGACTCATGGGTGCTAAATATGTCGATTTTTTAGTTCCTAACAGGTTTAAGCATGGCTATGGCCTCAGCCCTGAGATCGTGAATGAGGCAAAGCGCGATAAAGAGCCAGATCTTATTATTACTGTTGATAATGGTATATCGAGTAATGAAGGTGCTGAATTAGCAAGATCACTTAATATTGATGTCATTATCACAGATCATCACCTTCCACCAAATGAGCTTCCCAATGCAAACGCAATTATAAATCCCAATATAAGGGGTTGTGATTTTCCATCTAAAAATTTGGCTGGGGTTGGTGTCTGTTTTTATTTGTTTTCATCGCTTAAAACCTATCTCACAAAACAAGGTTATTTTGAAAAGAATAATATTCAAAATCCAGACCTTCGAACGCTTCTTGATTTAGTTGCACTTGGAACCGTTGCAGATGTTGTTAAACTGGATCAAAACAATCGAATTCTGGTGAATGAGGGAATCAAGCGTATACGTGAAAAACGCTGCTCAAATGGCATCCTTGCAATCCTTGAGCTGACAAAAAGGCCGGTTGAGTCCCTTCAGGCCTCTGACCTTGGATTTACAGTTGCCCCAAGAATTAATGCAGCAGGAAGGCTCAGTGATATTTCCCAAGGCATTCGTTGCCTTCTATCAGAAGATATGAATGATGCAAGGAGGTATGCCCAAACACTAGAAGAATTTAATATTAAAAGGCGCAAAGAGCAGACACGCATGCAGGACGAGGCTCTCTCTATTGTTGAAAATCAATCCATTGATGAGAGTCAGTTTGCCATTGTTCTTTATGACGAGTCTTGGCACGAAGGTGTGGTCGGCATTGTTGCTGGAAAACTCAAAGAAACCTACCAGTGTCCATCCGCTGTCTTTGCTAAAGCAGAGCATGTTTTAAAGGGTTCTATACGCTCCATTCCCGATGTTCATATCAAGGACTTACTGGACCTTGTTGATCGTGATAATCCAGATCTTATAGAAAAATTTGGTGGTCATGCAATGGCGGCAGGTCTCACCATCAAGCCACATAACTTTGAGCTCTTTAAAGAGGCATTTACTGAAACAATCACAAAGCACCTTAAAGGCAAAAAACCAATCATCGAGCTTTTAACTGATGGTCAGCTTGATTCAGCTGAAATAACACTGAAGAATGCTAAGCTGCTTCGTCAAGCATCACCCTGGGGGCAAGGTTTTGAGGAGCCCATTTTTTATGGTGACTTTGAACTGGTTCAGCAAAGAGTTGTTGGCGAAAAACACCTGAAGCTTAATTTAAAATTACAGGGTACAAATTCAGTTTTAGAAGGGATTGCTTTTTTTCAAGAAAAGCTCCATTCCAATAAGGCAAGGGTGGCTTATAAACTCAATGTTAATTTATTTAGAGGGAATGAATCCTTGCAGTTGATGATCGATTCAATTGCAAGCTTATAACTAAAACTTACAGGTCTTTTGCTGTTTCTTTTTTTCTTTTCTTTTTTTGAGGTATTCAAAAGATTTAATGTTATTATTTTTTACAGTTACTTAAGTATAAAAGTCCTCCTTGCCATTGCTCATCAGGATCATCAAAGTCAATCCATAACTGAGCTTTTCTGGGTGAGTTAAGATCAAGCGGTTTTGACTTAGGACTTTTCTTGAGCTTTGGATAGCTAGGTTTTATAGCAACCTCACCAGACTCAACATTCAAAACGAAATAGGCCATTTTCCCAACAAAATGTCCATCCTTGGTTACTCTAATATTAACTTCATTTTGTAAATAGCTTGGATCTGAAGAGAGGCCTCCCATATCCCAAAAAGAGCGTTTGTTTATAGACACTTTACCATCTTCAATAGAGAGTGATCCTTTGGCTATATCCCAGTTTTCAATTTTGCCTTCAACTGATTCATCGTAATTAACTCTTCTTAATTTGAATGCGCAATTAATATTTCCTGAGTTGTTTGCTATGTTGTAACTAGAGAAATCAAATTCAGTTTTAGCTACTACTTTATTTAATAATTCCTTTAAGATTGCCTCACTAAATTCGACGTCATAAGTAACTATTGTTGAGCTTTTATTTAATGTCTTGCTATTCCTGGATTTTTTGTTTGTAGTCGAATTGCTGATATTGTTATTAGATGTATCATTTGATGAATTAGAGTTATCTGAAGTACCTCCGCCACATTTATAAATAAAGTATGTTCCATCATCAGAAACAGATTTGATTGGATCGCTACCATCAGGGCAATCTCCAGCTAAGCTAAGACTTGATATAAATAATAGAGTTAGTGCTAGAAATAATTTTTTCATAATAATTTATTAATAATTTTTTTCTTCTTCAAAGCAAATCAATACCACTCCAAAGTGTGATTAAAGCTTATGAAAAAATGTAATCATAGACACGAGGTAGTTTAGGAGTATAGAAAACCTTATCAGCAATAATGTCATGATCCAGTCCAAGAGCTTTTTCAATACAAGCAGCACAGACAGAGCGATAATCAATTGTAGACATTAAATCTCTTTCTTCGAAAAGATCCCTTTTAGCTAAACCTGGCCATTGCGCTATGATTTTGCTTTTATTAATCATTCCGCCTGCCAATAGTCCAGCTGAGCCATAACCGTGGTCGGTTCCATTTGTTCCGTTTGCAAAAGCTGTCCTACCAAATTCAGTCAGAGTCAGAATGATGCTTCTATCCCAAGCATCACCAAGGCCCTCTCTGTAGCCTTTTAATATATCATCCACTATAGTCAATTGGGCACCATGATTTCCATTTTCGTCAGCACCTTGATTCGCATGTGTATCAAATCGATCCACTTTAATTACAGACGCTAATGGGCCATTCTCTTTAGCCATTTCTTTTCCTGCATAGACAGCAAGGCTAGCAGGATCCCTTGGCATATTCTTAACCTCCATGCCAACTTTTTTCTTTAATTTTCCAAATGATGTTGCACTCTCATTTGCATGAGACTGGGTAATCATATCAATCAAATTATCTTTCAGTTTGCTTGAACTTTTGATGCTTGCTGGGAAAAAGTTATCAACTTCATTATGACCTCTTAGGATCAAAGGCATGTCAAGTGATAGCGCTCTTCCAGGCGTTTTGGCAAGGTCAAGTGATCTGCCAAGCCAGCCAGTAGTTTCCGAAAAAGGAGCTGTTCCACCCCCTTGCATTAAGTTTTGACCTTCGAAATGAGATCTTAGTACATAGGGAAAATTAGTTGCATGAACCACAGCAGCATTATTTTTTGCCATAAGCCCTGAGAAAAAATTAAAAGAGGGATGTAAGCCAAAAAAAGAATTCAGCTTTAAAAAATTCTCAGGAGTGATTGCCTTCCTCATTGACATTAAGTTAGGATCTCCAAACGGCGGAATAGCAGTTAATCCATCCATTCCTCCCTCTAGGATAATTACTGAGATAGTTCCGGGTGGTTTGTCCTGGGTATAGCCTGGAATTGGGAGTCCAGCTAAAAATAATGAGGCGCCTGATGCTTTTAAAAAATCTCTTCTAGTCAGTTTAAATTCAGACATTTTCTAACCCCATAAGTTCTGGACTGCACATCAAAGCGATAAATTTTTCCTTTTCATTTCTGAAGCCATCAACAAGTTTGCGAGTGGGTGCTCCTGCACCAATTCTATCCATAATTTGGATAGAATTGTATTGTGGCCTTCCAGCTTTGTAGATTGCTTCAGAAAACCTGATTCTTCTTTCAAACATTTCACCTGAGATCCACTCAGCCTTATCGCTCGAATAGCCATCTGGCTGCCTTGTACTCCAAAAAGATTGACCCAGCTCAACAAATATTTTGTCGACTCTCATCAACCTTTTAAAAATGCTTCTGTCTTGATTTAAATCATCCCAACCATGAACAAACGTTGCACCACTTAGTCTAAGTGTTTGAAAAAGCCAGGTCATGGGCCACTGGAATTTTGGTTCTTTTGATAGAATAGCTCTCTCTATAACAGCGGTGTGAATTTGATTTAAATTGCCGTTACTTTTTTTCCAAGCATTTTCGATAAAGATAATATCAGATTTACTAGGATTGTCACTTACAAAGTGTTGAGCTAGTTTCGTTGAGAGGTGATTAATGGTGTGGTCATGAGAGGCAAGAAAATCTGTCAGCTCTCTTAAGCCACCTTTGCCTTGGTTAATGACTTTACCCATGACATTTTTTACACCAGGTTCAGCCCATCTTTTTTTATATAAATTTGAATAGTCTGATATGTCGGCACCCTGCGATCTCATCCACTCATCGGTTCTTTTTAGCTCAATACCCCAACCCGCAAGAACATTCGCAGCATTTCGAATATCTTTCTCTGTATATTTCGCTGAAGGAGAAACTGAATGTAGCTCTAACAGCTCTCTACCAAGATTATCATTGAGGCCTGCTTGAAAGCCATTTTTCCTTGCATCTCTTGCTTCTGCGGAGTTCTCACCCGAACTCCAAATATTATCTAGATAGGTCAGCATGCTTGGATGAGTCGTGCTTTTGTATAGCATATCAGAGAATGAACTGTTTAGATTTGCTAGAACTACTGTGTCCATTGCGTGACCAATGGTATTTATATTGTCAAAAATATTGCCTGTTGTGAAATGGTTTGTCCAAAAAGCCATAAAGCGCAGCCTTAATTGATCTTCACCATATATATTCCTGTGAACAAATTTCAATTCATCTCTTTCACCCCAAAGATTCTTTCTGTTTTCGTTTTGCTTTGAGGCAGAATCCTGCCCATCTTTTTTTGCTCTGGCGAGATCCTCATTAATCCAAAAGGTTCGCCACATTTGAACCCTTTCATCAAGGCTTGGTTGAAGTTCTCTAGGCCATTCCTGGATGGGTGTATTTGTTCCTCTGGATACCAACATAAAGCCAAGTGCAGGTGATTTAGAATTAAGTTGACTTATTGCCCAAGATTTTACATCGTCAGGCAGGGGTGTTTCTGGAAGAAACATGAGACCTAGTTTATGAGCAACTCTGAATTGTTCGTTCATTTCATGTAAAAATAATTACCAATACATAAAGTATATCATTCTGAACTACGAATGAACGGCAAATATAATTTATATAAATTTTCCTAGTAAAACCTCATTTCCAGAGGAGGGCTCTAATGGCATATTAAAGGCAAGAAGAAGAGAGACAAATGCCATGCCTGCGCCCGCTAAAAAAACCAGGGACGGCGAGAACAGCCAGACTAGACCAAAGACCACTGGAATGAAGACTGCAGCGATGTGGTTGATTGTAAAGGAGACGCCAGCACTTGAGGCGATGTCAGCAGGGTCTGCAATCTTTTGAAAGTAGGTCTTAAGGGCAATGGCGATAGAGAAGAAGAGGTGGTCAGCAATGTAAAGAAAGACTGCAAAGTAGCTGCTCTCCACAAAGGCATAACCAGTAAAAATAAGGCTCAGCCCAACATACTCAAATATCAGGGATTTGCGTTCACCAAAGCGCTTAATAAGGCGACCAATCTTTGGTGCAAAAACAACATTGATGGCTGCATTTGCAAGAAGCAGAAGCGAAATTTCTGCAACCGTAAAATCAAACTTTTCAACCATCAAGAAGCCTGCAAAAACGACAAAGATTTGCCTTCTGGCTCCGCTCATAAATTGAAGTGCATAATAAAGCCAGTAGCGCTTCCTTAGTATAATTTTTTTGGTTTGGCTGACCTTTTCAGGGAACATTGGAAAGCTTTGCCAGCAAAAAACAACAATGACAACTGACACGCCACCACCCATCATGTAGAGCCAAAGATAGCTGAGCTCGAACTGCTGAAAAAGAACCCACACAAAGCTAAACGCAATGATTGATGCTGCTGATCGGGTGGCAATCACTCTACCTAAAAACTCCGCAGTTTTGTCCTTATCAACCCACTGCAGCGTCAGTGAGCCGTTAATCGTTTCGAAGTAGTGAAACCCTATCGACATGACGATGGTTGCTAGGTAGAAGGTCAGGTTCGTTTCAACAAAACCGGTGAGTACAATTCCACTGCCGAGAAGGGCAAGTGAGATGTAAGCCAGTTTCTGTTCTCGTATGAAAGCCAGAACAAAGATAACGGTAAACGCAAGAAAGCCTGGAATCTCTCTGAGGCTCTGCAGGATTCCCATTTCGGCGCCGGTAAAACTGATCTCTTCGATCGCAAAGTTGTTGAGCAGGTTAAGCCAGACTGCCCAGCTAATTGCCGAGCCAACGGTCATCAAGAGGATTAAAAATTCTGGTGATTGACGATTGATTTTCATAACGGCCTAATATACTTTAAAGTGGCTACCCAAAACTGATTTAAACGCTTAATTTTGGTAATGACACTGAGTCTATCAAGGTAAAATTAGATTTTTTGATTTTTATCAAGCGTTATGCCTAATGTAACACTGCCTGACGGCACAGTTAAATCATATGACGTGTCACTCACAGTGGCCCAGGTTGCATCATCGATCGGCTCAGGTCTTGCAAAGGCAGCGATTGCAGGGGAGGTTGATGGCCATCTTGTAGATACCTCTTTCATGATTGAGGCTGACTCTGATGTTGCTATCATTACCAACAAAGACGAAAGGGCGCTCGAGGTGATAAGGCATTCAACCGCGCATCTCCTGGCACAGGCGACTCAGCAGATTTACCCTAAGGCACAGGTCACCATCGGGCCAGTCATTGACAATGGGTTCTATTACGACTTTGCTTATAAGGACGGTTTCTCTGAGCAAGATTTGGCGAAGATAGAGAAAAAAATGAACGCAATTGTGAAGCAAAATCTGCCAATCGAGAGAATGGAGATGACGCGAGAAGAGGCGGTCAAGTTTTTTAAGGGCATGGGTGAGCACTACAAGGCTGAAATTATCGAGTCTATCCCGACCAACGAGGTTCTTTCGCTCTACAAGCAGGGAGACTTTGTCGACCTTTGTCGCGGTCCGCATGTCCCATCAACCAGCAAACTCAAGGCCTTTAAGCTTATGAAGCTGGCTGGCGCTTACTGGCGAGGTGACTCGAATAACGAGATGCTGCAAAGAGTTTACGGCACGGCCTGGGAGAACAAGGATGATTTGGCGGCGCACCTTCACCGCTTAGAAGAGGCAGAGAAGAGAGACCACAGAAAGATTGGTAAAGTTCAAAACCTGTTTCACACTCAAGAAGAGGCACCTGGAATGGTGTTCTGGCATCCCAAGGGCTGGACGCTTTATCAGACAATCGTGCAGTATATGAGTCAGGTCTTCAAAGACAATGGCTACCAGGAGGTGCACACGCCTGAGGTCATTGATAGGTCGCTCTGGGAGAAGTCGGGTCACTGGGACAAGTTTGGTGATGCGATGTTCACGACGCACTCTGAGAACAGAGACTACGCCGTCAAGCCGATGAACTGCCCAGCCCACGTCCAGATCTACAAGCACGGCCTTAAGTCATACAGAGACCTCCCACTCCGCATTGCAGAGTTCGGCTCTTGCCACAGGAATGAGCCTTCAGGCACGCTTCATGGAATCATGCGTGTTCGCAACTTTGTTCAGGATGACGCGCACATTTTTTGTACTGTGGACCAAATACAAAGCGAAGTGTCAGCCTTCATCGATTTAACGTTTAAGGTCTACAAGCATTTTGGTTTTGAAAATATTGACATTAAATTATCTACAAGGCCCGAAAAGCGTGTCGGCGCTGACGAGGTTTGGGATCAGGCCGAGGCCGCTCTGGCTGAAGCTCTTGATGCAAAAGGGATCAACTGGGATCTGCAAGAGGGCGAGGGGGCCTTCTATGGACCTAAGGTAGAGTTCGTTCTTAAGGATTGCCTCGATCGTGAATGGCAGTGCGGAACAATACAGGCCGACTTTTCAATGCCCGAGCGCCTAGAGGCGCAGTACATTGCTGAGGATGGCACTAAGCAGACCCCAGTCATGCTTCACAGAGTAATCGTCGGATCTATCGAGAGGTTTACTGGAATATTAATTGAGCATTACGAGGGAGCGTTCCCGTCATGGCTTGCCCCAATCCAGGCAGTTATACTTAATATTTCTCAAAAACAAGAGGAATATTGCAAAAATATTGAGGACAATCTAAAAAAACAAGGACTTAGAGTGATTTCGGACTTGCGAAATGAGAAGATAGGCTTTAAAATACGCGAGCACTCGATGCAACGCTTCCCATATATTTTAGTGGTTGGTGATCGAGAGCAGGAAAATAACCAAGTATCTGTTCGTCAAAGGGGCGGAGAGGACTTGGGTTCGATGTCTCTAGAGGCGTTGACAGATTTAATAAATCAGGAGTAATTATTAAAAGACCAAATAAGGTTACAACAAGGATTAATCAGTTAATCAGCTCACCAAAAGTCAGAGTCATTAATGACAAGGGCGAGCAATTAGGAGTCCTTAGTAATAATGAAGCTCTTGAATTAGCAGTAAACGCAGGTTTAGACTTAGTAGAAGTTTCTCCAAATGCAGATCCCCCGGTATGCCGCGTGATGGACTTTGGAAAGTTTCAGTATGAATTAAAGAAGCAAAAGAGCGACGCTAAGAAGAAACAGAAAAAAACTCACGTCAAGATGATTAAGTATCGTCCTGGAACTGAGGAAGCAGATTATCAAATCAAGTTTAGAAACTTGGTTAAATTTATTGAAAACGGCGACAAAGTCAAAGTAGTTATTTGGTTTCGTGG